>ERZ1090861.277-NODE-277-length-33076-cov-10.094304_pt1 | contig 33076 bp, 24 predicted proteins | sample MGYA00478482_ERZ1090861 | MGnify/ENA primary metagenome ERZ1090861 (study PRJEB33644, sample SAMEA5815744) | chicken gut metagenome | biome: Chicken; feature: Gastrointestinal Tract; material: Caecum | place: Ireland | collected 2019-01-01 | study: A study of the... | reverse complement strand
ACGCTTGCACGTGTGTGCTTTCACTGCAAAGTATCGTTAAAATAAAATTTTAATGCAAAGTTTCAACTGTTGTTGATGGTATATCAAAAAACCTTTCGAAACGTTTACGGCACCTCACCGCTAACCGCAAACACCTGCCGAAACGCTCTGCAAGTACGCTTGCACGTGTGTGCTTTCACTGCAAAGTATCGTTAAAATAAAATTTTAATGCAAAGTTTCAACTGTTGTTGATGGTATATCAAAAAACCTTTGAAACGTTTACGGCACTGCCACTTACACAAATGCACCTCTGTTACGCAATATAAACACGCTTGCACAACTGTGTTATTAACGGGCAGTTAACTTAAAATTTTTACAAAAATGTTTCGGCAATGCACACCAAAAGGGAATTGTTGCAGTTGCAAACATGCTGACGGGAAAGTTTGCATCGTCGTGATTTTTTCATACAAAAAAGGCGGTTTTGAAACCGCCTTTTTCCCTTTGCACCGCCCGCACTTTCCACCGAAAATTGAAACAGTGCCTTTTGCTGCTTGTTTGGAAATAGCGTTACTTTTGCGCTATTGTTTGCAGATTGATGTACTCGGTATTTTCGAACACACCGAGGTAGTCGTCTCGGGATTGGTCAAACATAGCCGCAGTTGACGAAGCAGATTTTATCTGCTGTTCATCCCCGATGAAAAACAGCGTTTGCCCCACCATGGAACTGGACATTGTGGAACTGTGGTAACCGCCGATGTACACGTCGTTGTACAGATACATGTACGTTTCCGCAGGTACCGCATTGGGCAACACCACTATTTTGTTGGCTTCAAAATACTCGCTGCGACCGTCGGTGAAATTGCTTATCGGGTAGGACGGATGTCCCTTGTAGAAAATGTTGTATTCCGCCGAGTACTTACTTACGATGTAAGGCAAAAATGTCATAAGCGTTGTGTTTTCGCCGCAACCGTAACTGTTGTTTTCGCCGGCAACGGAAGTTCCCAAAATAAGCAGGTTTTTCTTGCCGTTTTCCGATTGGAAGTAGTCGTTTGCCGAGCCTTCCTCGCCAAGGTTGTCTATCCAGCGTGTGCGCAACAGAAATTCCAACTGACGTGTTTTGCCGACATTTTCCACAGACGCCAACGCCTCCTGAATGGTGTAACTGTTGATGTTGCTGTCCAGAAGGGCGTAGTACTCGGAGTAACCTTCCTCCTGCGGATTGAGGGTGGAAAGCAAACTGTTTTTGATGTTGACATAGTAATGCACGTTGGAATCGGTAGCCATGGCAATGAAGTGAGGCACATTCCAGATGGAGGTTATTTCTGCGCCGTTTTTGAGGCTTTCAACGTAACTTTGGTAGTCGGATTTTCTTTGTTTGTACTGAGCGTAGGAATTGTATCCGTAGCGACTGAAATACACTGCCGTTGCGGAACCTTCCGTGTACATGCACACGTCAAAGTTGGAAACGTCGATGTTGTTGCCGTAACTCCACCACAACGCAACGTTTGCAACGACGTCGTCTACATAAAATGTGAAGGTTGATGTCTTGTCCATTTCGTACAAATCGGCAATCCACTTTTTGATGTGTTTCAATGCCGTTGTTACTTCGCCTGCGTTGTACACCGCTCCCCAACTTCCGTCAACCCAAGCCTGATAGTTGCTGGTTTTTTGGTTTCCGTCGTCATCGAACAACGCAAGATTGGTTGTTTTAGTTTGGAATGTTGTGTTGGGAATAGCGTAACAGTTTTGCGGAAGTTGCCCCCAATCGAATGTTGTGTTGCGTGCAATGGCAATGTAGGTGGGATAGGTTCCGTCCGACTTGACAATGTCCGTCGAAGCGTACAGCACGGGCAAGGTGGAATTGGAATACACAAAGTTGTAGTGATCCGCCTTGACGTTGACACAATCGCATTGCACCGTTGCAACGGCAACTTCTCCCTGGTAGTACTTTATTTCCGCAATATAATTGCCGAAATAAGGGGCAGTAACATCTACGGAAAATGTTGCGGTGGGCAATTCCCTTTCGGTAAAAATGTAGTCCACGCTTACAACGCCGTCCACTTCCAGTCCGTTGCGATAGACGGAGTAGGTAACTTTGTCAAAAATGTCGGGATTGAATACATCTACATAAAGCCAACCGGTAAGTTGATTTTTGTTTTGGAAAAACGCCACCTTGGTGGTATCGTCAATGCTTACACCCAGAGGTTTCCCTCCGACGGTCCATTCGCCGTCGGCAAAGCCCAAAGTGAGGTCGATGTCGGCGTCTGTTCCCGATTGCCCTTTGAGCGATTCCAACCATTCTTCGACGGTACCCTGAAAACCGTTTTCAACGGCTATTTCGTAGGCGCTTTTTCCGTTTTGGCAGGCAGTGAGCGCAACAACGCACACCAGCATTACCAAAGACAAAATTAAAATTGCTTTAAGTTTCTTCAAGATTGTTTCCTCCTGATTTTATCCTGTGTAAAAACAGCAAAAATATTGTGAATACAAATAAGTCTTGCAAGGCAAGAAATTGCACGCAACGTTTTTCAAATTTAAGTGCGTGTCTTTTGCAAAAACGCAAAGATATTTGTTATTGTAACGCACAATGCTGAAATGAAGCAAAAAAATACATCTGAATGTCAAATAAATGTCAAATTATTGAAAAATACTCTGTTTACCCTGCAAATTACCGAAAAGCAATGTTCATTGATAAAAAAGTGTTACGGTAGATTTTCGGCATAGATGCCTTGGAAACTGAGAAAAAAGCCCCCACACAACGTGAAGGCTTTTTATTTTCAGAATTTTTCCGTTTTTACAATGACTTTGACGAGCGTTTTGAAGGTTGGCAACGTCGCAGGCAGTTTTTTCGAACAAACTTCCGATACCTTTTGGAATACGCCTCACCTTTACGCAAGACCGCTAACAACACTCACATCACCAACTGCCAAAACAAGCGTCAGGTTGTTGTCGCATTGGTCAAAGGACACAAAACCTTTGGAACCGTTGCAATACATAGTAAAGTAACGATAATCAAGCAAAAGACGTTTGAAAGGCGAAATATCTGCTGTAAATTTCACTTTACAACGCCGACAAAGCCGACAAAAACTCACAAAGAAAAGATTTATCGCAAAAAAGATGCGCTGACGTCAATTTGCCTTTTTGAGATGCAAGGCAAATGTGGCAAAATCGGAAAATACCTGAGGCAAAAGGATTCCGGCACTGCGCAACGTTTTTCCGCTGACCGTCTGTCCCGTTTCTTGGATGAGGTAATCAAAGTCGTCATCCAAGCCGTGTATTTTGAGCAAAACGGGGCGTTGATTTTCCAAAATTAATCCGTGAAGCCCCACTACTCGGGCAAGACTTTTGTCGGGCAAAACCTGACACACCGCCCAAAGTTGCTGTGTGGAAGAAAGTCGGTACAAGTCGCCCTCCGACACAAGTTTCCAATAGGTGCGGTAGTCGGCAATTTGTTTGGAAATTTGCGCCTTTTCCTCTTCGGAAAGTTTGCATATATCCAATTCGTAACCGAAAGAGCATGTGCAAGCCACGTTGTAGCGAGCCTCCGACGAAAGAGTGCGTCCCGTTTGGTGGTTGGGACAAACAGAGTAATGCGCCGACATTGCGCTTTGAGGATAGCAAAGGGAAGTACCCTGCTGAATGAATGTTCTGCAATAGGCGTCTGTGTTGTCGCTTGTCCAGATTTGCGGGAAGTAGTACAACATTGCACCGTCGAAACGCCCTCCTCCGCCACTGCACCCTTCCATCAACACGTCGGGGAAGCGTTGCGTCAGTTTTTGTGCCAGCGAATACACGCCCAAAACATATCTGTGCGCCACTTCGCCCTGACGTTGCGCAGGCAAAAAGGGCGAATACAAATCGGCAAGGTACCTGTTCATATCCCATTTGACGTAGTCGACGTCGTTTTCGCCTATTATGTCGCTTATTTTTCGGAAAATGTGTTCCACCACTTCGGGGTTGGCAAAATCCAGCACAAGTTGATTTCTTCCACGCACTCGTCCCGCATCGGGATTGTGCAATACCCACTCGGGATGTGTGCGGAAAAGTTCCGTGCCTTCGTTGACCATTTCAGGTTCTATCCACAGTCCGAATTTAAGTTGCAAATCATGACACTTTTTGGCAATTTGTTTAAGTCCGCCACGCAGTTTTTGCGTGTTGACCTGCCAATCTCCCAAACCGTTTGTGTCGTTGTTGCGGTTGGTAAACCAGCCGTCGTCCAACACAAAGGCGTCGGCGCCTATTTGCTTGGCACAGTCGATAATTTCAAACAGTTTGTCGGTGTCAAAATCGAAGTAGGTTGCTTCCCAATTGTTAACCACTATCGGACGTGGGGCAAATGCAAACTTGGGATTTACTACGTGCTTGCGGTAGAAATTGTGAAACGCACGGGACATTTCCCCTAATCCGTGTGCAGAAAATGCCATTACCGCAGCGGGTGAATAAAATTCACTACCGCTTTGCAGCAGCCAACGGAAGTTGTCGCTGTCGATACCGCCTTGAAGACGGCAGATTTTGAGAGAAGAATTTTCCGCAGAAAGAGAAAAACTACCGCTGTAAAGCAAGTTTACGCCGATTGCTTCACCCTCGTTTTCCGTGGCGTAGGGAGAAACCAACGCCAAAAAAGGATTGTGGCAGTGAGATGACACGCCTCTGCCCGAAGACGTTACCTGCAAAATTCCGCCGTGCGAACAGTTGCGCACAATTTGCCTTTCGCCTGCCCAATTTCCCACAAGTTGCACTGTGTCGTAGTTGCTGTCGTACAAGTCCAGCATAAAGGAAGAAAGTTTCAAAACGGTAACGTCGTTTTTGCCGTTGTTTACCAGTTTGCAATTTCTTACCACCACGTCGCAGTCGTCAAAAACCGTGTAGTACAAATACAAATCGAGATTGTTGACGCTGTCGGAAAGTTGCACTTCCAACGTTTCGCCGTCCCTTGGAAAGGGCATTTCCGAAAGGGTGAAATGTTGCAAAATTTTGTACCCGTTGTAACGAAAATCTGTCAGACGGCTTCCGTTTGGCAACAGCACTTCCACCGACGGACGGCGGTAGTCGCCCAACTGCGAACAGGAATTTTCCAGCAACATGGCATTGAGATTGTCGTTGGGCATTGTTGCCCCGTCAAAGTTGACGGCTGCACCCAAAAATGCAGTTTGCGACAGGTACAAAATGTCCTCTTGTGCTGGGATTGCTTCGCCAAAATACAGATGGCGCAAAAAACCGTGTCTGTCGGCAAAAAAGACGTAACTGACGTTGCCGCTTTGCAAATGAAACATTCTTTTTTCGGCGTTGTAGTGTATCATAACTTCTCCTTGCAATATATTTTCAAGTACATTGTAGCAGTTTTTTGTCTGTTTGTACATACCTAAAAAAATTTTCATGCGATTTGTGTGCAAATACGCTTGTTTTACTGTCCTTTTGCTTTTCACATTGACGCAAAAATACAATACGTAGTTGCAAATTTTGTGCAAAATGTCATGTGGTGCTTGCAACGAAAAAAAAAGCAACGGCACAGTAAAATTGAAGGTTTGAAGTACTGCGCCGTTGACGTTTTTAACGCCTTTTGCCCTTTTCCTATTCAGTCAGACAGACAGTGATTGTATTTGCACGTTTTTGCCGACAGATTGCTTACATTTACGGAATTTTTCGTACTTTTGCAAAAACATACTAGAAATTGCATTGTTTACAAACGGTTGCAACATTGCACATTTTTAGGCAACGCTACTGCTGCCTTGGCAAAACAAACAAAAATTTGATTTCAAAATTACATAAAACTTATTTCGGCAAATTGCAGAAACCTTCGCAGTTTCTACCCATCTTGCGCTTTTTGCACAAAAAAAAGGCAGGCATAAGCCTGTCTTAGATAAATCGAACATAAGTCTGCACTAAATAAAGTCGGTTGACGTCCATTCTCACTCACCTGTCGAGTTGTGAAAGTTGTTTCAAAAACCGTTGCGCCTCTTTGGGACTTGTAAGGCGGATTACCTTTATTTGCGGATTTTCTTCCATGAGGGAAAGTATCACGGGGCGTACTTTTTTTCGGAAAGTCCAGATGTATTTGAGGAAATAACCGTCCAACTTTTCCAGACAGCCGTCGGCAATGTCTTCACGCTGTTTTCCGCTGTAACGCACACGGCGTTTCACCGCTCTGTAAAGACACAAACTGCGGCGAAAATCCAAAAAAATCACCAAAGTTGCCCTTTTGAACCTGTCGGGAAGGTGGCTTTTCCACATTCCGTCAATCAGCCAACTGTCCTGACAAATAATATTGTTGTGAATTTCCACACGCTTTTCGTAATCCAGCATTTTCCAGTTGGCTGCCCACAACACTTTGTCAAGATGAATTGCCCTGCGGTGCAGAATTTCCTGCAAGTTGTTGGAAAAGGTGGTTTTACCGCTTCCCGGGCAACCTATCACTGCCGTGCGTGTAAAATCGGCATCTTGCAGGCAAAAAACATTACTTTTCATAGCCTACCTTTCGCCGTATTCCTTGATTGCACGCTGTTGATCACGTTCCATGTCCTTTCTGAGAATACTGTCCTTCTTGTCGTAGTTTTGTTTACCTTTTACAAGCGCAACTTCCACTTTTACAAGCGAACCCTTGAAATACATTTTCAGCGGTACCATGGAATAGCCCTTTTCCTTAACCTTGCCGAGAATACGCATGATTTCCCTTTTGTGGGCAAGCAAACGCCTATCTCTGCGGCTTGCCACGTTGGAGTAACTGCCTTTATCGTAGTTTTTGATGTGACAACCCAGCAACATCAAGTTGCCGTTTTCCACACGGCAGTAGGAATCGGTGAGGTTTACCTCGCCTTTACGCAAAGATTTCACCTCACAGCCCACAAGATTTATGCCGCATTCCAATGTTTCCACCACAAAGTAGTCGTGAAATGCCTTTTTGTTGGTAGCAATTACCTTACCGCTGTTTTGTTGTTTCATCGAAAATATCGTCGGAGGAATTTTTCTCCTGCACCTTTTTGTTTTGCTTGTTTTGTCTTGCCAGGGACACGGCAAGTATCACGTCGCACACGAAGTACGCCGCAAGAAAGAATATCCAAAAGTATGAAAACACCGGCGGAAGTCCCTCGTCAAACACAAACTGCGTCAACACGAAACACAGGAAAGAAAGGGACAGAAAGACAAGTCCCGTTACGTTCAGTCTTGTGTGATTTCGGTGTCGGATGTTGACAATCAGGTCGGTGAAAAACAGTGCCATTCCCACTACTCCTACCGCCAGTGCAACCCATTTTGCTGCTTCCATAATTTTCCTCTTTGGTTTTGTTGCCAACAGCAACAAATGTTTAATTTAACTTGCTTGCGTCTGAACTTTCCGCAAAATTTTTGCCATTCTTGTGCAAAAGGTATTGCGAGTGAACAAGTCTTGCGGTTTTTGTTGAATTTGCGCCTCGAGACCTTTTCACGGCTGACATTCGCACCCCAAAAGGACGCACTGCCAAAACTTTTTGGCACGGTGTACGTGCAATTTTTCATTTGCACCGTGTTGAAAGCCGATTTGCACCACACGACGGAAAATTTGCCACACATCGGCATGTTTCCTACGCGTAAAGACTCAGGCAAAATTACCTTTGTGTTCACAGAAAAACGCCTTTTGCCCGTGTTTACGCAAAACACAAACAGTATTATAGCCCCTTTCGGGCAGTTCAGTCAATATCTTTTGCCAAATCGAAATCTATTTTGTAGACGTTTTTGTTTACGCCAGCAACGGTAATCTTCACGCTGTCGCCCAAAGCGTATTTTGCCCCCTCGTTGTACAGACAAAACGTTTGCGCATTGTAGGTGAAATATCCGCCCAATTTTTCCACGGATACAAATCCTTCCACGGTGTTGGGAAGTTCGCAATAAATTCCGTGTTCGGTAACGCCGGAAATAATGGCGTCGAATGTTTGTCCGACGATTCTTTCGGCATAATTGCATTTTTTAACGTCGTCCGCCTTTCTTTCCGCCTCGTCGGCAACCTTTTCACGCACGCTTGCCTGTCGGCTGGTTTCCTTTGCCATTACCGTGTAGGCGGAAAGAGCCTTGTCCGTCATTTTGCCCTGCACCGCCGTTTTCAAAATACGGTGAACGACAAGGTCGGGATAGCGACGTATCGGCGAAGTGAAATGACAGTAGCAATTGCTTGCCAAGCCGAAGTGCCCGCTGTTTACCGTGCTGTACTTTGCCTTTTGCATCGTGCGCAACATGACGTCGTTGATAAGATTGAAATAGGGCGTTTTTTCCGCCTGCGCCAAGGCGTCCTGCAACACCGAACTGTGCAACTGCTGGGAATGTTTGACGTTTATTCCCACACCCTTCATGAGTGCCACAAGGTTGGCAAACTTCTCTTCGTCAGGCTTGTCGTGTACACGGTACACAAAAGGATAGTCGCAATTTTCCGCATAAGAAGCAACGCTTTCGTTGGCAATTATCATAAACTCTTCGATTAGTTGATGAGCAAACGTCCTTTGATAGGGGACAACGTCCACCACGTTGCCTTGCTCGTCATGCACAAAGTACACTTCCTTTGTTTGGAAATCGATGTTGCCACGCTTGTTGCGTTTGTTTTGCAAAATTTCCGCAAGCGTTTTCATTTTCAGCAAGTCGTCCACTATGTCGGCGTACTGCGTTTTGATGGTTTTGTCACCGTCGAACACTGCCTGCACGGCGGTGTAGGTAAGACGGTGTTTACTGCGTATTACCGACGGGAAAATGTCGCTTTGCAAAACCTTTCCCCGATTGTTGATTGTCATGCGACAGGAAAGAGTCAGCCTGTCGACCCCCTCGTACAGCGAGCAAATACCGTTGGAAAGTTCCCGAGGAAGCATGGGAAACACCGTTTCGGGGAAATACACGCTGGTACCACGGGCAAAAGCCTCTTTGTCTATGGCGTCGCCTGCCTTTACATAGTGTGAAACGTCGGCAATATGCACGGAAAGCGTGTAGGTGTCGTCGGCATTTTGGACAATGGAAACGGCGTCGTCCAAATCCTTGGCGTCCTCGCCGTCTATTGTGAAAACGGTGTCGCCACGCAGGTCAACACGCCCCTCTATTTCCTTTTCCGATACGCTTTGAGGCATTTGTTGCGCCTGTTTGCAGCAGTTTTGCGGAAAATCCGTGTGCAAACCGTAACTGTACGCTACCGACATCATGTCCACGTTTTTTTCGTTGGGAAAGCCCAAAACCTGAACTATTTCGCCCTCGGGACTGTTGCGGTTGTCTTCGGGAAAATGCAAAACATTTACAACCACCTTTTGCCCGTTTTTTGCGTTGAGATCCTTTTTGGGCAAAATGTAAATGTCGCTTATGAATTTGCGTTCGTCGGGAATGACAAAACGTGTATGATTGCTTTTATCGTATGTGCCTACAATTTGCGTCATTCCTCTTTGCAAAATTTTTACCACTTCCGCTTCGTCCTGCGTGCCGGGTATTCGGCGATACAACACGGTGTCACGGTGAAAAGCACCGTGCGTTTTTGGAGCGGGAACAAACAAGTCCCCCTCTTCACGTTGCAAAAATCCGAAACCACGGGCGTTTGCGTCAAAAACGGCAGTGCCGAAATCGCCCTCTTTCACAAGACGGTAACGGCGGTTTTTGTCGTCGAAAATTATTTTGCAATCCCTTTCCAGTTGCTGCAAAGCGTCTGCCACTGCACGCCTTTCCGCCGTGGAATGGGTGTGCAACGTTCCGCACAACTGTTTTGACGTGAAATAGTCGTCAAAGGTATTCTTTATTATTTCAAGTATTTTTTCGTTAAAATTCATTTTTACCTCTCAAAACAGTGCCTCACCTGTTGTTTTGCCGAATTTTCCTTGTTGTAAACTGCCGTCCGACGAAACAAAAGAATTTCTGTTTTTCATTTTGCCGAAAAAGGCGACCTTCTGCCAAAGTCGAAAACAACAGTGTGAAAATGTTTCCTGCGTAGTTACATTTTTGCAAGTGTTTCCGCAGAAAAACCAAAAAGTTTACTACGGTGGTACTTTTTGCAGACTTCAACGACAGACAGAGTAAACTTTGGGTGTTCCTTTGGCGTTGAATGCAGATAAAATAAAACGGCAAATGTTTTGAAAACAACCTAAAACAATTTGCGTTTTGTTACTGTTGCAATTTGTCTGATTTTTCCAAAATACGTCGGCGGTTGCACGGCGCTTTTGCAGACTTCAAAACACTAGTGGCAAATTTGCATTACGTTGTCCGCACAATCCCTTACGTTGAAAAAAAGCCTTTTTGAACCTTTTTGGCACAAAAAAAGAGCAATCGAATTACTCAATTGCTCTACTCTCTTTCTTTTACAGTACGGAAAGAATGATGAACACAATACAGCAAACTGCCAAAACTCCCGAGCAGATGTATGTCCAGAGTTTAAGTTTTGCATCACGACGGGAAGATGCGTTTTTGCCGTAGTACGTTTCGGAATCGTCGGATTTGGAAGAGCCGCTGATGGCTTCCATACCGTCGCTGTTGCCCGATTGCATGAGGACAACGCAAATGATAAACACCGTACAAACAAGAGCAATCACCGCAAGAGCAATTTTAATTCCAAACACCACATACGCCGTGTTGGCAAACAATAAAAGAGCGTTGAGCACTGTTCTACCTCCATTTGTAAACGTAAAGAAACCTTCTTTACGCATATCGCTTTGCTAGTATACCACAGTTTTTGTTTTTGCGCAACTTTTTTGAGATAAAAACTGCAACATTGTTTACTTTTCCTGCACAAATTTCGCCACATGCCGAAAAGGTATGCCACGGTTTTTACTCAACGCACTGCTTTTTGCATGTTGCCTTTTCGTGAACTTCATCCAGAATCCCCTAGCAAAAAGTATAGCAAAACGTTTTGTGATCATTTTCAAACACGCCGTTGCGTTTTTACACATTTTCACAGAAAGTAAAGTTGCAGTAACTGTGTAATTAAACAAACTCAATTCCGTTTTTTTGTAAATTGCACCGCACAAAGATTTTCAGAAATCTTTTGCTGACAGCAAATATATTACAACGTCGTGCACTTTTTTCACACGCTGTTGAGTTTTTGCACATTTTCACAGAAAGTAAAGTGCGGTAACTGTGCAATTAAACAACATCAATTCTTTTCGCAAATTGCACAACCCAATGATTTTCAAAAATCTGTTGCTGACAGCAAATATTACAACGTCTTGTGCTTTTTATACACGCTGTTGCGTTTTCTGCGCCATTTTCGCCGAAAGTAAAGTTGCGGTAACTGCTTTTCAATTTGTTGGAAAACTCACGCAAAAATGCTTGTTTTGAGTACGATACAAAAAAAGCGGTCTGAATACAGACCGCTTAAAAGCAATTGACTACTTTTTCCTTATCAGGCTTTTACCCGTCATTTCAGGAGGAACAGGCAAGCCCATTGCCGTCAGCATTGTGGGTGCAATGTCGCACAACGCACCGCCGCTACGCAATTTTTTGTCACGCAGTTGTTCGTCCACCATTATGAAAGGCACTTTGTTTGTTGTGTGCGCAGTGAAAGGACTTCCGTCCTCGGCAAGCATTTTTTCCGCATTGCCGTGATCCGCCGTAACAAATGCTCTGCCACCGTTTTGCAATACACATTCCACCACACGACGGACGCACTCGTCCACGGTGGCGACAGCCTTTTCCGTTGCGGGAATAACACCTGTGTGTCCAACCATATCGCAGTTGGCGTAGTTGAGAATCATCACATCGTACTTGCTCTTTTCAATTTCCACAATGGCACGCTCGCACACTTCGTAAGCGCTCATTTCCGGTTGCAAATCGTAGGTGGCAACCTTGGGGGAAGCAATAAGCACACGGCTTTCGTTTTCGTTGGGGGCTTCCACTCCGCCGTTGAAGAAGAAAGTTACGTGAGCGTACTTTTCCGTTTCGGCAATACGCAGTTGTGTTTTGCCCAATTTGGCAAGATATTCGCCCAAAGTGTTTTTGTACGTTTCCGGTTTGAAGGCAATGTCCACCCCTTCAAACTTTTCGTCGTACTGAGTCATGCAAGTCCAATGCACTTTGCGAGCCTTTCCGTGAAGGTCAAATCCCGTAAAACCGCTTTGAGTGAAGGCACGTGTCATTTCACGGGCTCTGTCGGGACGGAAGTTGAAGAATATCACGGCGTCGCCGTTTTCCACCGTTGCAACGGGTTTGCCGTCCTCGGTGATTACGGTAGGCAACACGAATTCGTCCGTTACACCTTCGGCGTAACTTGCATTGAGTGCCTCAACGGGGTCGGTTGCAGTGCGTTCGCCAACGCCCAAAGCAAGCATGTCGTAGGCCTTTTCCACACGGTCCCAACGGTTGTCTCTGTCCATGGCGTAGTATCTGCCGCACACGGTTGCGATTTTGCCGAATTGCAGTTGTTGCATGTAGTCGCCCAACTGCTTTACAAAGCCTGCACCGCTTGTGGGAGAAACGTCACGTCCGTCCATAAAGCAGTGAACGTACACGTTGTCCAGCCCCTGACGTTTGGCAAAATCCACCAAAGCCATAACGTGGTTGATGTGAGAGTGAACGCCGCCACTGCTCAAAAGTCCCATAAGGTGCAGTTTGCCGTTGTTTTTGCGTGCGTATTCCGCAGCAGCCAGAAATGCGGGATTTTCGAAAAAGTCTCCGTCCTTAATGGACTTGGTGATGCGTGTCAGTTCCTGATAGACCACACGACCTGCGCCTATGTTGAGGTGTCCCACTTCGCTGTTGCCCATTTGTCCTTCGGGCAAGCCAACGGCAAGGCCGCTTGCGTCCAACTGCGTTGTGGGATAGTTTTGCATCAGGTAATGCACATAGGGAGAACATTCCACGCCTACTGCGTTGCCCAATTTTTCTTTGGACAGACCGTATCCGTCCATAATAATGAGTGCGGTTATTTTCTTATCCATAAAAACTTCCTTTATTTGTGAGCATTTACAACGGCGGCAAATTTTTCCGCAACAAGGCTGGCTCCGCCGATAAGTCCGCCGTCGATTTCGCTCATATTGAGCAAACCTTCGGCATTTTTGTCGTTCATGCTTCCGCCGTACTGAATGTACAGTTTTTCGGCAGCCTCTTTGCCGTACATATCGGCAAATACACTTCTTACAAAGGCGATGGCGTCATTTGCCTGTTCGTCGGTGGCGGTAACGCCTGTGCCTATTGCCCAAACAGGTTCGTAAGCCACAACGATGTTGGCAAGTTCTTCTTCCGTTACGTCCTTGAAGCCTTCCCTCACCTGACGTTGCAGTACCTTTTCCATGTTGCCGCTGTTGCGTTCTTCCAAAGTTTCGCCAATGCACACGATGGGTTTAAGACCTGCCGCCAATGCCGCCTTTGTACGTGCAAGCACGGTTGCGTCCGTTTCGCCAAAGTAGGTACGACGTTCGCTGTGTCCGATTACAACGTATTCCACGCCCAATTCCGTCAGCATGGAGGGGGCGATTTCGCCTGTGAATGCACCGCTTTCCTTCCAGTGGCAGTTTTGCGCTCCCACGTGAATGTTTGTGCCTTTGGTAAGTTTGACTGCCTTGCACAAATCGGTGAACGGCACGCAGATTACAACGGTGTTTTTGGTGTCCTTTACAAGAGGAATAAGCGCATTGATGAGTTGTTCCGCTTCAATGCGAGTTTTGTTCATTTTCCAGTTACCTGCAATAATTTTGTTTTTCATGTTTATCTTCCTTTTCGCAGTACAAGCAGACAGAAAAACCTGTCTGCCTGTGTGTATTTTATTTGCTTACGGCAAAAGAGGTAACGTATTCCAATGCAATAACGGTGGTGACAACCTTGCGCCCACGTTTTGCCGAAAGCACAACGCAGTTGTCGTCAACGCTTTCCACTGTGCCGACGTTAACTTCGCCGAAAATGTTTTTCAATGCAACAGTCTGGTGTTGATAAGGCAACAAAACTTCCTTTTTCACAAAAGTTTTCTCCTTTTTTTGTTGCAAGAGGGCTACTTGCATTTTACGCTTGTGCAAATTGACAAAATGCCAAAGGACAAGAGAAACTGCAATTACAGCCGACAATGCAAAGCAAAGCCACGCCACGGTTATTTATCGTTGAGGCAGGCAATTCCCGGCAAAACCTTTCCTTCAAACAATTCCAGACTTGCGCCGCCGCCTGTGCTGACGTGCGTCATTTTGTCGGCATAGCCAAGTTGCGTAACTGCCGCTGCGCTGTCGCCGCCGCCGATTATCGTTGTAGCGTCGCTTTCCGCCATAGCCTTTGCAACGGCGTTGGTGCCTGCCGCCAAAATGGGGTTTTCGAAAATTCCCATGGGTCCGTTCCAGATGACAGTCTTGGCATTTTTGATTTCCGCAGCAAACAACTCGCAGGTTTTGGGTCCGATGTCGGCGCCTTCACGGTCGGCAGGAATGTGATCCACGTCTACCACGGCAGTTTCCACGGGGGCGTCGATGGGGTTGGGGAATTGGGCAATGGTCACGCAGTCTAAGGGAAGCAACAGTTTTTTGCCCTCCGCCTTAGCCTTTGCAATCATATCACGACAGTAGCCGATTTTTTCTTCGTCAAGGAGTGATTTTCCCACTTCTTTGCCTTGGGATTTGAGGAATGTGTACGCCATTCCGCCACCGATGATGAGGGTGTCGCACTTTTCAAGCAGATTGTTGATAACGTTGAGTTTATCGGCAACTTTTGCACCGCCCAAAATGGCAACGAAGGGACGCACGGGGTGTTCCAACGCTTCCGCCATGACGGAAAGTTCCTTTTCGATGAGGAAGCCACAAACGGCATCTTTCACAAAACCGTATTCCACGATTGCTGCCGTGCTGGCGTGAGAACGGTGAGCCGTTCCGAATGCGTCGTTAACATAGATATCGGCAAAGGCTGCCAACTTCTTGCAAAACTCAATGTCACGACCCTCTTCGCCTGCGTCGAAACGTGTATTTTCCAAAAGTACCACATCGCCGTCGTGCATTGCGGCAACTTTTGCCTGTGCGTCTGCTCCGACGATGTCCGTAGCAAAGGTAACCTTGCCGTCAAGCAACTGGTTGAGTCTGTCGGCAACGGGTTTGAGGGTGAACTTCTTGGCGTCGCCCTTCAATGCTTTGGCAATCATTTCCGCCTTTGCGCTTTCACGCTGATCTTCGGGAAGTGCTTCAAGTGCAGCCTTTTCCTTTTTGTTGAGTTTGAAACCGGGCGTGAAAATGTTGTGAGGTTTTCCCAAATGCGAACACAAAATAACCTTTGCACCATGTTCCATAAGGTACTTGATTGTGGGCAAAGCACCCTGAATACGGGTTTCATCGGTGATGACTCCGTCTTTCATGGGAACGTTGAAGTCTACACGAACAAGACATCTTTTACCCTTTACATCTACGTCTCTGATACTTTTTTTGTTCATTTTTTTCACTCCTTAAAATGAAATATTTGCAACTTCGGCATGCAAACATTGCGTACTGCAAGCCAAACTTTGTCTTATATCATTATAGATTGTTGCGTAATAATTGTCAAGCATAAAGAATATTGCTAATATTTATGATTACTATAAGTTTAATTTATAAGAAAACACTTTGCACAAAATTGTTGAAAAACACGGCACAAAACCATTAAGATACACGCAAAAAGCAGCCTTAAATAAGTAACGAAAATATTTTCCGTACAAAAGTTACACAGTATCAAAAATCATTCGCAGGGAAAGAAAATTGCGTCAAAGTACAAAAAATCAAGATACGGTAGCAAGAAATCTGCACACAAAAAAACGATTCGGGGACTGTAACAGTAATTAGGGGAAAATCATACACTGAAATAAAAAACGGAGAAACAGCGTGAAACCTTTGATTTGCGACTTACCCTACCCCTCTACCGACAATTTGCAGACAGACGTTAAAAGCGGACAGATAATTTCCTTTGCGTATGCTTCTTTGAAAAGCGAGTTGACGGCAATTTTGCAATATCTGTACCACGGACTGCACCTGAATGCCGTGAGTGCCGACGACGCCGACATTTTACGTCAGATTGCGCTTGCGGAAATGAAACACCTTGACATTTTGGGTGAGGCAATGCTGAAACTTGGCGTGAATCCCCGATACGTGCAGGTACCACGTTCCAACCTGTACTTCGACACCTCTGCCGTGTCGCAATCCACAACACCTCAAAAAATGATAATGGACGACATTCAAGGGGAACTGGACGCAATAGCCGAGTACAAGAAAATGCTGTACGTATTGAAAAACGAGGACGTCAGTGCCATTATTCAACGTATTGTGCTGGACGAACAACTGCACCTTGAGGTGTTGAAACAAATGCTGGACAGACTGGGTTGCACACATCGTTGATAAAAAATTGAAAAAACATTTATCAGGGAAAAACCTGTGAAAACTAACGCTTGAAGGTTGAAAGCAGTATTCTGTACACATATTTGAGTTACACTGTAAACTGCTACTATGCAAGCAACCTAATTGCTCTACATAAATTTTGCAGTGTTACACGTTTCAAACCTTGTGAAAACTCACGATTGAAAGTTGAACGCCGTATTTTCCACGTGCTTGCCATACACAGCAAACGACGAATGGAACAAAAAATTGCAATATATCACAGGTCATATCCTTGCCCGTTATAGCACTTGTGCAAACTTGCAGTTGAAAGCAGTATGTCGACGCATGACTTACGTTACACGGTAAACTGCCGATAATGCAAGACGACGTACTTTCAATACAAAGCATTTTGTAATGTTAACAGTTACAAACCTTGTGCAAACTCACAGTTGAACGCAGTATTGTCGACACGTGACTTGCGTTACACGGTAAACTGCCGATAATGCAAGACGATGCTCTTTCAATACAAAGCATTTTGTAATGTTAACCGTTACAAACCTTATGAAAACTCACAGTTGAACGCAGTATTGTCGATACGTGATTGCGTTACACGGCAAATTGCTGATAATGCAAGACGACTCTGCTTGCAATACAACGCAGTTTGTAATGCTACCCGTAACAGCCTTGTAAACTTGCGGTTGAAAGCAAAATTTTTGCCACGTGCTTGCCATACTTTCCAAAAGGTGAGATACTCTTCAAACAATGCAGTTACATCACTGCAAGTCGGCAACTTTACTTTTTGAAAGTCAAATTACATAGCGAATAAACGTCTCGGCAAATGACTAATGCAATAAAAAAACAGGGGCAACCCTGTTTTTTTCATTTGTCGCTGTTGGCAATGCGCCGTTACCCAAAATGCAACAATGCAAACTTATGTTTGTAACGTCGGAAACAAGACTGTTCGATCTGCCATGCTTTACAGTTGGCCTAGTACCGTTACTAAACGTCAATTTTTGGAAGCGCTTTCTTCCTCGTCGAGTTCTATTTCTTTGTTGGCAAAACCTTTGCCCAACACCTCTTTGACATTTTCCACATAGGCAAATGCCTTGGGGTCGACTTCGTTTATTATTTTTCTGGCATGAGTAAGTTGCTGTTTGTTTACAACGCACAAAATCATGATTTTTTCGCTTTGAGAGAAACCTCCCACCACCTTTATTTTCGTTACGCCGTGTTTAAGCCCTGCCTGCAACGCATTTGCCATTTCCTGGGGTTTTTCGGTGGTGATTTCCAATTCCAAAGCGGCGGAAAATCCCTTGAAAATGCCTTCCTGCACAATTTCGCACACAAACATAGCCGCCACGGAATAGATGAACATGTTTACTGCGTGGGAAATGTCCTTTTTGACGAGATAAGCCGCAACAGACGCCAAAAACACAACGGCTACGTTGGTCAGCATTACCACACGCATGGCAATGCTGCTGCTTTGTTTGGAACGCTTTTGCATCATCAGCCCCACAATGTCGCTGCCTCCGGTGGACGCATTGACGGAAAGCATGATGGGAAGGGAAACGCCGTGCAACGCACCGCCCAAAATTACGTAGATTACCTTGTCTTTTTCGCCATCGCCGTACATGAGTTTTTCAAATGCCGTTGAAACATCCAAGCTGTGCAGAACAACGGTTATTACCGCCAAAAACAACACATACAAAAACGTTTTGAATGCAAAACGCCTACGATAGGTGGCAAAACAGTAGATGAAAATGGGAATGTTGATGACGAACACCCAAATACCTGCGGAAAAATACCACTGCGCAGAGGATGTGCACAGCAAAATGTGCAAAATGGAAGCAATTCCCAAAGCACCGCCCACCACTGTGTCGCCGGGAAGCAAAAACACTTCCAAAGCAACCGCCGTGGCAAGACTTGCAATAAAAATCATTACAATCTGCTTGATGTTGTACAACACGGCAGACTGCTTTTTGGGTTCGGGAATGATTATTTGCGGATTTACTTGCTGTTGCGTTTCCGCAGAATTTGACGTTTCGGTAACGTTGCCTTGATTTTCCGAATTGTTCATGGTTTTGTTTTGTAACTCCTGTTGAAGGTGGGACGTGAAAACACGTCATAAACGTCTTTGATTACCGTGAATGCACGGGGATCACGCTTGCGAATGATGTGTTTGAGGAAATAAAGTTGACGATACTGAACGATTACGACAAGCATTTTTCTCTTGACGCCGTCGTAACTGCCTTCCACGTCAAAAACCGTGTAGCCACGTTTGAAATATCTGCTGATGTCGTGTCCGATTTTTTCGTACTGAGAGGTGATTATCAAAAACTTTTGCGGATGGTTGAAACCACGTTTAAGCATGCCCAACACATTGCCGCCAATCAACACGTACATGAGAGAATACAAAATGATGTCCACCGATTCTTTAGTGATGAAAATTACCACAATACTTCCGCTGACGGTGATGATGAAGTTGGCAATGAGAATAACTTTGGAAATGTCTATTTCGGGGTGATACTTGGCAACGATTTTGCCTATTATTTCCGTACCGCCGTTACTTCCGTTGTTTTCGTAGGCAACGTACATTGCCAATCCCACCAGAATACCTCCGAATATAACGGCTATCAAAGGCGCACCGCTGAACTTGAACCCCTCAGGCAAAATAGCCAGAACGATGGTACTGACAACAGTTGCCCAAATAGTTTTGAATGTGTAGTCGCCACGCAGAAAAATCAAAGAACAAATAAGCAAAGGAACGTTAAGCACAAAGTACATTACCGACATTATGCTGTCGAAAGTGGCATCCATAAACAACACGCACACGTGGGAAAGCACCGATGAAAGTCCGCTGAAACCGCCGGCTATCAATGTTGCGGGGTTGACAAATGTGAAAAGGGAAATGGCGTTCAGTACGCCTCCCAAACCGACCCAAACGTATTCTTTTATCAATTTCAAAACTTGTTTTGAAGTGATTTTCGGCATTTGTTTTTTCACTTTCTAGCCCGTCCCGCTGTTGATGATGTCCTGTGTACTGCGTACAGAATAAATATAATATTATCGTGAGAATATGTCAAATGTTTGTGGAAAAATATCGCATGTCTGTGGGAAAAAATCGCAAATGTTTGCGTGCAGCAAAGGTGGAAAACAAAGTATACGCATGCACAGCAAAACGCAAAGGACTGCTGTTGACACACGTCAAGACAACGGACCCGCACGACAGGGATTAGCGACTGAAAAACAGTACAAAACACAACAAGCGTTGCGTTAGACGTTTTCATGTTGGTGAAGGTACATATACAGTACTTAAAGGCAACGAAAGCGTCGTTGCCGATGGTTTTCCTTGTTTGTGAAACTGAATATACTGCGTATTACCGGTGTTTTCACACAAATTCCCATGTATTACCGCACATTAACATAAAATTTGATACGCTTTTTTTGATTAGCGCAACCGCAAGACAATTTGCACGGCAAGTTCGTTTTTACACTAATGCACGGGCAATTTGCAAACTTTCGCACAAATTGCGCAGACAAATTATTCTCTTTAATTCCGCTGTTTGTCGCAAAAACGCTGATACGGTTGTAAAAATTGTGTACAATGTTAAGCGTACAAAAGACGCCTACACAAGGCGCAGGTTATACAGGGATTTTTCAAACAAAAAAGGGATAACGAAAAAATCGTTATCCCTTCGATTGCGTTGCAAGCACACGCTTTGCAAAGCAAAGTACAGTGTGCAGTTTTTGAATATGTTCCGCACAACACGTCAACCCGACAAATTGGCATTTACACTTGCGAAGATAATTCTTTGTAACTTTTGTTGTTGAATCCCCAGCACGATAATGACAAAGCCTTGAATCTCTCGTCGCAATAAACTTCCGCTAAACTGTTTACATCTATCTTAAAGTCTTTCGGAACACCTTTTTTCAACTTTATGGTGACTCTTACCGTCTTATCGGTGGAATCTTTCAGCAATTCAATCATCTGCTCGAAGTCCCCGTTGTCGTACATTTTGGCATTTTTCAACTCATAGCAAGCGTAACAATACTTATTTTGCCCGAAAACATTTCCATATGCTTCTATATTGATCAACCCTGCATCACTATCGGACGGAACATCAATAAATCTGAATGGCAATTTAATTTCTTCATACGTCGGTTTTGCAAAAAACATAGGTAATGCCTCTTTGTAAAAATCTTTCACAAGTCGGGTTTTGTAAACTATTCCGTTTAATCCCTACAAATAGCAACAATGCTTGGCGTCCTTTGTTTCTATTTGACACGTTTCAGAACAACGTAGCCGTTGTGTTGCAATTTGCAGAAATCGCTGTAACGTCTGCCTGTGAAAACGTCTTCATAGACGCTACCGAGGTACAGATTGTACTCCTTTCCTCCACGGTTCACCGCAACGATGACTTCCGTTTGCGTTTCTTCCAGACTGCGTTCGAATGCGTACACGCCCTTTTCCGCCACCAACTGACGGAAATCGCCGTCGGCAAACACCCTGTTTTTGCGCAAATCTCCCAGACGCTTGTAGAAATCCAGCATCAGTTTGTTTTCGTGTCCCCACGGGTAACAACCACGGCAGAACGGATCACGGTACCCCTCCATCACTGCTTCGTCGCCGTAGAAAACGCAGGGGAACCCGAACAACGTGTATTGCAACAAAGCGGCAAGTTTCAGCAGACGGCATCCCAACAAAAACTGTTCGTCGGAAAGTTTGGTGCGTGCAAGCACGTCTTTGGAACTGTTGCCTATTCTGTCGCCGGCAAGCATGGTGAGAATTCTCGCCGTATCGTGCGTACCGAGAATGTTCATCAGGTTGTTGCGAACGTACCGTGGATAGTTGTTGACGATGTTGAACACCGCCGACGCCAAAGAGGCCTCGTTGCCGTCCCTGACAAAATCGATGATGCCCTCACGCAGAGGGTAATTCATTACCGAATCCAACTGCGAGCCGTCCAGATAATGTCTGCGCACGCCGTAGTCCACCTTGTTGGAAGCGTCCTCCCACACTTCGCCGATTATTGCGCAGTCGGGATTTTGCTTTTTGGCGGAAGAAACGATTTTGTCCAACATACAGTCGGCAATTTCGTCCACAACGTCAAGTCGCCAGCCGCTTGCGCCTGCTTTCAGCCAGCGGGGAACAATGCCGTTTGCACCGCAAAAGTACTTTTGCGCACCTTTGCTTTGTGCGTTTATCCTGGGCAATGTGGGGAAACTCCACCAACAGTCGTAGGAGTTGTCGTCGTGAAAGTAAAACCAATCACGGTAGGGGGAATTTTTGTCGTTGTAGGCACCGCCTTCACCGTACTTTTTGTCTATGTTGAAGTACTTGGAAGAACTGCCCACGTGGTTGAACACGCCGTCCAGCACTATTTTGATTCCGTACTTTTCCGCTTCCTTGCAAAGGGTGGAAAAATCCTCTTTAGTGCCGAACATGGGGTCTATTTCCTCGTAGTCCTCCGTGTCGTATTTGTGATTGCTGTACGCCTTGAAAATGGGGTTGAGATACAGTGTGGTAACGTTTAGCGACGAAAGATAGGGAAGTTTGGAAATTACCCCTTTGAGGTTGCCTCCGAAAAAGTCCCTGTTGCGAACGATGCCGTTTTCCTCTCGGTAAAAGGGTTGTTCGCCCCATTTGCGCAGAATTTTGTCCTCCGTCACTACCGTTTCGCCTTCGTGGCAAAACCTGTCCACCATTATCTGATACATAACGCCCCTGTTGAGCCAACTTGGCGTTTTGTACACTTTTTTGTACACGGAAAGTTGCCACGGACGCACGTTCTGGTAGTACAAACCGGCGTTTTTGCTGTCGTCAATGCCGATGTAATGCTCGTAGGTTACGCCGTCCATGCGGAAGTAGTACCAATACAAGCCTTTGTTGAACTGCACATCGGCAAGGTAGTTGTCGAAACCCGCACCGCACACGTCTTTGTACATGGGGTATTCTTCGTGAAAACCCTCCTCGTTGTACACCACCAAAGTTACCTTGGAAGGGGCAATGCATTGGTTTATCTGCAAACGTATGCCGAAACGCACCCCCTCGGGTACAGCACCCACAATACTTTTGTGGAATTCCTCGGTGGGGTTGTATTTTACATAAATCATTTCATTCTCCAAATCTTTTCAGCGTACTCTCTCACTGCACGGTCGGCGGAAAATCTTCCCGATTCGGCAATGTTTTTCAGCGACATTCTGTTCCACAAATCCACGTCTTTGTAGCATTTGTCCATTTTTTCATGTGCGGCAAGGTAACTTGCAAAGTCGGCAAAGCACATGTACGGGTCTGCCACCTGATTGGAGCGCAACAGATAGTTGGAGATGTTTTCAAACGTTTCACCGCCAAAACCGTTGTTGAGTTCGTCTATTATCACACGCAGTTTGGGCTGTTTGAAGTAGTAGTCGGTGGAATTGTAGCCTTTGCCCCACAAATCCGTTACCTGACGTGCGTTCATGCCGAAAATGAAAATGTTGTCCATTCCCACCGCTTCGCTCATTTCCACGTTGGCGCCGTCCATCGTTCCAAGCGTCAATGCACCGTTTATCATGAATTTCATGTTGCCTGTGCCGCTGGCTTCCTTGCCTGCAAGAGAAATCTGCTCGGATATTTCCGCAGCGGGCATCAGACTTTCCGCCATTGTTACGCAGTAGTTTTCCATAAACGCCACGTTGAGTTTCTGACGTATTTTGGGGTTGGATTCCAAATCCTTCTGGATGAAGCAGATGAGTTTTATTACCTCTTTGGCGGCGTAGTAACTCGGAGCAGCCTTTGCACCGAAAATGAAGGTTTGCGGAGTTACGTCCAAATCGGGATTTTCCTTCAATTCGTGGTACAGATATACTATTTTCAACACATTGAGCAACTGACGTTTGTACTCGTGCAGACGTTTGACCTGAACGTCGAAACGTGTGTTGGGGTCGAGTATCACGTCAAGTTTTTTGCGTGCAAGGTCGGCAAAATGACGTTTGTTTGCCAACTTTATTTCCGCCATTTTCTGATGCACGGAGGTGTCGTCCAAAAAGTTGTTGAGTTTTTTCAACTCGTCGGCGTCGGAATAGAATCCGTCGCCGATAAGGTCTTTGATCAGCGCAGTAAGACGTGGGTTAGCCTGACACAGCCACCTGCGGTGTGCAATACCGTTTGTAACGTTGCCGAACTTTTCCGGATCGATGTCGTAGAAGTCTTTGAAAAGCGTTTTGCGCAAAATTCTGCTGTGAAGGGCGGAAACGCCGTTGACGTAATGGGAACCTACGATGGAAAGGTTTGCCATACGCACCTGTCCGTACGCCACAACGGCAAGGTTGGAAACTTTGTTCCAATCGCCGCAAATGTTCCAAAAACGTTTGCACGCACGTTCGTTGATTTCCACCACAATCTGATAGATGCGGGGAAGAAGTTTTTTGAAGATGTATTCCGGCCAACACTCCAACGCCTCGGCAAGCACCGTGTGGTTTGTGTAGGCGCAGATGTTTTTGACTATCGACCAACTGTAATCCCAGCCGAAGTGGTACTCGTCGATGAAAATACGCATCAGTTCCGGCACGCACAAAGCGGGGTGCGTGTCGTTGATGTGTACCGCCACCATTTGCGCAAAGGTGTCAAAATTGCCGTAACGCTTGTAGTGGTCGCTTGTAATGTTTTGCATTGCGGCGGAAACAAGGAAATACTCCTGTTTCAGACGCAAAATTTTGCCTTCCTCGTGGTTGTCGCTGGGATACAGCACCTTTGTTATCATTTCCGCTTCCGACTGCTCTTCCAGCGCACGCATATACTCGCCCTGACCGAAAGCACGGAAGTCGAAGGGTTTACAGTTGCGGGCAGACCACAAACGAAGTACGCCCACTGCGTTGGCATGGTAGCCGTCCACCACCATATCGTAGGGGAAAGCCTCCACTTCCTGACAGTTGACCTGTTTGAAGACGGGTCCGTTTTCCGTCCATATCTCCTGCACTTCTCCGCCGAAATGCACTATCTGCGCCTTGTCGGGACGCTCTTTGAGCCACACGTCGCCACCGGGCAACCAGTTGTCGGGAAGTTCCGTCTGCCAGCCGTTGACAATTTTCTGTTGGAAAAATCCGTACTCGAAACGGAGAGAATGTCCCATTACGGGGTAGTTTTCCTTGGCAAGGCAATCGAGATAGCAGGCGGCAAGTCTGCCCAGACCGCCGTTGCCCAAACCTGCGTCGGGTTCGCATTCGTACAGATCGTCAATGTTCACCTTGTAGTACTTTTGCAAAGTTTCGGCAAACAAGCCGTCAAGTTCCATGTTGAAAAGGTTGTTTTTGAGACTTCTGCCCATCAAAAATTCCATGGACAGGTAGTGTACTCTTTTGCGTTCTCTTGCCTTGTACACTTTGTTGAAAGCCGAACGCTTTTCCAACAGCAAGTCACGCACCACCGTTGCCACGCACCTGTACAGTTGTTTGTTGGAAAGTTCGCTTGCGGTAACGCCGTAAGATCTGTTTGCAACGCTTTCGATGAGTTCCTTTACCTGAGTTTTTGTGAGATTTCCAGATACATAAGACATATTTTCACTGTTCTCCGTTAGTTTTTCTTTGAAGTTGCAGCCTTGTAGTAGTACTGCACGCTGGAAGCGGGAATGGTTACTTCGGCGTAACCTTCGTCATTTGTCACTACATCACGCACCACGTCTACGCCTCTTCCGCCGAAGTCGTATTCGTCGCTGTTGAGTACCAGTTTGTACTCGCCCTTGTCCATGAAGAAGCCGTATTTGAAGTAGTCGTACACGCTGAAATTGATTATCACCAGCATCGTGTTGCCCTTTTTGTCCAGACGCTCGTATGCCAGCACGCTGTTTCTGGCGTCATCGGCAAGCAACCACTTGAAGCCTTCCCACGAGTTGTCAATTTGATACAACGCCTTGTACTTTTTGTAAGTTTTGTTGAGTTGCATTACAAATTTTTGGTGAGAATCGTGCTTGGGATACGCCAGAAGCATCCAGTCCAATTCCTTGTTTTCGTCCCATTCGTTCCACTGCGCCAGTTCCACGCCCATGAAGTTGAGTTTCTTGCCCGGGTGCGAATATTGGAAGCCCAACAACGCTTTCAACTGACCGAACTTTGTGTCGTAGTCGCCGAACATCTTGTTGATGATGCTTCCTTTCAGATGTACCACTTCGTCGTGGGAAAGGGGCAAAACGTAGTTTTCGCTGTAAGCGTAGCACATGGAAAAGGTGAGTTGATTGTGGTGTTCCGCACGCCAGAGAGTGTCCGTCTTCATGTAACTGAGAACGTCGTTCATCCAGCCCATGTTCCATTTGAAGTTGAAACCCAGTCCGCCCACGTAGGTGGGATGCGTAACTTTGGGAAATGCGGTGGATTCCTCCGCAACAAACAGTGCGTAGGGACACACCTCAAACACCTTGCAGGAAAGTTTGCGCAAAAAGTCGATGGCTTCCAGATTTTCCTTTCCGCCCCACTTGTTGGGACGCCACTCGCCGTCACGCCTGTCGTAGTCGAGGTACAGCATGCTTGCCACTGCGTCCACACGCAGTCCGTCAAAGTGAAATTCCTTCAACCAGTACAGCGCATTGGACACAAGGAAACTTTGCACTTCGTAACGTGAGTAGTCGAAAATGCGTGTTCCCCAACTCTTGTGTTCCTTTTTGAAATCGTCCGCCGATTCGTAGCAGCACGTTCCGTCAAATTCGATGAGTCCGTGAGCGTCCTTGCAGAAATGTGCAGGCACCCAGTCCAAAATCACGCCGATTCCCGCCTTGTGGAATTGATTTATCAGGTATCTCAAATCGTCGGGCGTGCCGTAGCGACTTGTGGGAGCGTAAAAGCCCGTTACCTGATACCCCCACGAAGCGTCAAGCGGATGCTCGGCAAGAGGCAGAAATTCCACATGCGTGTAGCCCATTTTTTTGACGTAAGGCACAAGATATTTGGCAAGGTCACGGTAGGAATACATTCTGCCGTCGTAATGCCTGCGCCAGGAACCTGCATGCACCTCGTAGATGTTGACGGGACTTGTGTAGACGTCCTTTTTTGTTTGTTTGGCAATCCAGTCGCCGTCACTCCATGCAAACGGCTGGGGATTGTACACTATGCTTGCCGTTTTGGGACGTACTTCGGCGTACCTTGCGTAAGGGTCGGCTTTGTACAGTACGTTTCCGTTTTGCGTTGTTATGGCAAATTTGTAACAGTCGCCCTCACGTGCTTCCACTGTTATTTGCCAGATACCGTCTTCCAGTTGCAATCTGTCGTGATTGACCAGCCAGTTGTTGAAATCGCCCACAACGCTCACGTCTTTGGCGTTGGGCGCCCACACTGCAAAGTGGTACAGATTTTCTCCCACCTTGTGGCAACCCAAAAGTTCGTAGGCGTTTGTACTGTTTCCATTGTAAAAATCGGTAAATCTGTTCATACTTCCTCCATTGATCAGATACGGTGGGCATTTTCCGTAAGGTCAGCCAACCAGACGGCCTTTTCGGCGGAAAAATCTCCGCTTTTTGCCATGTACTTCCAGCAACCCAAAGTGCCGGGGGTGTTCATGCGGTAGGTTGTGTCCTGTTCGGAAATGTCCTGCATGCTGTACACCACAAGTTCAGCACGGCTTTCGGCAAGAATTTTTATGAGGTTGTGAGCAATGTGTTCGCCGTTTTCCAACCCCGTGAAACGCAACACCACACTTCTTGCGTTGTCGTCAAGACTGTCCCACCAGCCCTGCGTCGTGTCGTTGTCGTGAGTTCCCAGATATGCCACGCAATGTTCTTCAAAATTTTGCGGTAAAAACAGGTTTTTGTCGTTTCCGTCAAAGGCAAACTGCACAACTTTCATGCCGGCAAGCCCGCATTTGTCACGCAAATCCAGCACGCTTTGGGGAATGTCGCCCAAATCTTCGGCAATTATCGTGAGAGAGGGGAAAGAACTTTGAATGTGTTGCAAAAATTCAAAGCCGACGCCTTTGCGCCAATGTCCGTTGCGGGCAGTGGCTTCGCCGTAGCGTATTGCGTAGTAACTGTCAAATGCACGGAAGTGGTCGATGCGAAGTACGTCGAAAAGTTCGGCACATTTGCCGACACGACGTGTCCACCAATCGTAGTTGTCCTTTTTCATGGCGTCCCAGTTGTACAGAGGATTGCCCCACAACTGTCCGTCGGCGGAAAAATAATCGGGAGGTACCCCCGCAACCCAACTCGGACGGCGGTCGGACGTGAGTTCGAACAACTGCGAATGTGCCCACACGTCGGCGGAATCGTAGGCAACGTAAATGGGAATGTCGCCTATCAGTTTAATGCCGTTTCGGTGCAGTTTTTTGCGGAACTGCTTCCATTGAGAGAAAAACAGATACTGACAGAAAATGTTGAAATCCACCTCGTCGCTGAGCATATCGGAATAGTGCTTCATTGCGCCGTCGGTGCGCATGCGTATGTTCTCGTCATCCCATTCCAACCACGATTTGCCTCCGAAGTGCTTTTTTACGGCACAAAACAGGGCGTAATCGTTTAGCCAAAAACTGTTTTGTTCACAAAATTCCACGTAATCCTGAGGGGGATTGTTGCGGACAAAGTTTTTGAATGCTTCACGCAAAATTCTGTCCTTGTTGTAGATTGCGTAACCGTAGTCGTTGCCACGTGCTTTTTTGCAGTCGGAAACTGTTTCCGCAGAAACCAACCCCTCATCACGCAATTTTTCCACGTCGATGAGCAGTGTGTTGCCTGCAAAAGCCGACGGCGACGCATAGGGGGAATTTACAAAATCGGTGGGCGTTACCGGCAGAATCTGCCAATAACTTTGCTTGGATTTTTTCAGAAATCTGATAAATTTGTCCGTTTCCGCAAGCGTACCCACACCGTAATGGGAAGGTAGCGACGTGATGTGCAACAAAATACCGCTTGATCTCATTTTTTAACCTCGCTTAAACGTTTAATTATATGCAATTTTAATGCCGAAATCCCTTCGGCGTTGCAATAGATACAGTGTTATTTTAACATTTACAAAAATTAAAATCAATTATTTACAGTAGTTTTTAATAAAAATATTATAGATATTCACCCTGTACAAAGGTAAAAACACGGTTTATCTCGACAAAAGTTTTCTTTACGCAAAAAGACGAAGGACGGAACATACCATTACAAAAATTTCCTGTAAAATACAGTGTCGGGATTTTTATTTGAAGCAACTACCGAAAAGCAATTTCCGTTGCTTTGCAACACGGCGCACAACACCAAAAATCAAAACGAAAATACACTACTTCTCAAACTTTGCGACAAACTGCAAAAAGGTGTCTGCAAATGCACCACCTGCGTCAACGGCATTTGCAAGAAAAATCCCCGACAAACTATCGGGGACAAAGTGAATAACATGCAATTACAGTTTGGACGCAGCCGCTTCGTCCACAAGTACGGTGCAACACGGCGCACAACACCAAAAATCAAAAGGAAAATACACTACCACCGCTCAAACTTTGCGACAAACTGCAAAAAGGTGTCTGCAAATGCACCACCTGCGTCAACGGCATTTGCAAGAAAAATCCCCGACAAACTATCGGGGACAAAGTGAATAACATGCAATTACAGTTTGGACGCAGCCGCTTCGTCCACGAGTACGGTGCAACACGGCACACAACACCAAAAATCAAAACGAAAACACACTATTTCTCAAACTTTGCGACAACCTGCACAGAGGTGCCTGCAAATGCACAACCTGCGTCAACGGCATTTGCAAGAAAAAAATCCCCGATAAACAATCGGGGACAAAGTGAATAACATGCAATTACAGTCTGGACGCAGCCGCTTCGTCCACAAGTACGGTGCAATCGGGATGCAACTGCAAAATGCTTGCAGGGCATTGCTCCGTTACCTTGCCTTTCACCATTTTGTACACGGCGTCGGCTTTATTGCTGCCGCTGGCAAGTACAAGAATTTTCTTTGCACGCATTATTTCCGCAATACCCATTGTTATTGCTCGGGTAGGTACCTGGGAAATATCTTTGAAAAAGCGTGCATTGTCCTTAATTGTGCTGTCGGCAAGGCTTACAAGGTGCGTTGTGCTGTCAAAGGGGGTGTTTGGTTCGTTGAAACCGATGTGTCCGTTGCTTCCCAATCCCAAAATTTGCACGTCCTGTGTGTAGTCCTGCAAAAGTTGATGGTATCTTGCACACTCCTGTTGCAAGTCGCTTGCCAAACCGTTGGGCAAATGAGTGTTTTCCTCCGGCAAATCCACCTTGTCGAACAGGTTGCTGTGCATAAAATGTACATAACTTTGCTCGTCGTTTTTTCCCAATCCGACATATTCGTCGAGGTTGACTGTTTTCACCTTTTGGAAAGAAAGTTTCTTTTGACGGCAAAACTGCGACAAAATTTCGTACAATCCCAAAGGGGTGGAACCCGTTGCCAAACCCAAAACGGGGGAAGATTTTTCCCTCACAACGTTGGCTACAATATCGGCGGCAACCTTGCTCATTTCCTGATAATCTTTCACAACCTGTACTTTCACTTTTTTACCTCTTGTACACTGATAATTTTTTGTTTACCGTTAAATTGTACCCTTCCGCCACTTTATTTGCAAGCAAATTGCCTGCATTAAGCGTAATTTTTCAAAATCTCACACTAACTTTGCAACACTCATTTCAAAGTGGAAAAAACGTACCCGGTGCGTGAGTGGAAAGCCCGTCCGCCATGTATCAGCGGACTTTTCCACTGTTTTTTGTTGATGGAATCGGGGTAGCACTGCGTTTCAAAACAAAATCCGCCATGCTTACAGTAGCCGCTGTCGCTTTGTTGCAGAAAATTGCCGCTGTAAAACTGCAAACCGGGGCGGTCGGTGTAGCATCTGACGCATATGCCTGTTTTGGGACTGTACGCCAGCGCAGCAAACCTGCCGCAAAGGCAAAAATTGTGGTCGTAACCTTGCGCAACAAGCAGTTGACGGTCGCCCTTTGCCAAATCCCGCCCTATTGCTTTGGGACTGGTGAAATCAAACGCCGTGCCACGCACCTTTCTCTTTTCCCCTGTAGGAATAAGATTTTCATCCACGGGCAAAAAATGCTTGGCGTTTATTTGCACCACGTTGTCCAGAATGTCGCCGTTGCCCTCGCCGTTGAGATTGAAATAGATGTGACTTGTCGGGTTAAAAAGCGTCAAGCCGTCGCTCAACGCAAAGTAATCTATTACAAGAGCATTTTTCCGTACAGTGTATTTTACGCTGTAAGTAAGATTTGCGGGATAGTTTTCCTCACCGTCGGGGGAAAACCCCTCAAACTCCACACTGTCGGGGCATATTTTTGCCTTGTACGTCTTTTTGTTGAAACCGCAGTTGCCACCGTGCAGATGATTTTTGCCGTTGTCGTTTTTGGCAAGAAAGTATTTTTTGCCCTTCAAACAGAAACTGCCGTTTGCAATGCGGTTGGCACACCTGCCCACAAAAGCGCCGAGATAGGCGGAATTGTTTTGCAGTTGTGCAATATTTTTGACGCCCAATGCCACGTTTACGAGATTACCCTTTCTGTCGGGAACACGCAACGCAAGCAATGTGGCGCCAAATGACGCCACATCTGCCTGAATTGTGTCCTTCAATGTGAAGCAAGACACTTCGCCGTTTTCTGTTTTTTCCAAAAAGTTTACTTCTGTCACTGTCGGTAAAAAGCAATGTTACTCTTCCACTTCGGCGAAACAACTTCCGCCGATAAATTCTCTCAAAAGGGAATTGCACGGCACGAATTTGTCGTCCATATCCACAAAGTATTTGAGGAACTTGATGAGTCTGTTTGCAGTGATGTACTGTGCGCTGTCTGACTTGATTTCCTGCAAAGCGGGCATTGCGTACTTTTTCATAACGCACAGTTCGTAGGTGAGTGCCGAGTTGAAAATGAAGTCGCACCCTTCCTGATAGGGATAGATCCACTTGAATTCGCCACGGCGCACCGACGGCCACATTTCCAAAGTTTTTTCCGCACTTGTTCCACGGTACTTCTTGTCTCGCACTATTCGGCGCAACAGACGTATGTCGGTGTAACTGATGGGATTGTGGTTGTCAAGATTTATTTGGAATTGCGGCGCAATGTAAATTTTGTACTTCTGATGCATGGGCACTGCGTAGGACAAGTGGTCATTGAGGGCGTGTATACCTTCGATGATTATCGGCGTGTTTTCGTCTATTTTGGTTTTAACGCCTTCCTGCACACGTCCCGTGCCAAAGTCGTAGACTGGAAGTTCCACTTCCTCGCCGTCGATTAGCGACACCATGTGACGGTTGAAAAGGTCGATGTCCAATGCACGGATATCTTCAAAATCCGGCTTGCCTTCGGCATCGAGAGGAATTTGCGATTTGTCCTTGTAATACATGTCCAACGAAATGCGCAACGGCGTTATTCCCAAAGCCATAAGTTCGATGCGCAATCTGTTGGAAAATGTGGTTTTGCCGGAACTTGACGGACCTGCTATGCAAATGAGGCGTATGTTTTCTATGTCGGAAGCAATAGCCTGTCCCAACTCGTGAAGCATGTCGTTGTGCTTGGTTTCGTTCATGTTGATGAAGTCAACGTATGTTTCGTTGGTAACATGGGCGTTGATTTTCGCCACCGTTTCCGCTTTGCAGCGTTTTGCCCATTTGTGAGCGTTGCGCAACTCTCTGCAAAACAACGGTTCGTCTTTGAAGGGAGGAATTTCTCCGTTTGCTTCGTAACGTGGATACCTCACCATAATGTTTCCGTCGTAGTTGGAAAGCAGGAATTTTTGCAGATAACCGCTGCTGGGCACCATGTAGCCGTACATATAGTTGTGGTAGTCGCCGCACTTGTAGAAATGGCAAATTTTGTCCTTGCGGTACTTCAATGCTTCAATTTTGGAAGTCTGGTTGGTTTCCGTGTAGTACTTTTCCGCCTCTTCCTTGGTCATTACGCACTTTTCAAAGGGAAGGTCCAAATCCACCAAACGGCGCATCTCTTCCGTTACCTTCTGAATTACCGCCATTGTGGAAGGAATTTTGTCCTTTCCCACAAAGTTTATCTGAATGGAACGGGAAATGGCGTAGGAAATTTTTATTGCTACGTCGGGATACACGTTGTGAAACGCCAAAGCCACAAGATAACGCAAACTTGTTTCGTACACCTTGACGGCGTCGTTGTTGGAAAGAGTCAACAATTCCACGTTGCTGTCGAAACACAACTCGTAGGTGAGTTCACGCAGGCGGTTGTTTACCTTCGCCACAAAATAGTTTTTGGGGTTGTCCACAAGGGACAGTATCGGTGTTTTTTCGTTGAGTTCGAAAGTTTTGTTTTGTATTGTTACCTTAAACATTTTTTCTCCTTTTTAAAATTTTTGCTCTTTGCGTGATGCGTTGCCCATTGCAAAGAAAATACATATTACCTTAATATTTTATTTTTTATCACAGCGTTTGTCAATAGGGTTTTGAAAATACCCTGTCGTATTTTGTCCCCATCGGGAAATTTTTACACGGCAAGCCACACTTTTTGATAAAGTAAAGATTGTGCAAATAATTTTCCTGCCGCACTGCCGAACAACCGATTGTAACGACATTATGCCTGTGCCTGATTGAAAAAAAATTTTTGCTTTATCAAAATGCTTCCGTCCGTTGAATATTTCACACCTTTGACAAAGTAGAAAATGTGCAACGAATGTACATTTTTGCACTACGAGCAACCGATTGCAACGACATTATGCCTGTGCCTGATTGAAAAAAATTTTTGCTTTATCAAAATGCTTCCGTCCGTTGAATATTGCACACCTTTGACAAAGTAGAAAATGTGCAACGAATGTACATTTTTGCACTGCGAACAACCGATTGTAACGGCATTATACCTGTGCCTGATTGAAAAAACTTTTTGCTTTATCAAAATGCTTCCGTCCGTTGAATATTGCACACCTTTGACAAAG
>ERZ1090861.276-NODE-276-length-33146-cov-6.914992_pt1 | contig 33146 bp, 23 predicted proteins | sample MGYA00478482_ERZ1090861 | MGnify/ENA primary metagenome ERZ1090861 (study PRJEB33644, sample SAMEA5815744) | chicken gut metagenome | biome: Chicken; feature: Gastrointestinal Tract; material: Caecum | place: Ireland | collected 2019-01-01 | study: A study of the... | reverse complement strand
TGTCGGTTTTTTTTTTAATTTTATTCTTTACTTTTTTGTACTTTCCGGAACGCGCTCCGCAGGGGGCGCCCGGAAAACAGCGGGGCCCGATGCCGGAAAAACCGATCGTGCGAAATAAATTAACAAAAACAGAGAAAAGGAAGAATAACATGGTAACAGAGGAGAGCATTCAGAAGTTCAGCAAACAGTGCGCCAATATTTTTGAACAGGTAGGGCGCGACGTAATCGGACAGAAAGAAGTGGTGGAAGGGACGATCATCGCGATGATCGCCGGCGGCAACGTGTTGCTGGAAGGCGTGCCGGGGGTCGGGAAAACCCGTCTGGTGCGTTCGCTGGGAAGGGTTTTCAATCTGCCCTTTTCGAGAATCCAGTTCACGCCGGACCTGATGCCTGCGGACGTGACGGGCACGAACATCATCGTAAAGACGGAAGACGGGACTTCGAAGTTTCAGTTCCAGCCCGGTCCGATTTTCAGCAACATCATCCTGGCGGATGAAATCAACCGCGCGACGCCGAAGACGCAGAGCGCGCTGCTGGAAGCGATGCAGGAGCACACCGTGACGGTGATGGGGGTATCGAGGGAACTGAACGAGCCGTTCTTCGTATTGGCGACGCAGAACCCGATCGAACAGGACGGAACGTATCCTCTTCCGGAAGCGCAGATGGACCGCTTTATGTTCAAACTCATCGTACCGAATCCGGGGCTGGAAGAACTGATGCAGATCGTGGACATGACGCAGAAGACGATGGCGGAAGTGGCGGAAGCGGCATGCAGCGGGGAAGAATTGCTGGAAATGCGGGCGACGGCGAATCAGATACCGGTCGCGGAAGATGTTCTGAGATATGCGATGACGCTGTGTTCGGCGACGCATCCGGACAGCGAGTGCGCGACGGAGGCGGCGAAGAAATATGTGCGTCTCGGCGCCAGTCCGCGTGCGGGGCAGGCGCTCATTTCCGCCGCGAAGGTACGGGCATTGATGCACGGCCGGTTCAATGTCGCTTACAGCGACCTGAACGCGCTGGCTTATCCGGTACTGCGTCACCGCATGAAGATGAATTTCGAAGCGATTGCGGCGCGCGTCTCTCCCGATGCGGTAATCACGATGATCATCAAAGAGCTGGGCGGAAAGCCCTCCGGAAACGCGGCGGATGGCAAAGCGCCTGTCGCGAAAAAAGAAGCGGCGGAAACTGCGGCCGGACAAGTTGCAATGGCGGATGCAGAGACTCCCGTACAGTCCGATAAGCAGAAGAGCAAGCGTAAATTCTTCGGGAGAAAGGAATGAAGGTCTCTTATCTGAACGACGCATTTTTCAGTCGGCTGGAGACGCTGGCATTAAATCTGAAAGCGAATTTATCCGGATTTTTCGGAGGAAAGCATCTGGTGCGCACGCATGGCCAGACGGTGGAATTTTCGGACTACCGGGAATACATGATGGGAGACGATATCCGCCGGATCGACTGGAATCTGTACAGTCGGTTTGAGAAATACTTTTTGAAACTGTTTACGGACGAAAGGCAGATGCATGTGCGGATCTTCCTGGATTGTTCGGCGTCGATGAGCAGGGCGAGCGAGCAGAAAGGCGCCTATGCGATCGCGACGGCGGCGGCGATCGGGTTTCTGGCGGTGCACAACATGGACAAAGTGTCGTATCAGCTGATCCGAGGAAACAAAGCGGAGAATCCGTTCGGGACGATCGTCGGAAAGAATGCGTTTTTCCGGGCGATCGGAGAACTGGAGAACGTGGAGTTTGACGGGGAATGCTCGATCTCGGAAGCGGTGACGGGAAGCGCGGACAGAGGTTCGAACGACGGCCTGACGGTGATCATCACGGACTTTTTCACGGATAACGACTGGAAGAAGGCGGTGGATTACCTGTGCTACAAAAAAAGACAGGTATTGCTGATCCAGGTATTGTCGCCGGAGGAGAAGGACCCGTCGTACAGCGGGCGGGTGAATCTGATAGACGCGGAATCGGGATCGCTGGAAGACGGAAGGAATATGCGGATGCGGATCACGAAGAGCCGGCTGCTGGCATATCAGGAAGCGATGAGAGACATGACGGAAGGCATCAGAGAGTTCAGCGTATCGAGAGGAGTGGAGTTTATATCCGTAAGTTGCGATCAGCCCATCGAGAAAATGCTGTTTGGTGAATTGCTTAAGGTAGGTATCATGGGATGATGGAATTATTGAGACCGTTGGGGTTGTTGGGGTTGCTGGGAATCGCGATACTCATTCTCATCTATATCCTCAAACCCAATTATCAGCAAAAAATCATTTCCAGCACTTATGTCTGGAAACTGAGTCTGAAATACAGAAGAAAGCAGGTTCCCATCAACCGTCTGCTGAGCATTCTGTTGTTGATTTTGCAGATCCTGGTGATTGCGGCGTGTGCCATGGTATTGGCACAGCCGTTTATTCCGTCTTCGGCAGACCGGAAGAACGAAGGCGAGAAGATTGCCGTCATCGACGCTTCCGCAGATATGTTGGCGGCCCGGAACGGGCTGACCAGGTTTGAGCGTGCCGTAGAAGAAGTGCGTGCGCTGGCTGTGGAGACCATTGACCGGAACGCGAGCTGCATAACGGTTATACTCGCCGATGACAATCCGTCGGTGATTGTTTATCGCGCGGATTCTTCCCGCCGGGAAGAGGCGCTCGGCGAGATAGACGGATTGCTCGGCGATGAGTCGGGCGCCGATTTGCGCTGTTCGTATTCCCAGGCGGACGTGGAAAGCGCCATGGATTTCGCCGAGGAGGTGCTGGAACAGAACCCGGAGGCGGAAGTACTCTATTATACCGCTACCAGGTATGTGGATAACGGAAAAGTTACGGTGGTGGATGTTTCCCAGCAGGGAGAATGGAACGCCGCGATTCTCGACGCCGAAGTGGAGCTGGAAGAAAACTATTACACGTTTGCGGTGGAAGTGGGCAGTTACGGCCGCTCCGTCGACGTCGACGTATACTGTGAAATCTACGGGATTAACAATACGGCCGAAACGCTCACGCTGGTGTATCCGAACGTGCATTGCGAGATGGGAGAACGGATGGAAGTGGCGATCCGGACAGGCAGGAACATTGCGCCCGTAAATTGCGAAAAGCCGGTGTTTTCCTATGACCGGGTCCGCCTTTATATCGACGCGGGGCAGCCGGACAGCTTTGTGCATGACGACAGCATTACCCTTTACGGCGGGATGCCGGATACGATAAAAATTCAGTATGCGAGCACGGAAATCAATCCCTTTTTCAGCAATGCGTTGCTGGCCATGAGGGATTCGCGCCGGTTGCGCTGGAATATTCAGATAGACGAAGTGCGCGTAAGCGGAAATACGCAAGGCAAAGTATCCGGGTATGATTTTTATATTTTTGAAAACCAAATGCCCGAGATTATGCCGACGGACGGCGTCGTGCTGCTCGTGAATCCGCAGGCTGCGCCCTCATCGGGCGGATTTATTCTCGGAGACCCTGTGCCGGGAGAATTTACGCTGACGGGGGAGGAGAATCATCCGGTTACGCAAGGCGTAAAGATTGAAGAAGTGCAGGTGACCCGATACATGCAGCTGACGGCATACGACGGATACGAGCCGTTGATGTATGTGCAGGACGATCCCGTATTGCTGGTGAAAAATACGGGGGCGGAAAAAGTGGGCCTGCTTGCATTCAGTCTGAAATATTCCACATTTTCCATTCAGACGTTCCCGAGATTTTTATACAATCTGTTCGATTATTTTCTGCCTTCTACGGTGACGGACGAGGCAGACGGGGTAGAGTTCCTGTTTGAAGTGGGAGATTCGGTAAAACTCAATTCGCGGGGGATGGCCATGCAGTTTGCCGGCCCTTCCGTGGGGGAAGAAGAGGAGTATCCGGAGTCGTTGCCTCTTTTGTTTGAGGTGAAGGAGCCGGGCAGTTACAGCGTGCAGATAACGCTGATGTCCGGCAGGACTTCGACGAGCTATTTTTATGTGAAGATTTCTTCGGACGAAAGCGATATTTTCCGGACGGAAGACGAATTGTACAATCCGGAATTTCCAGAAATTCCGCCCAAAGACGATAAAGACCTGCTGTATTATCTTGCCATAGCTTTGGCCGGATTGCTGTTTTTGGAATGGCTTTTGCAGGTCCGGGAAAATTACTGAGAAGAGGAGGACAAAATGACCGATCTTGAACTTGGTTTTTCTCAGTCTCCTTATTGGCTGTGGCTGCTGATCCCGGCGATCGGGATTCCCTTATTGATTTATTTCTGTTCGGCGAAAAAATATCGCCGGACCCGGAACCGGATTATTTCTCTGGTTTTGCATACGCTGATCATGGCGCTGGCGGTTTTTCTGCTGGCGGGAATGACGTTTTTCTATCAGGTCCCCAATCGCGATAACGAGATTCTTCTTTTGGTGGACGTATCGGACAGCACGGCGGTCACTTCAGAGCGGAAGGATGAATTTATCCGGTCCGCCATCGAGCGCAAAAGCCCGGCGATGAAAATGGGAATTATCGCGTTCGGCTGCAATCAGGTGTATGCGGCGCCTCTTTCCTACGACGGAGAAGGGCTGTACGAGGCGTATCTGGAAGGGAAGCAGGACGTGGACGCCAGCGCGACCAACTATGAATCGGCCCTGCTCTACGCAAGCCGGATTTTCGAACATCCTTCTTCGGCGAAGATCGTGCTGATCAGCGACGGAGAGGAAACGGACGGCAGCGCCCGGAGCATCATCAAATCCGTCGCGTCGCAGGGCATTAAAGTGGATACTGTGTTCATGTCCGAAATGCGCACGGATGCGGAAGTGCGCATTGTGGGGATGTCTTATCCCGAGGAAACGCCCGTAATCGATAAGGAATTTTCTCTGACGCTGGAATTGGAAAGCAATTATGCGGGCAATGTGGAACTGACCATCTGCGATAACGGAACGGAAACGACGTCCAAGACGCTTTCCCTGCTGACAGGTCGTCAGACCGTTACCATTCCCTATACTTTTTCAGAACGTGGGCTGCACTGCCTGGAAGCCGTCATTACGACGGAAGAAAGCCGGGATGTGCTCAATCAGAACAATCTTTGTTACAGTTACTGTTACATCGATGAATTCGACAATATTCTCGTGATCGAGCGGGAACGCGGAGAATCGGAGGATTTCGTCAGGATTTTACAGCAGGCGGAATACGAAACGGACGTCGTTACCGTGCTGGACAGTGAAAAAATGCCCGATTCGGTCAAAGAACTGCGCCAATACGACGAAGTCGTCCTGTTCAACATCGCCAATGCGGATATGCCGCTGGGTTTTGACGAGTTATTGCATTCTTATACTTACGATTACGGCGGCAACGTACTGACGGTAGGCGGGAAGACGGAGTCCGGCGAGGCCAACGTCTATAACCGGGAGGATATGTACGGTACGCTGTATCAGGAAATGCTGCCCGTGGAAGCGATCGAATACACGCCGCCCATTGCGGTGGTGTTTATCATCGACCGTTCGGGAAGTATGTCGGGAAACAAGCTGGAGCTTGCGAAAGACGGAGCGATTCAGAGTCTGCAGGCGCTGACCACTCGCGATTGGGTGGGGGTCATGACGCTGGAAACCGAGTACAATGACGAACTGGCGCTTACGCCGGTGCCGCAGCTGTCGGAAATCGAAGCCGCTATCGACTCGATCGAGCCGGGCGGAAGCACCAATTATACTTCGGCAATCGAGCACGCCGGCGCGGCGCTGTCTATTCTCGACAAAGTGCAGAAGCGGCATATTATCATTATCAGCGACGGGCAGCCCGGCGATTCTCTTTGGGAGAACGAAATCGATCAGACGGGCGGATATGGCGGAGCGATCAGGGATAATTACGAAAAACACGGCATCACCTGTTCCATTGTTTCCATTTCGGAAGGCTGGATGGCGGATGTCGAAACCGCGGTGACGTACGGGCACGGAAAGTTTTATCATGAAGAGAACATGTCCAATCTTTCCAAGACGCTGACGGAGGATTTGCGCGAAACCAGCGTCCAGGAATCCAACGAAGAAAACTTTGTACCCAGAATCCACGATCTTACTTCCGTCGTCAACGGAATCAACCAGCAAGAGATCCCCGCGTTGGGCGGATATTACGGCACCCGGATTAAAGACGGGGCCGTTCAGCCGCTCGTTACGCCGTACGGCGACGTACCCATTTACGCACAATGGAGTTACGGAAAGGGGAAAGTGGGCAGCTTTCTGTCCGATCTGAGCGGCGCATGGGCGCAAGACTTTATTGTCAGCGAAACGGGACAGAAAATTTTGCTGAATATGATCGAAGCGCTGTACCCGACGGAAAATATTCATCCTCAGGATGTCAGCATGACGCTGAACGAACAAAATTACGAAACGGGCGTCAATATTTTCGGGATCGGAGAAGAAGAGTCGGCGCGGATATCGGTGGAATTTCTCGGAAGAGCCGAGGATCCGGGCTCGGAGGATCCAGGCGCCGCGGGCGTTGTTTCGGCCGCGTCGGACGACGCGCAGAACGAAGTGCAGATTGTACAGCCGACGCAGACGGATTTTTACAGCAGCGCTTCGTTCACCGTCCGTATGCCCGGATTGTATAAAATCACTTTGGAAAAACTGGATGCGGAGGGGAATGTAATAGCCTCCTGCGTCGATTATAAGGCGTTTTCCTGTTCTGCGGAATACGATTATTTTCCGGACGATCAGGCGGAGGACGGACTGGGAACTCTTGCGATCGACGGAGGCGGAACGGCGATTCAGACGGCCGGAGAAATTTTCGACTCGCTTGTCCGCAGTTACCGGCGGAGCTTTGATCCCCGCGTGTTGTTCTCGTCGCTGATTATCGTAATGTTCCTTCTGGATGTTGCGGTGCGGAAATTCAAGTTCAAGTGGCTGCATGAAATCGTACGCGATCGCCGGCTGAAAAAATCGCTGGCTCAAGGAAAAGGTGCGCAGCAAGAATTCATTCAAACCTCGGGAGGGAAATAATGCGCAAGAAGAAAGCCGGAATTTTATTGCTGATGACAGTATTCTTCTGTCTGCTGACGTTTGCCTCCTGCGGAGCGCGGCTGTATGCGCCCGGAGGGTTGTATATTAATTCCGATACGTTGTTGCTGACCTGGAACAGCGTGAATCAGGCGGACGAATATGCGCTGGAAATCAACGGCAAAGAATATTCAAGCCGCGAAAACTCCTATGACCTGAGCGAATTGGAACCGGGCGATTACCGGATTCGCATCCGGGCAATCGATCTGGATAAAATTTACGGAGAATCCGACTGGTCCCGGACGGTGAGTTTCGTCAGGGAAGAGGAATCGGGGCTCAAATATACGCTCATCAATCAGAATACCGAATATCAACTCACGGGGGTCGGATATGCGTCCGGCGATGTGGTGATGGAGGATTATTTCAGGGGAAAACCCGTCACGTCCATAGCGGAACGGGCCCTGACCGGGAATCTCAGGATCACTTCGTTCACGGTCGGCAATCTTGTCGAAGAGATCGGAGAATACGCTTTTTACAACTGCGTGGCGCTGACCAGGCTCGTTATGCCCGATTCCGTGACGTATATCGGGAAAAACGCTTTTCAGAGCTGTTCGGCCCTCAGCGAGCTGCGGCTGTCGGAGTCGCTCGCCGAAATCCCGGAAAACGCCTTTTGTTTTTGTCGCTCGCTTACGGAAGTGGAAATTCCCGACAGCGTCACTTCCATCGGAAGCAATGCTTTTTCTTATTGCAATCAGCTTGAAACGGTAAACTTCGGGAAAAATCTCCGTTTGATCGCAAGTCAGGCGTTTTATTCCTGTCCGGCGCTGGAATCCCTGACTTTCCCCGATTCGTTGGTTTCGCTGGGCACCAAAGCTTTTTCGGGTTGTTCCGCGCTCAGGAGCATAACCTTCGGCGGTTCGTTGGAAAGGATTGAAGATGAGGCGTTTTTTGAGTGTTCGGCGCTCGAGACGATTCGCTTTGCTTCCTCTTTGCGCGAGATTGCTTACTGCGCGTTTGCTTACTGTACGTCCCTTCAGACCCTCTCTTTCCCCGATTCGGTGGAAACTGTCGGCAGCGGAGCGTTTCTGGGCTGCGAATCGCTGAATTCCGTTTCTCTGGGAAACGGGCTGACATCCGTCGGGACCCAGGCTTTTTATATGACGCAGCTTTGGAACGAAGTGCCGGAAGGGGAATTGTTTGTGATCGGCAACTGGCTGCTCGATTATAAAGAGCCTGAACTGGACGAGCCGATCAATATCGTCATTCCCGATTACGTCGAGGGCATTGCCGCACAGGCGTTTTATAAATGCAAAGTGCTGTTGCAGCTCGCTCTGCCCGACAGCGTGAAATATATCGGCGTCGGCGCGTTTTACGGTTGTGAGAATCTGATGGGGTTTGCGCTTGGCGCCGGGGTGGAAGTCATCGGCGATAGCGCTTTCGCAAGTTGTACCGTATTGTCTAATTTCGGGGTTCCGCAAGGCTCTTCTCTGCGGGAAATAGGATCGTATGCTTTCAGAGACTGCAAAAGCCTGACTTCCTTTTCTGTGCCCGATACGGTGGTTTCCATCGGGACTTATGCCTTTTACAATTCCGGGCTCAAGGCCTCCTACTCTTTGATTTATGCGGGAGACTGGCTGGTGGGCGTCAAAGGTCAGCCCTCTTCGGTCACCGTCCGGGAAGGCACGGTCGGGATTTCCGACTATGCGTTCTTTAATCTGACAACGCTTCAGTCGGTCGTGTTGCCGGACAGCCTGAAAATGATCGGATATGCGGCTTTTTGCGCTTCTTCCATAGAATCTTTGGTGATCCCCGAAGGGGTGGAGGAGATTTCAGAGTATGCCTTTTACGGTTGCGCCAATCTCCGCTCGGTGACGTTGCCGGATTCGTTGATTTCTGTCGGACGGTCGGCTTTTTACGGGTGTAAACAGCTGACATCCGTCAATTTTCCCGAGGGATTGCAAGAGATAGGCCCCTATGGGTTTTACGGCTGCGCGGCGCTTCAGGAACTGGCGCTTCCCGACAGTTTACAGTCAGTCAGCGAATACGCTTTTTCCGGGTGTACCGGCCTGAACCGCGTGGCGTTGGGCGCCGGCGTCCGGTCCGTCGGACAGCGCGCTTTTTACGGCTGTGAAAAATTGAGCGAGATTGTCTTTTCGGAAGGATTGGAAAGCATCGGCGACCGTGCTTTTTACAAGTGCAACGGGCTGACTTCTGTCGTTCTTCCGGATTCTTTGCGCACGATCGGGAATTATGCGTTTTTCTCTTGCGCGAGTTTGTCCGAGGTCGATCTCGGCAGCGGTTTGCAATCGATAGGCACCCATGTATTTGCCGACTGCTATCTTCTGGCGAAGGTACATCTGTCTGAGGGACTGACGTCGATCGGTACGCAGGCTTTTCGCAGATGTTATACCCTGAAGTCGCTGCTGCTGCCCGCTTCTGTGCAGCAGATCGGGAAACATGCCTTTTACGGCTGTTCTCAGCTCACCGTTTATTCCTGCGCGCCCTCCGCGTCGGAAGGCTGGGAGACTTACTGGAACTCTTCCTATCGTCCCGTACTGTTCTCCTGTACGGTCTCGCAGGACGGAGAATATATTCTTTCTTATACGTCGGGAACAATCGCCAATGCCAGTTCGTTGCTTGCGATGAACGGGCCCGAACGGGAAGGTTATGTCTTTTCCGGATGGACGACGGTTTCCGGAGGCAGCGAGGCGGAATATACGATGCAAGACCTGCTTTCCGTTCCCGAAGGTACCGTTCTGTATGCGGTCTGGACGGAAGGGACGGAACCGGAGCCGGCAGAATAAAATTATTTTGCGAGAGTTAAAGACGCCGCCCGCCGGAATTTACGGCGGGCGGCGTTGCGATATTTTTTTTCGACATTGAAGTAAAAAACCGGGGCCGGGGAGTGATGACGGAAAAATTTATGCGTACAGAAACGCTGATTTTTTCTTTTTGGAAGAAAGATTGTGCCGATAGAAAAACGACGCCGCGCGGCAAGAGGCCGCGCGGCCTGTTTACGACTGAAGCGTTTTAAATTCTTCCGAGAAGAAAATCCACGGAACAATCGAAGTAATTTGCGACTTTAATAAGGTTATCCAAAGAGGGTTTGCTCTTTCCCGTCAGCCAGTGATAGAAAACGCCCCATGAAATTTTTGTCCGCTTCACAAAAAGATATTGGCTGGTCTCCGTTTCCCGTAAAATAGCTCGGAGGCGCTCGTGAAAGGGCTGCACCGGTTTATAAGTATCGTTTTCGTAAACGTTTTCCTTCAGACCAAGCAGAAAATCGGCGGAACAATGAAAAAATTCAATGAATCCCACAAAAGTGTCGTAGTTCGGGGCGCGCCTTTCCGTCAGATAAGAGGAAATCTTGGAACTGCAGGTATGCATTGCCTCCGCGAGAGAGGTCTGCGTCAAACCGCGCTCGCTCATCAGCTCCTGTAAATTTTCAGACAATTTTGATAAGTCAACCATAATCTGTTTTTTCCCTGTAAATATTATCCTCTAAACTGTAAGAAAATTCCTGCATTCTTTCAGTTCAGAGGTTATCATATAAATACACAAAGCAAAGCGCACGACGGAGTGAAAAACATAAAATAAGTTGCTGTGAAGAAAGAACAGTTGAGGGAGGCAGGGGCGAACTCTGCAAAATAAAAGAGCGCCGGGTGCCCGCGGAATATGGCCGCAGGTATCCGGCGCTCATAGCATGTCATCAAAACCCTGGTGGGGTGAAAACGAACCTGATCGGGGACGCAATGGCACTCTGTAAGTATTTTTTATATAAAAAAGTCGCGCCCTAAACGGCATTTTATTCGTTGCTCATCCCCATGATTTTACGGGCTTGCTGTCTGGCGAGAGGCAGATATTTTTTGTAGTATTCACTGTCTGTGGCTCCGTATTTATTGCCTACCGACACCCATTCACAATATTCGTAGAATAAAAAGTATTCAAGCGTATTCCGCCAGTCTGTATAAGAGATATCCTTGTCCCTTAACAGGTGCGCATAGTAGTAATCCGTTGCAAAATCTTTATCTTCCCGGGTCATATAAAAAAAGGCATTTTCGGCATCTTCGGTATGCGCGATCAGTCGGGCAAAAGAGGTCGGATAAGGGAGAATGCCGCCATATTCCCAGTCTATCAGAACAGCTCTGTCATGCGAAGCGATGATGTTGAAGGGAAGCAGATCGTCGTGGCAAAGTGTTCTTGGAACCGAACGGTACAGTTCCAAAAATTTTTCGTACGCTTTTTCCAGAAGGGGGTCATGCAGATTTTTCTGACGATTCTGACGCTTAAAGAGGCTTTTGTCAAAGGAATATCCGTAATTTTCCAGAGTCCGGTTTTCCCAGGTTTTTCGTTGCAGAGAAATGAGCGAATCCAATGCAAAAGTCAGTTTGGTGCGATTGCAGTTACGCAGATTTTCTCCGTCTATATACTCCATGAGGAGAAAGGTTTTCCCGTCGGCCGAAATTGTCTGGTACAGGACGGGTACGCTGTTTTCTTCTAGGCCGGAAAGAATGTACTGGTAAGTTTCGGCTTCGCTTTCTTTGGCTTCTTTCAGAATATAGCTTGCAGAGTTTGTATCGATTTTCCACACTTGGTAGGGTTCGTCATCCTCCTCGCGTCTGAGTTGTGTCACAGTAGCTTTGTCCGGTATGGAAACAGCATCGATGTATTGTATAATTTCTCTTAATTTCATGTGTGGTACTCCTGAATATTGATTTTCAAGGATATTATACCTGAATTGCATACAGATGTCAATTACATAAAAACAGACGCCGATCCGGATACGAAGTGTAACCAGATGGGTGTCTGCTGGTGGTGCGAGTAATCGGATTTGAACCGATATGGGATCGCTCCCGAGGGATTTTAAGTCCCTTGCGTCTGCCGGTTTCGCCATACTCGCATAGGCCGGGATTCGTATAAGGATAGTCCGAGTATCGTCAAGGACGCCGCTTTTTCCGGACGCCCGCAAGTTTGTCCGGTCCGGCAGGAATCCCTGAAACTCTTTCACAATCGCGCGCGGACAGAAAAAAGCAAAAACTCCGTATACGCGGCAAAAGCCGGGTACGGAGTTTTTGACGGTTGGAGGCGCCACCCGGATTTGAACCGGGGAATGAAGGTTTTGCAGACCTTGGCCTTACCACTTGGCTATAGCGCCGTACGCTGCCGCGGCGATTTTTGAAAAAACAGCGCAAACTCTTCTGGAGCGGGAAACGAGACTTGAACCCGCGACATTTACCTTGGCAAGGTAACGCTCTACCACTGAGCTATTCCCGCATATTCCGTCCGCGCTGTTTTTCCGTTGGTGGAAGTTATAGGGTTCGAACCTATGACCCTCTGCTTGTAAGGCAGATGCTCTCCCAGCTGAGCTAAACTTCCAAAGCCTATATACTATACCATATCCCGCATGGAAATGCAAGCGTTTTCGGGGAGTTTCGGAAAATTTCCCCCGGAAAAATTTCCGTGCTTCCGGCGATTCCGGCGGGGGGCGGGCTTTTGTATAAAAACTTTTTTTGCTTCAAACGGCGGAGATGATTGCTGATCGGAGATGCTCTTCTATCATTGTATGCCCGTCGATCGCACAGCGTGCGGAACCGGAAAATGACCGCCCGCGTTTTGGGGATTTGTCCGCCCGGCGTTTCCTCGCGGAGGAGCTGATTTCCGTCCGGAGAAATTGCGGGAAATGAAGGAGCATAAACAGAAAGGTATGCAAAAATCGGAAAACAAAAAACGCCCGTCAAAGGGGCGTCTTTCGTCTGGAGCGGGAAACGAGACTTGAACCCGCGACATTTACCTTGGCAAGGTAACGCTCTACCACTGAGCTATTCCCGCATATCTGCCGTATTGCAACGGCCGTTTCAAGTGTTTTAACTATATCATATCCTGTTCCGAAAAGCAAGCGTTTTTGAGGCGATTTTCATATTTTTTCGGAAAAAACAAAAAATTTTGCGTTTGCCTATTGACAAAGCGGACGATTTGTTTTATAATAAAAAAAATCCGAGTGCAAGAGAGGCAAACCATGTTCTTTTTCTATGCTTGGTGGTGGCGCAGATAGCAGCGTTCGCAAAAACGGGTATGTTTTGCGGATGCTTTTTGTCGCGTCGCAAAGCATATCGGAAGAATGATTGGTATCATACAGACCCGACGGTATGTTTTGTGGAACTGTCCGTTCGGGTCTTTTATTTTTTAATTTATTTTCGGAGACAAGGATTATGAAGAAGCAAACAGAGAGAAAACGGGAAGGCGGGCAGGCAATACAGGCGAGACCGGACGAACAGGCGGGACGGGCCGGACGTGCGGAAAAAACAAAGGGCGGCGCGCGGTCTGCGCCGGAGACGGGGATCCCCGTGCGCGGCGTACAGGCGGACCGGGCGGGATATTTCGGCGAGTACGGCGGCGCCTATGTTTCCGAAGCGCTTCGCAGGGAACTGGACAAGGTGTATGCCGCTTATCTGAAACTTAAAAGGGACCCGGCGTTCCGCGCGGAGCTTTCCATGCTGCAAAGGACGTACCAGGGCAGGCCTACGCCCCTCTATTATTGCGAAAAACTGTCGCGGCAGACGGGCGGCGCGGATATCTACCTCAAAAGAGAGGATCTGAATCATACGGGCGCCCATAAGATCAATCACTGCATCGGGGAAGTGCTCTTGGCCAAATACATGGGCAAGGATACGGTGATCGGCGAGACGGGCGCGGGGCAGCACGGGCTGGCGCTTGCCACGGCCTGCGCGCTGATGGGGCTGAAATGCCGCATTTTCATGGGAGAAGTGGATATCCGCAAGCAGGCGATCAACGTCCGGAAAATGCAGCTGCTCGGCGCGGAAGTCGTCTGCGTGCAGACGGGCGGCAGAACGCTGAAAGAAGCGGTGGACGCCGCTTTCGAGGACTATCTCGCCTCTTACGATCACGCCATTTACTGTATCGGGTCCGTCGTCGGCCCCCACCCCTATCCCACGATCGTGCGGGATTTTCAGGCCGTGGTGGGAAGGGAGACGCATGCGCAGTTCAAACATCTGAAAGGGGATTTGCCGGACGCTGTGGTGGCCTGCGTAGGCGGCGGCTCGAACGCGATCGGGATTTTCACGGGGTTCCTGAAAGACGCGTCGGTGCGCCTTTACGGCGTGGAACCCATGGGCAGGGGAGAGACGATCGGAGATAACGCCGCCAGTCTGACGTTCGGGAAACCCGATGTTCTGCACGGATTCAGGAGCCTTGTGCTGGAAGACGATTCCGGCAATCCCGCCGAGGCGTATTCGGTTGCCAGCGGTCTGGATTATCCGTCAGTCGGGCCCGAACACGCATATTTGAGAGACATCGGCCGGGTGAATTACGTCACGGTGACCGACCGGGAAGCGGTGGAGGCCTTCCGCACCCTCTCCGTCACGGAGGGGATTATTCCCGCCCTCGAAAGCGCTCATGCCGTCGCGTATGCGCTGAAACTTGCCAAAGAGTTGGGAAAGGGGAAAAGTATTGTCGTCAATCTTTCCGGCCGGGGGGATAAGGACGTGGATTTTATTCTCGACCGGTATCCGGAATTTTGTGTCGGGAAATAATCAGAAAATGCGGAAATTGTGCGCCCGCTCTGAATGTTCAGAGCGGGCGCGTGCGTATTTTTTGCGGAACGGTCCGGAAAATCCGGGATAAAAAAATTCGGAAACCGATAGAGGGAAAGGAGGGAAAGGCGAACAAAAGAGGACAGAGAGAAAACCGAAAGAGGAGGATAAAAGAGAAAAATTAATTTTTTCCGGCTTCCCGTTTATAATAAAACATATACTGCTGAAAAATTCCGGCGTGATCCCCGAATTTTTCCGTGAAAAAAGCGTTGATCTTGTCCCGGTTCGTCTCCTTGCCGCCGAAATCTTCGCGGTAGAGCTTTTCCATCCAGGTGTCCACGGGAAAGGCGCCGAGATCGCGGAAAGCGAACAGCGCGATGCAGTCGGCGACCTTATTCCCTACACCCGGGTATGCGACGAGCGCCTTTTTCAGCGCTTCGCCGCGCAGGGCGGCATAAGGGGAATCGGCCGCGCAGAGGTCTTCTTGCGACAGGCGGTTCGCGTCGGCGGGGAGATAGGCCGCGCGATAGCCGAATCCGAGCGCACGGTAGAACGCTTCATCCTTTCCGGCGATGTCGGAAAGCCGGGGAAAAGCGTAATATTCCCGACCCAGGAAGCTCCTTTTTTCGCCGAGGGCGGCGCAGAGGGAAAAGAGCATTTTCCGGATGCGGGGGATGTTGTTTTGCTGGGAGAGGACAAAGGACAGAAAGCATTCCGCGCGGTCCTGCCGCAGAATGCGCATGCCCTTGGAAAATTCCGCGGCGCGGGAAAGAAAGGGAATGCGGAAACTTTTCGCTTCTTTTACAAGCGCGCCGTAATCGGTGGTAAGGTCGAACAGCGAGGCAAAATACTCCTCGTCTTCCGCTTCGCAGACTACCTGTGTTTGAGACCCCTTTTCCGATAAAAAACAGGCTTTGTCCGCGACGAGAAAAAAGTAGCCGTCCGCTTCCCGGGTAAACCGGAAAACCTGCCCGCATTCGAGGGTGGCTTCGGGAGAAAAATATTCGCCGGGAAAAGTAAATCCGCCCATGGTGTCTCCATAAAAAAGAATTCCGGACGACGGCGCCCGGATGTCGGGCGAAGGAACGGCGGCAAACCGGGCCGTTCTGCCGGGACTCTTCAAAATTATGTCTCTATTGTAGCATACCTGTCGGAAAAAAGCAAAACCGTAACAGGGACTTTGCAATTTCCCTCGCGGGATATTTTTGTCGGATTGCCGAAAATTTGAAGGAAAGGCGGTTTAAGAGGGGAAATTCTTTTTCGCCGCTATTGACAAAGGGAGAAAAGTATGGTATAATTATAAAAAATAAATGGATCGAGGTATCGTCATGAAATATGCACTCAGAGGCATCACTGCCGAAGAACTGACTTACACCATCAACCGTATCAAGATGGAACGGAATGCGAAGTTTGAAATCAAGCCCCAGTTTTCCCGTACCATCCGCCGCGTTCAGGAAAACGATAAACTGTATTTCGTCTCCCTGGAAGTCAAAGTGGAATCCACGGAAGCGGAACCCAAGCCCTTCAATCTGAAAGTTCGCCTGGTCGGCATTTTCGAGGCCGAAGAAGTGAATACGGACGAGGACAGACAGGTTCTCGCCATCAGCACGACCGAGATTGTGTATCCTTATCTCCGCAGCGCCGTGTCGGCCCTGACGGCCAATGCGTTCATCAATCCCCTGATCCTGCCCGTTATCCCCGCCGGAACCATGTTCCCCGAGGACAGAGGCGAAAAAGAAGCCACCCTTTCTTTCACGGATCCCGGTGTGATCAACTGAGTTTGCACTGAAAATAACTGAAAATATGAGATCAATAAGCCCTCTTTGCCGTTTTTATAAAGAGGGGGTTATGACGAAAAATATACTCACTATCCCATGTAAAAAAGGAAGTGAGCTTATTTACTGGAATTTTTGCAATTTGTTGTTTGGCGGCATAGAGCGGCCAAGCGGAAAACGGTTCACGGGGAGGGATTATGCCGCAACACATTGTCGTCACGGAGTATCACAGCGAATGGGTGAGTATGTTTGAAGAGGAGGCCCGGCTGATCAAAAGCATCCTGCGGGAAAACTGCATGGCCGTTTATCACATCGGCAGTACGGCCGTTCCGGGCCTGAAAGCAAAGCCGGTGATCGATATGATGCCCGTTGTGCATGAATTGCAAAAAGTAGACGATCTTGTGGAAGAGTTTGTAAAGTCGGGTTACGAATATATGGGAGAGTTCGGGATTGCGGGCAGGCGGTACTTGCGCAAAGGCGGCGATGAGCGGACGCATCAGGTTCATATTTTTGAAAAGACAAACAAAACTCAAATAGACAGGCATCTTGCGGTGAGGGACTTTTTGCGCATGCACAGGGAAATTGCCGAAGAGTACGGTGCCTTGAAAGAAGAACTGGCCGGAATGTTTCCTTACGATATTGAAGGATATTGCGACGGAAAAGAAGAGTTTATGAAAACTCTGGAAAGAAAGGCCCTTGAATGGAAAGACGGTCAAACCGGGAAACGGCAGTTTGTTTGACAACAATTATCGCGGTGAATATGCTGAACTGCGGGAGAGTGTAATGATGGAAGAAGCGATTATTTCGGTGAGGCATCTGAAAAAATATTTCGGCGCCGTCAAGGCGGTGGACGATTTGTCTTTCGAGGTGCGCAAAGGGGAGCTGTTCGCCTTTCTGGGGCTCAACGGCGCAGGCAAAAGTACGACCATCAATGTCATCTGCGGCGTTTTGGAAAAGGATTCCGGGAAAGTGATCGTCGACGGTACGGACGTGGACGAGGATATTGCCGCCGTCAAATCGGGAATCGGCGTCGTCTTTCAGGACGGCGTGCTGGACAAAGAACTTTCGGTGGCCGACAATCTGCGTTTCCGCGCGGGATTGTACGGGCTGAGCGGGAAGGCGTATCGGGAAAGACTGGAAGAATTGTCGGTGCTCCTCGACCTCGGCGGACTTCTGAACCGATCGCTGGGCAAACTGTCCGGCGGCCAGCGCCGGCGCATCGATATTGCCCGCGCGCTTCTGCATAAGCCCAAAATTCTCATTCTGGACGAGCCCACCACCGGGCTGGACCCGCAGACGCGCAAGCTGGTGTGGGATTGTATCGGGCGGCTGAGACGGGAGACGGGGCTCACCGTCTTTCTCACCACGCACTATATGGAAGAGGCGGCGGAAGCCGATTATGTGGTCATTCTGGACGCGGGCAGGGTGGCCGCCGAGGGGACGCCGGTGGAGCTGAAAAATCGGTATGCTTCCGATTTTCTCCGCGTATATCGCGAAAATCCCGCGCTGCAATCCCTGATCGGGCGGGAAAAGCTGTCGGTGGAAAAGAGGCGGGACTACTTGTTGATCGAGGTGCCTTCCGTGGCGGAAGCAAAGCGGTTGTTGCTTACCTGCCCAGAGGCTTTTGAGGATTTTGAGGTGGAAAAAGGGAAGATGGACGACGTCTTTCTCAAAGTAACTGGCAAAACATTGGAGGGGGGACATGCGTAAGGAATTCAGCGATCTCCGTTGCCTCACGGCGCGGCATATCAAGTTGTTTTTTAAGGATAAACAGACCTTTTTCATGTCCATGATCACCCCGATGATCCTCGTGGCGCTGTTTATTCTCTTTCTGCGTTCCGTCTATGTGAATTCGCTCGTCTCAGCCTTGCCCGAGGGAGTCAGTCTCCCCGACCGGGTGGTGAACGGCTTTATTGCCGGCTGGCTGATCTCGTCGGTGCTGGGCGCCTGTTCGGTTACCCTCGCATTCTGCTCGCAGACGATCATGGTGAACGACAAGGTGACCCGGCGGATGGAGGATTTCCGAATCGCTCCCGTCAGCCCGGTGGTCCTGTCCGTCAGCTATTTTTTCGCTACACTCTTTTCCACGCTGCTGGTCTGTCTGGCGAGCCTGGCGCTCGGGTTTGTCTATATTGCCGCGTGCGGCTGGTATCTTACGGCGTGGGACGTGCTGGGGATTTTGGGGAATCTGTTCTTTTCTGCGGCGTTCGGGGCGCTTTTGGCGGTGATTGTCGAATACTTCCTCAAAACCATGGGTGCGGCAAATGCCGCGGCGACCCTGGTTTCTTCCCTCTACGGGTTTGTCTGCGGCGCCTATATGCCCCTCTCGCAGTTTGCGGCCGCAATCCGCAACACCGTCGCTTTTGTGCCGGGAACTTACGGCACCGTGCTTTTCCGCCGCTTTTTCCTGCGCGGCGCGTTGGCCGAAATGGAAAATTATATGCCGACCGAAGCGGTTGCCACGCTCGGGGACATATTTGATTACCGGTTCTATTTTTTCGGTGATCTCGTCCCTGCCCCTGTCTGTTTCGCCGTGCTTGCCGCTTCCGTTCTCCTTCTTGCCGGCCTGTATGTCCTGATCGTCGTCCTTGCCAGCCGGGGCAGGGGAAAGAAGAGGGGAAAAGCCGCGGGTTCGGAAGACTGACGAAATTTTGCGGGAAACTGAAGGAAAATAGGGGGCGGAAAAATAGGGAAAAAGCGGAAACAATCGGGAAACAATCGGGAAAGAATAGGAAAAATTCGGGAAAATTCAGTATTCGGCCGATTCGATGACGCCGCCGCCGAGACATTCTTCGCCGCGATAGAGAACGGCGTATTGCCCCTCGGTGACGGCGCGCTGTTTTTCGGCAAAGCTGATGTGCAGCCCTCCGTCCTCCTTTATTTTCACCGTTACGGCCTGGTCGGGCTGACGGTAGCGGAATTTTGCCATACAGGCAAATTCCCGTTCTTCGGGGGGCGCGGGAATCCAGTTGAAGCCGCTCACTTCGCAGGAGACGGAATAGAGCGGGGATTCGTCGCCGTGCGAGACATACAGGATATTGTGTTCGAGGTCCTTGCGGACGACAAACCACCGCCCGCCTTCGTCGTCGCCTTTGATTCCGCCGAGATCCAGCCCGCGGCGCTGGCCGAGGGTGTAGTACATCAGGCCCATATGCTCGCCGACTTCCCGGCCGGAAAGGTCGAGAATTTTTCCTTTTCGGGCAGGCAGGTAAGTGCTGAGGAAGTTACGGAAGTTGCGTTCCCCGATGAAGCAGATGCCTGTGGAATCCTTTTTCTTCGCGGTGGCCAGTCCGTTTTCGGCCGCGAGGGTTCGCACTTCCGGCTTCTGCAGATCCTGTAAGGGGAAGAGGACGTCGGCGAGCTGGCTCTGGGAAAGCTGATTGAGAAAATAAGTCTGGTCCTTGTTCCGATCGGCGGCTTTGAGCAGGCGATGGATGCCGTTTTCGTGGCTGATTTTGCAGTAGTGTCCGGTGGCGATATAGTCGGCGCCCAGCTTTTTCGCTTCTTCCAGAAAAGGGCCGAATTTGATTTCGCGGTTGCAGAGGACGTCGGGGTTAGGGGTGCGGCCGGCCTTGTATTCGGCGAGGAAATAGGAAAAGACGCGGTCGAGATACTCTTTGGCGAAATTGACCGTGTAGTAAGGGATGTCCAGTTTTGCGCAGACGCGCCGCACGTCCGCATAATCTTCTTCCGCGGTGCAGCGCCCGTTTTCGTCGTCTTCCTCCCAGTTGAGCATATAGAGTCCGATGACGTTGAATCCTTGCCGTTTGAGGAGCAACGCGGCCACGGAACTGTCCACGCCGCCGCTCATGCCCACAACCACCGTTTTTGCCATAAATTTGCCGCCTTTTTTCTTCCCGACGGAAAAAAGTTTTTTATTTTCCGAAATATTATACCATAAACGCTTGCAAAAAGAAAGCAAAAAAGAGTACAATATATCTGCGTCGGCGGGAAAGCGGAAAAAAGACGGTTTCGCAGAGAAAAGCGCAAAGCGGAAAATTTTTTTGTCTTGGGCTGCGTTTTTGTTTGGACTTTTGCGAAAAATCTGCTATAATAGAAAAAGAGAGCGGAAAGTGTTTGCTTTTGCAGCCGGATCATGGGCTTTTTTACAGCCGTATCATGTGCCCGTAGTGGAATTGGATACCATAAAGGCCTCCGACGCCTTCGGTCCGGGTTCGAGCCCCGGCGGACACACCAGAAAATAGGCCAAAACCTTTTGTTTTGGCCTATTTTTATATCCTGTACGTTTTTAAAAAGCAGAAAACGGGGAAAGGTTTATGAAATATACTCTTGAACGGTCGAACGACTATCTCGTCGGGCATTCCGGAAAAATTGACAGACAGTATCGTCCGCGGTATCATCTGGCGCCGCCTGTCGGCTGGATGAACGATCCGAACGGCGTCTGCCTGTACCGCGGGGCCCTGCATGTGTTTTATCAGTATTATCCCTATGACAGTTGCTGGGGGCCCATGCACTGGGGACATGCCGCAACGCAGGATAACTGCGTGTTCCGTCATTATCCGGTCGCTCTTGCGCCCGACCGGGAGGACGAAAGCGGCTGTTTTTCGGGCGGAGCAGTCATAAACAAAGACAATCCGGACGAACTGTTCCTCCTGTATACCCGACATTACGAGAAGGGAGAGATCAGGCGCGAAGTGCAGGCGCTGGCATCGTCGTCCGACGGCGTGCATTTCCATAAGGAAGATCCTCCCGTCATAGAGGATTCCTCCCTTCCCGAAGGGTGTACGGGACGGGATTTCCGCGACCCCAATCCCGTGTTGATCGGGGGAGAATATTTTGTGTTTGTCGGGACGAAAAATGCGGAAGGGCAGGGGCAGGTACTTGTCTATTCTTCTTCCGACGGGAAAACGTTCCGGTATCGGAACTCGATTTTCTCTCCTTGGTTCGGGCGGATGGCGGAATGTCCGGACTTTTTCCGTCTGGACGGCAAGGATGTGCTTCTGGTTTCGGCGATCCGGGCGCCTGAGGAAGCGCATCGGTTCAGAGGCTGCAATTCCAGCCTGTATCTGATCGGCTCCTTCGATTCCAAAACATGTACGTTTACGGCGGAGAACTGCGACGAAATCGACGGCGGGCATGATTTTTATGCGCCGCAGACCTGCGAAGACGGCGAGGGCAGGCGGGTGATGGTCGCGTGGATGGATATGTGGGAAAAGGAATATTTTCTGCACCGCAACGCGCACGGATACAGCGGCGCGCTCACTTATCCGAGAACGCTTTCCGTTCGGGACGGACTGTTGTATCAGTCGCCTGCGCCCGGCGTGGAGAAATATCGGGTACCCGTTGATTTTTCCCGGCCGGTTTCCGGGTGTCTCGACCTGACGCTGACGTTGAAAGAAGGGAGCGTCGTCGCGCTTTCCCGTCCGGGGGATCCCGGGGACGCGCTGCGGTTCGGCATGCGCGGCGGACGGTTTTGGGTGGATTTGTCGGGGCTGAAAAACGCGCCGCAGGGAGTTCGCGATTCACGGTTTGTTTACGGGCGGGAAACGCAGGTGCGCGCGTTGGTCGATATGTCTTCCGTCGAACTGTTTGTGGACGGGGGCAGGGAAACGTTTACCGAACGGTTTTTCATCGAAGGAGGGAAACTTTCTCTGGAGCTGAAAAATGCGGAAATGGTCGAGGGGTACGGCCTGGAATTGCCCGAAGAGGATTTCCGGATTGCGCTTGAATAAGGAAAAACGCTAAAAATAGAAAAAGGCGGATCCTTTATGGTTTTGCCTTGTGCTTTGACAAAAGAAGTAATCATTTTTTGGATTTGCAGGGGGCAGGGATTTGATGAATTTTTAAAAAGCATAGCGAAAAAGCGGGTTTAAGCAGAGGAAAGAGAGTTTAAAAAGCGGGCGGCTTCGCCGACAAGCGAAGCCGCCCGCTTTTCTGTTTGGGGTTGGAGGATGAAATTTTACTTTTCTCAGGCGCAAGCGGGTTTGTTTCCGTTTCCGGCGAATATTGCCGAGCCCATAGGGCAGGTACGGAATTAACCGGGAGATTTACGTCCAATGGACATCCATTCTGCGCTCGTTTATTTTTTTATAGGCGCGCGGCGTCATTCCGACATGGCGGAAAAAATTTTTGTTGAAGCTCTGTTTGTTTTTATAGCCGACCTGCGCGGCGATCTGCGCAATGGGTACGTTTGTCTTTTCCAGCAATAATTTTGCCTTTGTTATCTTGTAATGGTTGATGTATTCGTTGATGGTCATGGAGAACTCATCGGAAAACAGTTTATTGAGATAATTCTGGGAGACGCCGGCATTTTCGGCCACTTTTTCTGCAGTAAGAAGGTGCGAATAGTTTTCCGATATGTATTTGGTCGCTTTTCTGAGGTATTTGATTCCGGTAAAGGTGTGCAGTTGGTTCTGCTGTACATAGTTGGAGGCGATCTGACTGAGAATGGCGGCGATGCTGTAATCGACGTAAGGGGAACGCAGGGTTTCGGCTTTCTGCGTGCCGACGGATTGGAGGTATTCGATGAGCAGAGAGAATTGTCTGCCGATGTTGTAGAGATCGGTGATGATAAAGAAACGTTCGCGGAGCGAAATGAACAATCTGAACTCCGGATCGTTTTCGATCAGAGTTTTTACGGACAGGCAAAGGGGCTGTCTGGGCGCGGAATAACAGAATTCCATATTGATGATCTGCGCTTCCATGTTTCCCACCATGATTTTATGGGGAATGCCTCCGTCGATCACGACAAATTCCCCTGTTGAAACGGTGGCCGTCCTCCGGGGTGCCCCTTCCGATTCCGCATAGATAATGTTGATTTCCCCGAAATTCACATACATGATTTCCACATCTTCGTGACAGTGGAAATCCATGTCAAAATCTTTATAGATCCGCCGGTAATAATGCGTAATTTCAAAAAAGTAAAAGTAACCGTTCCGATCATACATGGAAAGAATCTGCATAAACCGTCCTTCCTCCCCGAGTCTGTTTCTGAGGGCGAACTTTGAATTTTTTTGCTTTTCGCCCTTCTATAATAATCCTGAAATCCGCATTTGTCAATAGAAAATCCGACAAAGTTTGTTTGAATTTTTTTCCTTAATAGCAAAAAAGAGAATATAATTGCGTTTTTCAGTCTTGTAATTACAAAAAATTATGTTATACTGAATTCGAACCGAGCGCAAAGAATCGGAAAATAAGGAGGACATGTTTTATGAAACATGCATGGAAAAAAGGGGGAGGAGCGGTGCTGTTGTCCGCTCTCATGGTGTTGGTCGGCGGCTATGGCTGCGGAAGCGACAAGGCGCCTGAGGTAACGGTTGATTTTGCATATACCATAGCTTCGGTGGGCGATGTGATCGCGTTGCCCGAAGCGACGGTAAATTCTGAAAACACATCGATTACGGCTACGGCGGAGGTGTATAAGGGCGAAGAAAAGGTGGCGGATGTGACGGACGGAACGTTTACGCCTTCCGCCGCAGGAGATTACGTCGTACGGTACACGGCAAAGAACGGAAGCGCGACGGGAACGGCCGAAGGCAAACTTCATATTGTGGAAAACGTGCTGAACACTCCGATTGCGGAGACGGTGGCAGCCGGCGGCAGTATGGAAATACTTCTCGGCAGCGGCGCCATCAATGCGGCGACCGGCGGAACCGCGGGGACTTTCAACGTATCCGATTATGATTTCTTCTATTCCGATGTCGCAAACGGAGGAACGGAAGCGCTTGTGGTGGGGACGAAACTTTCTACGGCCACGGCCACGGTGGACCTTACGGCAATCGAGGGGAATCAGTATGCAAATCTGGCGGTGAGCGCGCAGACGACCAAAACGTTGCGTTTCACTTCGGAATATCTGAAAAATAAAGGCGGCAATACTCTGGACGGCGTCTCTTCCGTGACGTATTTTGTCGAAAATGACGGGGAAACGGAAAAATCGGTGAACCTCACCGTGAAAAATTTTGTACTTGGGGAGACCCGGGTGCTGGAATCTGCACATTTCAAGGCCAAGGAGAGCAAAGAAGGGGTGGAGGACGCTTATATCGATCTCACCAATCTCAAGTGCCTGTATGACGTGAGCGGCGAAACGGCAACCGATTACATCCGCGAAGTGAAAGCGGCGGGGACGGGTACGATCTCAACCGGCGTCACCGAGGACGGAAAACTTCGGCTGAGCGTTACCAACGAAGGAACTCCGACCACGGCACAGTGGCATTTCTTCTCCTATGACTCGGATGTCGGGATTCCCGAACAGGGTCTGATGAAGCGGGATCTGAGCCAGGTGGAGTATCTCGTGCTTATCTTTGAACGGGACGCGGACGTGGTGTATGCCGACGCGACGATCTGTATGCTGCTGCAATCGGATGAATGGGGCGTGAGCTGGACCATTGCCTGCCCGTATCAGGGGCTCAATAATATGTGGTTCTCGGGAATCAAGAATCAGGATGAGAAAAATGAGAACCTCGTGTATTATTATTTGCCTATCCAGGATCTGATTGAAGATGAGCAGATTTCCAGCAACTGGTGCGCCAATGTGGATACGCTGATTGTTCAGATGGCAGGGCTTCCTGCGACGGGAGAGTTCGGAATCACGGTGCAGGGCATTTATTGGTGTTAAATCATCTGCAACGGGACGGCGTCTCTTATTCGGGGCCGTCGTCCCGGAAATTCAAAAAAGGAGGAGTTGTACAATGAGGGCAAAAAAATGGATGAGCGTTCTTTTGGGCGGACTGATGATCGCGGGGACTTTTACCGCTGTTTCCTGCGGCGGTCCGCGCGGAAAAGTGGGCGTTCTCAGAATCGACGCTTTTGAAGGAGGCGGCGGAGGAACGTATGCGCAGGCTCTGGCGGACGCTTATCGGAAATATAATCCGGAAGTGACGATTGAAGTAAACTGCAATCCGCTGGTACCCGAAGAAGCGCCTACCGCATTGGAAGCCAAGTCTTCGGCTGTGGATATCTATATGCTGAACGGCCTGAATATCGGTTCCCTGTGCGAAAATGCAAAAGGCGCGCTGGAACCCATCAACGACGTGTATGAAAGCAAACCGAAAACCGATAAAGTAGAAGGCGGTAAAACGATTGAGGAACTCATTTCCGATCCCATTCTCCCGTCCATGATGTACGGAGGCGATCAGGAGGAATATGTCGGCAATTATTATGCGCTGCCCATCGGAAGCAATCCGCATTCGCTGGTGATCAACAAGACGTGTATGGACGATCTGTTCGGAGAAGGAAACTGGGAAGTTCCCCGCACCTCTGATGAATTGATTGAATTGTGTGAAGACATCAAAGCGCTGAATGCAAAGGTGGAGATTGCGGGAGAGGAGCAGGACGTCTATGCGTTTATCTACGCGGGAAACGCGCTGGAATACTGGCGGTATATGTGGTATCCCTGGGTCGCGCAGTATGACGGCGTGGAGGCTTATAACGAAGCCCGTGACAGCAAGATTGACGGAGAATACAACAAAGACGCGCGCTTTACCGATGGGAAACTGGAGGCGATGAAAGCGCTGGAAACCATCGTGAAACGGGCAAACGGCTATTGTCATCCGGACAGCATGAGCAATAACCACACGACGGTGCAGAAGTATTTCATGCAGGGCAGGGCTGCGATGATGTGTTGCGGAGACTGGATGGAGAATGAAACGGATACGGAATATTCTCCCGATCTCATGATGGTGAAGGCACCGATACTTTCCGCATACGGAACCAAGCTCGGCCTTACGGACGAACAGCTTTCAGCGGCGGTAAAGGCTGTGGATGAGGGCGGAAGCGCTCCTTCCGGCGTCAGCGAAGCCGCTTTTGAGAGCGTCAAGGAAGCGAGAAAAATCGTGTTCACGCTTGCGAATACTCAGATTGCCGTCATTCCGGTCACCTCGGTGAATAAGGACATCGCCAAAGATTTTATGCGCTTCCTGTACAGCAAAGAAGGATTTGACATCTATGCCAAGGAAACGGGCGGGTCGAGATTGCCGGTGGAGGATTATCAGCTGGACAAAGACCTGGTGGCCTCGATGAGTATGTTCGGACTGAGCATCAAGGAGATTGCCGAATCGGATATCGAGTACATTTATACGGGCAGCAACGATCCCATCGTGTATCGCGCCGGTCTGAGCGAGTTCCTGCGGAGCGAAAAACCGGAATTGTCCCTCGCCAAAAAATCCAATCCGTTGACGGCGCAGGAGGTGTTCGACGCGGAGAAAAAACTGGTATATTCCAACTGGGATACCTATATCGGAATGGTGTCCTGAAATGAAAGTATTTCTTGAAAGGAAGGTGCAGGTATGAATATAACCCAAAATAGAGTGCATTCGGAAGGGTTCAGAGAAATAAGACTGCGCCGCGGATTGTTTATTGCCGGAATGCTGAGCATCGCAATCCTTAACTTTCTCGTATTCTGGTTGTACGTCAATTTCAATTCCATTCTGATGGCGTTTCAGCAACAGACAAAGGACGGGCTGGATTGGACGTTTGCAAATTTCGGGCGCTTTTTCAAGGAAGTTCGGATGAACGATTTTGAACTTGGCCTTGCGATTAAAAATTCTGTACTGTTGTTTGTGGCGGGGACAGTGCTGACGCTTCCTCTCAGTGTGCTGTTTTCCTATTATCTGTATAAAAAGGTGGCGTTGTCCGGCTTTTTCCGGGTGGTGTTTTTCCTTCCGTCCATCATTTCGGCGGCGGTGCTTGTCACGCTGTTCAAATGGATGGTGATGCCCAGCGGCCCCGTTAACGAATTTCTTTCCATTCTGACGGGCCGAAAAATAGCCGTGGAATGGGTGACGGACGAGAATATCTCGATGTTTACCATTTTATTCTATTGCGTTTGGACGGGATTCGGCGGCAATATCGTGCTGATGACGGGCGCGATTTACCGCATTCCCGAGGACGTCATGGAATACGGCAAACTGGACGGAATCGGCATGACCAGGGAATTGTTGAACGTGATCGTTCCCCTGATCTGGCCGACCTTGTCCACGCTGATCATCTGCAATACGGCGGGGCTGTTTACGGCGTCCGGACCTGTGCTTCTTTTTACGGAAGGACAGTATCGTACGATGACGCTGGGGTATTTTATCTTTGACCAAGTGCGGGATGGGCAATATTATTATCCGGCGGCAATCGGTTTGGTATTCACCGTGATCGGCGTCCCTCTTACCCTTTTCGTCAAGTACGGGTGCGACAAAGCCTTTGACGACGTGAGCTATTAGGAGGAGAGTATGGACAAACAGCAAAAGAGAATGAGGAGCCGAAGCGAAAAAATCGTGTTGTTTTTCGTTTTTATCCTCTTTATGATTTATGCGATCAGCCTTTTTGTCCCCTTCTTCTGGGCGTTCATCAGTTCTCTGAAAACGGACGACGAATATTTTGAAAAGGTGTTTGCCTGGCCGAAACATTGGCTTTTCAGCAATTATATCAAGGCTTTCAGCGAATTTGAAGTGTACGGGGTTTCCTTTATCGGAATGTTCGGGAACAGTTTGTGGCTGACGGTGATGGGCACGTTCATTTCCATCATGGTCACTTCGATGACCGCTTATGTCATCGCAAAATATAACTTTTTCGGAAACCGCTTTATTTATCGGCTGGCAATTTTCATCATGGTTATCCCGATTGTCGGAAACCTGCCGGCGCAATACAAACTGATTCTGGATCTCGGGATCAACAATCCGTTTGGAATCCTGCTTCTTTATACGGGCGGATTCGGCATGAATTTCATCATCCTGAACGGGACGTATCGTTCCATCAGCTGGAATTATGCGGAAGCGGCTTTTATCGACGGCGCGTCCGACTGGACGGTGTATTGGAGAATTATGCTGCCGCAGGCGGTGCCCGCGCTGATCGCGTTGTCCATTCTTTCCTGTATCGGAATCTGGAACGATTACATGACGCCTTTTTTGTACCTCAAACAGACGCCGACGCTGGCGTTGGGAATTTATCAGTTTGATCTGGCTCAGCAATACAGATCCAATGTGCCCATTTATTACTGCGGCGTCCTGATGTCTATTTTGCCCATACTTATTTTGTTCTGCTGTATGCAGAAAACCATTATGACCAATACCGTGGCGGGGGCGTTGAAAGGTTGACGTCCATCGCCGGGGGGAAAACAAAAAATTTTTAGGAGAAAACAGTATGAAAAGACAAAAACTCTTTTTTGCGGTATCCAGTGTGGCGCTGGCATGCGCGATGATGCTGTCCTCGTGCGGCGGCGGCAACAATTCGTCAAGCAGCAGCGGGAATTCGGAAAACAGTTCTTCTTCCGAAGGTTCGGATTGGATCTCTTCCGACTGGACGGAAATTCCCGAAAACACCAACGAGAATCTGAAATATTTCGGTTATTTCCATTCCGACGGCTTCGGCAGTCTGCAGTCCTCCTATATCGACGAGATCGCCGGGCTGGGCAATGCGAATATGGCAATGGTCAATTCCGCGTTCAATGTTGCGGAGGCTGTCAAAGATCTTACCGAAGTCAGGGAGGCGGGGATGCAGGCTATTCTCACCGTTCACGGACTCACCCGCGGCGGCTCGACCGGAAAACTCGATTCGGCGCATTTACAGGATAATTATCAGGAAATCTGGACGGAATATCAGGCGGAAATTCAGTCCTTTATCGATGATGGAACCATTTATGCCTTCTATTTCGATGAGCCGCGCTGGAACGGGATCGGTACGGAGGATTTCCGCACCCTGACCAAATATCTTCGCGACACCGTTCCGACGGTGGGCGTGATGGCTTGTATGACCGCTATGGATATCGGCATCGGAAATTACGGCGGCGTCGGCGAATGCGATGACAACTATCTCGAATATTGCACGGACGTCATGTTCGATTCCTATGACGACTGGAACGACGAAACCCGTCGGGATTATCTCGACAAACTCAAAGCGAAAGCCGCCAACGATCAGTGGATCTGGGGCTGTCCCAAGGGATTCGAAGCTGAACCTGAAGTCAAAGGGATTCAGACGATGGTAGACCATATCAAGGGGCAGTACACCGAGGCCATTCAGGATGAACGGTATGCCGGTATCATCTCGTTCTCGTACGCGAACGGTACGCAGGAAGGGGACTGGGGATTCGGCCTCTGCGATTTCTTTGACGATCAGAACGACTATTACAGCAAGGAACTGAAAGATCTGTATACGCAGATCGGCTGCGCCGTGATGGGCAAAGAAGTTCCCGCAACGTCCGATCTCGATTTCGTCGTCAAAGAAGCGACGGCTACTTATTCCATCGGCGACAGCATCGCTCTTCCGGAAGCAACCGCAACCGACGGCGAAGGGCAAACCTATACGCCGGTTCCGGCCGTCAAGGCTCCCGACGGATCGGACGTGACGATTACGGACGGCGCTTTCAAGGCGGAGCTCAGCGGAAACTATACGGTTACTTATACGGTGACGATTGATGATTCCTCCGTTAAAAAATCGGTGGAAATCTATGTGAAAGGCGATCTTGAACTGGGGACGTTTGACCATGCGGCGTCGATCAACGACGTGACGGGCAGCGCGGATGACATCTGGTGCTGGCCGAGAGAGGTCGATCTCTCCTTCGGACGGAGCGGCGGTTCTTTGAAGGTTACGCCGCATGCGACGGACGGAAACTGGCCGAACGTGTACTTCAAGTATCGCGGACAGGATACGGTCGATATGACCAAATACGGCGGCATTTCCATGTGGCTTTATAATCCTTCCGATGAAGCGATCAGCGGCTTCGGGATCAAGGTGAACAACGGCGCTCAGGTCAACGAGTGGACGAAGGCGTTTGAACTGCCTTCCAAGACCTGGACGGAGTTCCGCGTGACTACGGCGGAAATTCAGGCGGCCAAACCCGCGCTCGACCTTACGAAAATGCAGATTGCCATGACGAATACGGGCGAATATACCAACCGTACCGCGTTCTATATCGACGATGTCTATCTGCTGGAACAGACGGAAGAACCTGCGACGGATGAAACGGGGCTCACTTTTGAATCGCCTTCCCAGTTCGCTTCGGTGCTCCAGGATGAATCCAGCAAATGGTGCTGGCCCGCGGCTATCAGCAACGAGAAAGCGCACAGCGGCGAATATTCTCTGAAAGTGACGCCGCATGCGACGGACGGGACGTGGTCAATTATCCGATTCAAAATCGGCGAGGGCGATACGTTTGATATGACCGATTATGAGAAAGTGTCCCTTTGGGTGTATAATCCCAGCGATACGGTGATCAATAATTTTGGTCTGAAGGCAAAAGACGCGGCCGGTAAATTTGCGGAAAAAACCGAGAATATCGCGCCGGGTGAATGGGTGGAAATCGTCGTTACCAAAGACGCTTTGCTGAAAGAGGGCGTGGATATTACGGCGCTTACGCTGGAGTTCGGCAATTTTGATTCCGGCTATGTGAACAGAACGTATTTCTATGTGGATGACGTGAAACTGTCGTAAAGAAAACGGAGAATTCCGCCTGCGGAAATTTTCCGCAGGCGGAGATAAAAATTTTATGAGAGATTATGTATATAAAGAAAGCGGATTGCGCCTCGTTTTTTGCGTGTCCGATGAGGGCAGGGTTGCGTTGACTTACTTCGGACCCGATTCGGGTGCCCCGGAGAACAGCGAAAATCCCTTTTCCGAAAAAGAAGAGGGACAGGGGCCGGGACGCTCTCCTGTGGAAATCGCTCTTTCCGGAAGCGGGTTTAACGGACATCACGGCATGAAGCGGACAGACGGCGTGGCTTCCGCTGTGTTGCGGTTTTCCCGTATTTCCGATTTCAGGGATGACGAGGGCCGGCGTATCGAGCTGGAAACGGAAAGCGAAGATTTGCTCGTGCGGACGGTTTATCTGTTCGTCGGATCCCTGCCTGTGGTCAGAACTTACAATGTGGTTACAGCAAAGAAGCGCGTGACGTTGGAGTATGTCTCTTCTTTACAGATTCCGGAACTGTTTTCCGCCTGTGAAAAAAGTCGCTATGAAGAAATCAGGGTGATGGTGCCTCATAATTCCTGGCACGGAGAAGCGCAGTGGCGGGAATATTCGCTTTCCGATCTCGGGCTGACCGGATGTCATGATTGTACCACGCTCAAGCGGATTTATCGTTTTAATACGGGCAGCTGGTCCTGTAAAGAATCTTTGCCGACGGGGTTTGTCTTTGACGAAAATTGCGTATTCAACTGGCAGCTCGAAGCCAACGGCAGCTGGTATGCGGAGTTGGGCGGCGGAAAAAACCGGGTGTACCTTTCTCTTTCCGGCCCCACTTTTGCGGAAAGCGGCTGGCAGCTTACGCTGAATCCCGGAGAATCTTTTGAAACGGTGAAAGCGGCTGTATCTTTTGCTCACGGTTTGGAAGGGTGCGTGGCTGCGATGACGCAGTATCGCCGGAGAAATTTTGCGGTATATCCCGCAGACCGGGATTTACCGGCACAGTACAACGGCTATATGCATGCGAACTGGGAACATCCCAAGACAGAGCGTCTGCTGGCGCAAATCGATGTGACCGCATCCCTGGGTCTTCCGTATTATGTCCTGGACGCCGGCTGGTTCTGCAAAGGCGAAGGAAATTTCTGGCCGTTTTTGGGGGATTGGCTGCATCCCGAAGAGCCCTTTACGATGCCGCTCAAAGAGATCTTTGATTATGCGCGCGCAAAGGGGCTGAAATGCGGATTGTGGATAGAAATTGAAGACGTAGGCGTCTCCTGTCCGTGTTTTTCCGAGCTTGAACCCATGCTGATGAGGCGCAACGGCGTGCTCGTCTGTGATAATCAGCGCTGTTTTCTGGATTTTTCGCTGCAGAAGACCCGGGAGTATATGACGGGCGTGATGGATTTTCTCATAGAGCGCTACGGGGTGGAATATTTCAAAATTGACTACAATGTGGACTGCCCGGTGGGAGGGAACGGGAATTCGGAATCCTGCGGACAGGGATTGTTGTTACATAACCGCGCGTATCTCGCCTGGGTAGAGGAGATCAGGAAGCGGTATCCCGGGCTGATTCTGGAAGGATGCGCCAGCGGGGGGCTCCGGCTGGATTATGCCACGCTGTACGCCTATGCGCTGGGGAATATTTCCGATCAGATTCATTATGATCGCGTCCCTTATATCGTCTCCAATGCGGCGGCTTATCTTGTTCCCGAACACACGGGGGTGTGGTCGTATCCGCGTGCGGGCGCTTCGCCGGAAGAAATCCGCATGAACTTTGTCAATACTGCATTTTTCCGGCTGCAATATTCCGGACCCTGCGATCAGATGTCGGAAGAGCAGTTGGATGCCGTGCGGGAAGGCATTGCTTTTTACGAATCTTTGCGTGAATTCAAACGTAAAGCGACTGCATTTTTCCCTTTGGGGATGTGCCGGTTCTTTGACGAAACGGTGGCGTTCGGGTATCGGGCGGAAGGAAGGGCATATCTTGCGGTGTATAACCTCGGCGGAGAGCCGAAGAAAGATATTCCCTGTCCGTTCCGGGTAAGGGAGGCGAAAATTGCTTATCCCGTTTCCGGAGGCGCTTCCTGCTCTGTCTCGGACAGCGGAGTGACTGTCCGGCTGACGGCGGAAAAAGACGCCTGCATTTTGGAATTATCGGTGGAGTGATATGAAAGAAAAGTTGTTGTTTGGCATTTATCATACCGATTGCAGAAAAGGCCCGGGGCGTTTCCGGGAACTTGCGGCTTCCGATTTTATCAACGTTTTTCTCGTGGAGGGCGGATATCGGGATCAGGGCTTCGACGAAAATTTCGAAGTGCTGAAACAGTATCCCGAAAAAGGGGTTTTTATCAGTGTTTCCGATCTTGGATTTCATCAGGGGGGCTGTGCGGTCGCGGACGTGGGCGAAACCATGCATGTGCCCGAATGCGTTATGTATCCCGATTATCGGGAACGCATAGACGCAATGCTCCGGTATCTGAAAGAGAAGGATTATTATAAGCAGGTGATCGGTTTTTACATGGATGAACCTATGTT
>ERZ1090861.273-NODE-273-length-33603-cov-12.119918_pt1 | contig 33603 bp, 36 predicted proteins | sample MGYA00478482_ERZ1090861 | MGnify/ENA primary metagenome ERZ1090861 (study PRJEB33644, sample SAMEA5815744) | chicken gut metagenome | biome: Chicken; feature: Gastrointestinal Tract; material: Caecum | place: Ireland | collected 2019-01-01 | study: A study of the... | reverse complement strand
GATAAAATCTGAACTTCTTATACTTTTAAAAATCATTCATGAAACAACCCTGTTCCTGGATTGCCTGGATATAGTTCACCGGACTGAAGCTTTCCGGAAGCCCCCATGGGTTCGCATAAAGCTCAGAGTTTGTCTTAAAGGAGCTCAAAAGCAGCCAGAACAGAGGATACAGACAGAGAATGGTAAAAAATATCAGGAAAATATATTTCAGTACTAAAAATACTTTTTCTTTTGGTGATAATTTCATATAGTTTTCCCTCCCCTTAAAACTCAATAGGTTCTGACCGGAACACAAAATTGGACAGAAGCACAGAACACATACAAAGGATCAGCAGGATCACGCCGATGCCTGCAGCATAACCGTATTTCAGAGTACGGAATCCCTGGTAAAACATATATGTTGACATAAGCTCTGTTGCATGGTTTGGTCCGCCGCCGGTCATAACAGATACCAGATCGTAGTATTTCAGAGATCCTGTGATGATCAGCACCGCATCGACTTTCAGGATAGGTTTGATCAACGGGAAAGTAATCGACTTAAACTGTACCCATTTGCTTGCCCCATCAATTTCCGCCGCCTCATAGTAAGATTCCGGGATATTCTTCATAGCTGCGATCTGAATAATCATATGATAGCCCACAAACTGCCACATAACTACTACGATAATGCAAAACAAGGCTGTATTTTTATCCGCCAGCCATACATGCTGAAAACTTCCCAGGCCGATGATTTCAAGAAATTTATTTACCAGCCCGAACTCGGAATTGTACACAAAAGTCCAGGTAAGTCCTACCGCCACGCCGCAGATAACGCTTTGCAGGAAAAATACGGTCTGAAAAAAATGGCTTCCTTTAATCTTCTGGAATAAAATATTTCCGAAAAACAGAGCCAGGGGAAGATGTGCAATCAGAGAACCGATCACCATCAGGATATTATTTCCCAGGGCTTTGGTAAAAGTACCGTCCTTAAACAGGTTAACATAGTTCTGGATCCCCACAAATTTACTGGGACTCATAAGATCCGTCTGAAGAAAGCTTACATATACATTATAGCCAATGGGAATCAGCACAAAAACAGCATAGATCAAAAAAGCAGGCAGTACGAAAACAGCTATACTCTTTTTATTTCCTAATACCTTATTCATAACGCTCCTCCGTTTTCCTTATTCGAAGACGGAGCTGAACCAGTATGCGTCCAGCTCCGTCTTTTAAACTTTATCGGTTTGCATTGTCCTCCGCAAATTGCTGAAGGGAATCAAAGGCTGTCTGTGCGTCTTCGCCTCCAAGGACTGAAACACAGGTATTGTTAAATTCTACGCCCTCGCCAGCACCAAACTGCCTGTCCCACCACGGGGTAAGGCCAACCTGTGAATTAGAAATGTTCAGCACATCTACCATAAGGGGAGAAATCTTTGATTCATCGATCTCATAATTTCCTGCTGGAATTCTTGCATAATCATACAGGAGAGTCTCTTCAGCTTCCTGTGAAGTCCAGTATTTCAGGAAAGCAACTGCGGCGTCTTTATTTTTGCAGGTTTCCGATACAGAGAAGCTGGTATCTACAGACCCAACAGAAATATTATTGTACTGAGGATCATATGCCGGAAGTACAAATGCTCCTACATTTTCACCAATTTCACTCTTTGCACATTTGTCAGCATCCCAGGCGCCCTGGAAATACATAGCAGCCTGTCCGCTGGTAAAGAGATCTGTAGATTCTTCCGGTCCCATTCCAATATAGCCATCCTGGAAATATCCGTTGTCCGCCATTTTCTTTACTTCTTCTGCAGCTTTTACATGGGTTTCATTATTCCACTGTTCTGTACCATCGCACACATCTTTGAAAAGCTGATCTCCTGCCATGCCGCCGGCGATCTGCTGAACAAACTGTGCCGGGATCCAGGCGTCTGTTCCGCACATGGTCATCGGCGTCACGCCATTATCTTTCAATGTCTGGCACACATCTAAGAACTCTTCATAAGTACCAGGTATTTCCACGCCGTTTTCCTCAAAAATCTGCTTATTATAGAACATTACACAAAGAGATTTCTGAGTAGGCACCCCGTAATTCTTCCCGTCATAAGCCAGCAGATCCAGGGTTCCGTCTGCAAAGGAATTTTTCCACTCCTGATCCTCTTCCAGATAAGAAGTGATATCTGCTACTTTTCCGCCCTCTACGAAAGGCTGCAGGTATGAAAGTTCCCAGGTAAAGAAAATATCCGGCACTGCGTTAGAAGCCATAAGGGTAGTGAGCTTGGTCTTATACTGTTCGTTCTCATAAAACTCAATCTCCACAGTAACTCCATACTCATTGTTTTCCGAAAACTGCTCCGCAATAGCGTTATACCCGTCAATGTATGTATCTGCCTCCGTACCTACACACATAACTGTCAGGGTATCTCCGCCTCCTGAACTGCCGGAACCGGAATCTCCTGAAGATGAACCGCCTCCTCCACATCCGGTCAGCAGCAAACTTCCTGCCGTTAATGCTGAGAGCATTACCGCTACAATTTTTTTCTTCATTTTCGTTCCTCCTTCATGTTTTTTGATGATATAACTTTATCACTTATCACATTGACGAAACAGGTATGTTTTTTACCTAAAAAGTTGAATATTTTAACCGTTTTTTCTCCGACTTTTCTTTTTATTATCGCCATTTGCACAATGCGCACATAAAAAAACTTTCGCAACAAGACATTATTCTGCTCATTGCGACAGTTTTTCATTTTATTGTGCAAGTTTCTTTTATACGCTCCCGTTCATCTTCCAGATAAAATCCCAGCACCTTATTCAGATAGGGTCTCAGTATATCATTTCCACATCTATAAATTTCATGTTTGGCTCCGGGTACCCGGATTAATTTTCCCTTTGATAACCGCCGGATCAGTTTATCCTGGGCTTTATTATAGACCAGAGTATCCCGCTCTGCCTGAAAGAGCGTCACCGGCACTGCAATCTTTTTCCAGGAACGTCCTAATATCTCCCGGGCCATTCGGTATGCCTCCAGTCCCCACTGATAGCTGGCTCCATTGTTCTGAAATTCGGAAATACTTCGCCTTTTCCCATAATAATAATCAAACCTGGCTCTGGAAAGGCTGGAACTATCCTCAAAAGACTCATCATCCAGGAATCCATGCTGTCCCAGAGCATAATCTTCCCCTTTTCCCAAGGAACACATAAGGAAGGAAGCCCCATAGGCTATCACTGGAGGAATCTTGCCGGTACGGTGAAGGATCATGGGAGCATTCAGTATCCCTTTTTGAAATTTTCCCGGATTTTCTGCTAAGGTAACGGCAGCAATGGCACCTCCCATAGAATGCCCGTAAAGAAACATAGGCAGTCCCGGATTTTCTTCGGCTGCCCTGGAAGCCACAAAACTCAGATCCTTTACATACCGCCAGAAACTGTCGATATGGACTTTGCAGGGATCTTTCGTCAGACGATAAGAACGTCCGTGTCCACAGTGTTCCGGAATATATACAGAAAAGCCTGCCTGATAGAAATACCAGGCCAGTTCCCTATATTTTTCTGCGCTCTCGCAGAAGCCATGGGAGATCAGAATCACTCCCTTTGCCTCTTTCTGGTGAAGAGACAGACAGAAGATCTCTCTTCCCTTTTCCCTGGTATAATAATTCTCTCTTCCCCATGCTTCAAAACAGGGGGCTACATATTCCCTCATTTCTTCCGAAAAGTTTTTCTCATTTAAAAGTTTCAAGTCATTCTCCCCTTTTTCTAAAACTAATCTGATTCTACCATATCCTCCCCCAAACAGCAAAGTCCCATATTATCATTCTAATGCCTTCACCCTTGAAATAAATTCGGATCATGCTTTTATCTTATACATATGGAAAATTTTTGTGGACAAGATTCTGTTATTACGATATTATAGGAGGGAAATTCTATAAAAAAAGAAAGAGAGACTGATAATCATGCTGACTGATCTTATCAATGGACTGAGTGACCTGCTCTACAGCTATATCCTGATCGTCCTTCTTTTGGGAACAGGAATTTATTTTACGCTTAGAACACGTTTCGTACAGTTCCGTCTTTTCATCGAATCTATCCGTGTAGTGTCCCAGCCCGGTGATGATGAAAACGGACTGTCCTCCTTCCAGGCACTGATGGTGTCCACAGCCTCCAGGGTAGGAACCGGAAATATCGCCGGAATCTCAACAGCAATCTGCCTGGGCGGACCAGGCGCTGTGTTCTGGATGTGGCTCACTGCTATTTTGGGAAGCGCCTCTGCCTTTATTGAAAGTACGCTGGCACAGATTTATAAAAGACGGGCAGAGGATGGAAGTTCCTACGGCGGTCCTGCATACTATATCCAGGCCGCTCTCAAAAAGCACTGGATCGGTGTCTTATTTGCCCTGTTCCTGATCCTGACCTACATGGGCGGCTTTAACCTGGTGGCTTCTTTTAATATTGCGGACTCCTTCCGGGCTTACAGCTTTTTTGATGAAGCCTCCACGCCTCTGCTTGTAGGTGTAATCCTGGCGCTGATCTTTGCGCTGTGCATCTTTGGCGGCAGCAAGCAGATTTCTAAGATTACAGAAGTGCTGGTTCCCTTTATGGGGATCTTCTATCTGGCTGTAGCTCTTTTTGTGACGGTGACCCACTACACCCTGATCCCTGGGATGTTTTCCGACATTTTTTCCAATGCCTTTGACTTCCGAGCCATCTTCGGTGGATTCACAGGCTCCTGTGTCATGAACGGTATCAAAAGAGGGCTTTTCTCCAATGAGGCCGGTGTAGGCTCCGCGCCCAACGCTGCAGCCAGCGCTGCTGTGTCTCATCCGGTAAAACAGGGACTGGTACAGATGCTGTCAGTATTTATTGACACTATCCTGATCTGCTCTGCTACCGCTTGCCTGCTCTTGTGTTCCGGCGTAGCTCCAAGCGAAGAACTCAAAGGAATGCCCTGGGTTCAGGCGGCTGCTTCCCAATCTCTGGGCAGTTTCGGAACAATCTTTATTACTGTGGCATTGTGCCTTTTTGCCTTTACTACACTGATCGGCAATTTCTATTATGCGGAAATGGGACTGAAATATCTCTGCGGCAAGACTCCCGGAAAGGTCCTTCTTAATCTTTTCCGTGTCATTGCTGTCCTGATCGTGCTGGCAGGATCCGTTATGGAATTCGGCCTGGTATGGAGCACCGCAGATGTGCTCATGGGCTTCATGGCTCTCATTAACCTGCCGGTCATCCTGCTTCTGGGCGGCACTGCTATCCGCTGTATGAAAGATTATATGCGTCAGAAAAAAGAAGGGAAAGATCCCGTATTCAAAGCTGCAGATATCGGCATGAAGGAAAAAACCGATTTCTGGAATTAAAAGAAGACCAAAAAAGAGTTATCGCATTCATCATGTCAGAATGCGATAACTCTTTTTTCCTTCAAAACAACAGGTTCAGCAGTCCGATCACAAAACCAATGACTGCCCCCAGATTTACAACTGCGTTTAATTCTTTCTTCATGATGCCGAGAAGTACTTCTTCCACTTCCAGTACATCCATCTGATTTACCTTTTCCTCAACAATCTGATCTACATGGAATTTTTCTGACAGTTCTCCTGCCTTCTTCTCTGCCAAGCGGATGTAGATCTTTTCTGTCAGCTGGCGAATCTTTTCTTCTCCTAAGGGAATGCTTTCAAACCATTGACAGATAGGACGGCTTTCTGCCGCAGCGATCTCTCCTACCACTATGGGCCGTATCTTATCCCGTCCGTTTTCCCGGATATATTCTCCCACCTTATCTCCGATAGGCTCGGCGATGGATTTGATCAGATCCTCTTTCAGAAACATGGATACCATTGTACCCTGGAACTTTTCCTTGATCTCTTTTGCCCCTTCTTCTGCAATGATCTTTCCCACATCCAGATTTTCCAGGCCCTGACTGATCTTCTCTGTGATAAATTCCTCCAGGCGGCCCCTCATAGCTTCATAATCTTCCAAAGTCATATACTGTTCCAGGAAATCCTCCAGAGAATCCTGACTGTGCTGTACCTCCTGGATTCCTTTTACCACTGCATCCAGGACTGTATCTTTCATTTCCCTGGACAAAAGCATTTTCTGGATATCTTCTCCGGTGAGAAGTCTTTCTCCTACTGCCTTTCCCAGGGCTTTGGCCAGTCTGGCTTTTCCCTTAGGAATGATCCCCGGGGTAAAAGGAAGGGTCTTTCCCCCGATCTTCACCGGTTTTAAGGGGCGAAACAGCATTTTCACCGCTATATAATTTGTAAAATAGCCGATCACCGCTCCGATAACCGGTCCTGCAAGTATTTCTATTACATTCATTTAAAATCCTTCTTATCTTCTTCCGAAAAGCTTATCTCTCACCTGTTCCCATAGACGGATCAAAAAGTAGTCATAAGCCTGGTCAAATAAAAAAAGCGCAACCTGGCCGCCGATGACAAATATCAGCAGCAGCATACCGGATATTTTCCCTGCGAAAAGCAGCTTCGGAAAAAGGAAAAGCGCCGGAAGATACATCAGGTTGAAAATAATCAGTTTTCCAAAAATCAGCATCAGCCTGCGGTTTTTCCAGTTAGGATGATTTCCCAGAAAGTGCCAGAGATATTCCACTCCCAGTACATAGATCCCCATCATGGCATAAGTAATGCAGTAAAGTTTTTGAGGCGCCAGAAGGCCGCCTAAAACCAGGCAGCCTAAAAAGAAGGCAAATCCGTACCGCAGGTCAAACTCCTTTACGATCACACCGATCAGAAAAGCTGCTGCAGCCAGGAAAAATAAAGTGTTGAAATCCAGAATACCGCTTAGGATGATCAGCACTACGGCAAAGGCCATAAGCAGTCCGGATACCGCCATTTTCCTCGTATTTACATGCATGAACAAAGATCTCCTCCCATACATTCGCAGAGCTGATCTGCAATACAGAGGTCACAGCACATATTTCCCGTGCCGCAGGAAGAACCTCCTGTTCCGCCTCCATAGTAGCTTCCGCCCTGATACCGGTTGCTGTTCCACTGAAGCCGGTTCACCAGATTTGCATATTCCGGATTTCCCGGATCCATACTCTGGGCCTGACGGGCCAGATTTAAAGCATTGACATTATTTCCCATTCCCATGTTGGCGCAGGCACTGAGATAATACCACTGGGCATTTCTGTTCTGCATTCTGGAGAGTACATTCAAGGCCTGCTGATACTGTCTTGCATTGATATAATTATAGACTGCCTGAAACTGAAGATTATCTTCACTGGAAGCAGTGTTCTGATAACTGCTGCTGTTTCCGTAGCCTTCATAACCGCTCTGATAGCCTCCGTCCCTTTCCTTCATGATCTGGTCATAAGCCTCCTGGACCTCTTTAAACTTTTCTTCTGCCAGATCTGCAAGGGGATTATCCACATAAGAATCCGGATGATATTTTCTGCTCAGGTCGCGATAGGCCTTCTTTATCTCATCATTAGAGGCATTTGGTGAAACGCCTAATATTTCATAAGGATTATTTACCATTTTTCTCTTGACTCTCCTGTCTTTCTTTTTGTATTTTCTGATATTTTGTCCAGACGCCTCTGTAGAGGATGTTCCGCAGGATCTCTGCTTCCTGGAGACAGGGCAGCTTTTCAAAAGCTCCTGCCGCTTCTCCCATCATCATGAGAAGCATCTGATGTACTCTTCGTTCATACTCTTCTTCACTTTTACAGTTTTCCCTGGTAAGTTTCAAAGGATTATAGGCGCCGGACTCTCTGTCTTTTGGCAGATCATCATAAGCATCCATAATATAGATAAATTTCCCCAGATAAAACCCGAACTTGCGAAGATTCTCTTCCCAGAAATCTTCCCGGATCACAAAAAGATCCTCCATCAAAGCGCCAAAAGCACCGGACACGATATCTACATCCATAAGGCCCTGCTCCTCATACACAGCAAGCTGCCTGAGCTGTTTTTTGATCACTTTGGCCTGTCTTGGATATTCCCTGCAGATTTTGGCTGCTTTCTTTTTAAACAGATGGATTCCTGCAATTCCCGCCAGGCTTTTGTCATCCTTCCAGTCATCTTCAAATTTGAAATAAGTCAGAAGAATGTTCATCTTTGCCCCATACTCTGAAATATCATTCTGGATCACAGGAATCTTTTTCACCGGATGGAGAGGACAGTGGGAAGGAAATTCTCTGTTCTCTGTTTCATAAAGTGAAGAGAGAAATATAATCAAAAAGGTCATGTCATAAGTAAGAGTCATCCTTCCCCTAAGACCGTACTCTTCTTTCAGAGTCCGGCACAGTCCGCAGTAATAGGCCTTATACCTGTAAAATTCTTTAACCTTCAGCTCCGGTTTATCTATCATTACATATCCAAACATTTATACTGGACCTTTCCGCAGATTTTCTGCTTCTGTGATGTCATGGCTTTTGCCCTGTATCCCTGAAACACAGGATCTTTTCTCCCTAACATCATCGCATTGTTTCATTATACTATAAGTTTTTTCAAATTGCTATCCTTTCTTTCCATTGACGCAACCGTTTTTTTTCGCTATACTGAGGTGAGATTTTACCGGCTATACCAGTTCAAATGCGAAAGAGGTGTAAAAAAAATACTATGGACAATAATATTAATCAGAAATTTCCCCTTCAGGAAAAGCTGGATATCAGCTCTCCGGAAAAATTCATAAAAAATACAGACCACTTTAATTCTCTGATGATGCGGTATCGCTGTGCGATCCGGGAAATCCGCACCAAACTGGAAGTCCTGAATGATGAATTTTCCATCAAATACAACCGCAATCCTATTTCTTCCATCAAAAGCCGTATCAAAACGCCCCTGAGTATCTATAATAAACTTCAGCGTCTTGGCTATGACTTTACAGAACAAAATATTGAAGAGCAGCTCAATGACGTAGCCGGTATACGTGTGATCTGTTCTTTCATTGATGATATCTATATTATGGCAAAGCTGCTGGCTGATCAGGATGACATTACCGTACTGCGCATCAAAGACTATATCCAGAATCCCAAAGCCAACGGTTACCGCAGCTATCATATGATCGTAGAAATCCCGGTATTCTTCGCCGAAGGAAAAACCCCTATGCGGGCGGAGATACAGATACGGACCATCGCTATGGACTTCTGGGCCAGTCTGGAACATCAGCTCCGTTACAAAAAGGAACTTGGCAGCAATGAGCAGTATCAGATGATCAGCCGTGAATTATATGACTGTGCCTGCACCATCACTGCTGTTGACAAACAAATGCAGAACATTAAGAATCTGATCGAGGAATACAGCGAACTTACTCTCCGATAAATTCCTCCAGCAGCCTTTCATTTGCAGCATAATAGCTCTGGATCTCTTCTTTTTCGCTCAGTCCGCTTTCTTCATCTAAAATACGCAGGGCAACCATGAAATCTGAAGCGGACTGAGGGCTGCCTGCCTCCTGATATCCTTTGCAGTCTTCTATCTGTACATAGTCCTCTACATTTTCCGGGAATATTCCCTGGTCCTTATAATCTTCATATTTTTCCTGATTTAAAAAATAAATCATGCTGGTGCCTTCCTGCACATCCACAATGAATCTGGTCTGCATGGCTGCAAACACCTGGGGATCATATCCCTCCTCCCCGTCTCCCGGGCAACTGTAATCTGAGATCTGCACATGGACTTCTCCGTCACCGTTTAAATCTTCCCCATGTTCTTCAAACCACTGCTGGAGTGCCAGACTGTCGTCCGAAGACATGCCATAATTTCCCAGAAATGCCACACTGTAATCATAGTCAATCTTCGTCACCATATCTTTGATAAAAATAATCAAAAAAATCAGGATAAAGGCGCCGATCAACACATGAAACTTGTAGTAGTAGAAAAAATTGTCGATTTTTTTCTTTTTTTCTTCTGAAAGTAATTCTGATTTCTTCATTCTTCTGCTTCCTTTACTCTATCGTAGTGTCATTGCTAAAAATTTTAACACTTTCCTGTGAACAAAGGAAGTCCAACACATAAAATTTATGAGATTTTAATACTCTTTTTATAAGAAACAGCCCTGCGGAAAAGCCTATCCGCCTTCCCACAGGGCTGTTTTATTCTATACTCTATCCGAATTTTGCTTAATCACTTGCCTGAATCGCATCATATCCCGTTTCTTTCGTACGAATTTTATATGCGCTTTTGATCTCGTAGCTAAAGATTTTTCCATCCCCGGCCTCTCCAGTATAAGCGGCCTTCTGGATAGCTTCAATGGTCTTCTTCTCCCATTCTTCAGAGGATACTACGATCTCAAATTTGATCTTTGGCTGCATCTGCATATCTACCTGCATGCCTCTGACCACTTCTTTATAGCCTCTCTGGATTCCCACGCCCATTACCTGGGAAACCGTCAGACCGTTTACGCCGATCTCATCCAGCGCTGCCTTTACGTCTTCAAATTTTTCTTCTCTGACCATTGCTTCTATTTTAATCATCATACTTCTCACCTCACATTACTGATCCAGTCCGTTAAAGCTTGGATATGCACTTTCACCGTGCTGTGTGATATCCAGTCCGATCTGCTCTTCCTTAACAGTCACACGGAGAGGTGTGATTGCTCTTACAATTACCGCACAGATCAGGGATCCGACTACTGCCACTGCAATAGTGATCAGGATACCGAGGATCTGAGCCAGGAACAGGCGGGTTTCTCCAAAGGCCAGCCCATTCCACCGGGCTACATCATTAATTGAAGACATGCCGAAAATACCGGTTGCAATTCCGCCCCAGATACCTCCAAGTCCATGGCAGCCAAAAGCATCTAAGGCATCATCGATTTTCAGTTTCTTCTTTATCAGTTTTACGCCAAAATAGCAGATGGGGCTTACCAGACCTCCGATAATAAAGGAAGCCCAGATCGGTACAAAGCCAGCGCCCGGGGTGATTGCTACAAGACCGACTACAAGACCTGTAGAAGCGCCTACCAGCGTAGGTTTCTTGTCCATGATCACGTCCAGGAGCATCCACACCACCAGTGCCATCGCAGAAGCGATAGCGGAAGTCATAAAGGCATGTGCTGCCAGACCGTCTGCAGCCAGAGAGCTCCCTGCATTAAATCCGAACCAGCCGAACCACAGCATGGTCGCACCAAGCACTACAAAAGGAATGTTGTGAACACGGTACACGGTCATCTCATATCCACGGCGTCTTCCAAGAATGATTGCCATAGTCAGAGCACTGATACCGGAACTAATATGGACTACGTTTCCTCCTGCAAAGTCAACAGAACCGATAGAAGCCAGGAATCCTCCCTCGCCCCAAACCATATGGGCCAGAGGATAGTAGACGATAATAGACCATAAAATAATAAACAGGAACAAAGCTTTAAACCGCATACGGCCTACCAAAGCGCCTGTCAGGAGGGCCGGAGTGATCACCGCAAACATCATCTGGAATGCACAGAATACAAGATGAGGGATTGTATCTGCATAAGGGCCGGTTTCCATTCCCACTCCATTTAGTCCAAACCAGCGGAAGTCTCCGATAATGCCTCCGTGGTTTCCTCCAAACGCCAGGGAATATCCAAACAAACACCACATCACAATGGTAATACCCATGATTGCCACACAGGCCATCATCGTATTTACTACATTTTTTCTTCTAACAAGGCCGCCGTAAAAGAATGCCAGACCTGGGGTCATAAAGAACACCAGCGCAGCCGAAATAATCATAAAAGCAGTATCTCCACTATTCATAAACTCTCACTTTCCTTTCTCCTTCCAGAGCCCGCCCTCAAAGGCAGGAAGACTCTGTTATATTTTCTTTTTCACCTGTCGATACATAGTCTGTACCTGATGAGGATCGTTTTGTTTGTTACTGCGCAGTGTTTCAATACTACGGAAACTTTTCATTTCCGAAAAAGAAAAGGCGTTCAAAGTACTTCTGCACTTTAAACGCCTTCGTTTTAACGAATTTTAGTCTAGCACAGTGTTAATAAAAAAGCAAGTGTTTTTTTAGACTTTTTTTATAGTTCAGCCATATGTCATAAAATAAACCTTATATTCAAAAAATTTTGTAACACTTTCCCTTTAGCTGCATATCCTGAATGGAGAGATTTTCATGGAGCGACAGGCTTATGGCTTACAAAATCATGATCGATGCCGGGCACGGGGGAAGCGATCCGGGAGCCGTATATAACGGACGGCAGGAAAAAGACGATTCTCTCCGGCTGGCTCTTGCTGTAGGAGATATTTTATCAAGGAACGGCGTAGATGTAGAATACACCCGCACTGGAGATGTTTATCAGACGCCTTTTGAAAAAGCCCAGATCGCAAATGAGGCTGGCGCGGATTTTTTCATTTCCTTTCATCGGAATTCCAGTCCTGACCCTAACCAGTACAGCGGGGTGGAAACCCTGGTCTACGACCAGTCCGGCCAGAAACTGGATATGGCCCAGAATATCAACGGCGCTTTAGGAGAACTGGGATTCCGGGAGCTGGGGGTGAAATCCCGTCCGGGGCTGGTGGTCCTCAGAAGGACAAAAATGCCGGCAGTTCTCGTAGAAGCAGGTTTTATTAACAGTGATGAGGATAATGAAATCTTTGATTCCCAGTTTCAGGATGTAGCCCAGGCCATCGCTTCCGGAATCCTGGGTACTTTAAATGAGGAGACTGATGAAACTTCTCAGAATCCCCAGGATATTTTCTACCGGGTACAGACCGGAAGCTTCCGGGAGCGGGCCAATGCCGATAATCTGCTCTATGAGCTGGAAGAGCAGGGCTTTCCTGCCTTCATCCTCCGGGAAAACGGCCTTTACAAAGTTCAGGTAGGGGCTTTCAAAAATCTGGAAAACGCAGTAAAAATGGAAAGAGCTCTGCGTAATGCCGGATACAGCACCTGGATAGACGCAGCACCTGCTTCCTACTGACAGCTGTCTGGAGCAGACTTTTTCTTACATAGGAAACCTGGTTTCCTATGTAAGAAAAACCAGCAGAAACACTTTCTTCCTGTTTCTGCTGGTTTTGTTCATAGCCGCAGACGGCAGCCGGGATGTGCCGTCCATTGTATGTTACATAGATTCCGCTCTTTCCTTTATGTTTTTCTTAAAATTAATCACCTCATGGTCATACTCTGTGTCCATATACATAGAAGTGATCATAAAATCCGCCGTAGCCCGGTTGACCGCCATAGGGATATCGTAGACCTGAGCAATCCGCATAAGAGCCTTCACATCAGGATCATGGGGCTGGGCAGTAAGGGGATCGGAAAAAAATACCACAAAATCAATAACTCCTTCTACGATCTTAGCCCCGATCTGCTGGTCTCCGCCCAGCGGGCCGCTGTTGTAGCCTTTTACCCGCAGGCCTGTCTTATCTGCAATCAGTCTGGCGGTAGTTCCTGTCCCGTAAAGATTATGATGTTTTAAAACCTCGCTGTGGTCTATGCACCACTGAATGATCTTAGGTTTCTCATTATCATGGGCAATCAGGGCAATGTTTTTTTTCTTCTTAATCGTAAATGTCATATAAGCATCATTCATCTTTTTTCTCCGCCTTTCTTTGGATTTTCTTCTCTTTCTTTCGATTTTCTTCAGGAAATATTTCATAATAATTTCATCTTATTCTAACATAATTTCCTTGTTCTCACAATGGGAAACTGCTACAATGGTATGCAGAGGAAAGCAGGTGTCAGATTTATGATTTATTTCATTGTAAACCCCCATGCCCGCTCAGGACAGGGCATGGATATCTGGAAAAAAGCGGAAGGATTCCTTGCCGCACAGGACGCAGAATACGAAGTTTTTTTCACGAAATACACCGGACATGCCAGAGAACTGGCCAGACAGATTGCTGTTCTCTCTCTTCCATGTACCTTAACAGTCCTGGGAGGAGACGGTACATTAAATGAAGTGATCGACGGCCTTGCCTCCCAGGGAGATTTCTCACATATCACCCTTGGCTATCTCCCTACAGGTTCCGGGAATGATTTTGCCAGAGGTCTGGGGATCCCCTCCGATGTGACAGCCTGTATGAAGGCCATACTTTCTCCCTCTGCTTTTGCCATGGCAGATGTAGGAGTATCCCGCACTTCAGAAGGGAAACGGCACTTTCTGGTCAGCAGCGGCATAGGCTATGATGCAGACATCTGTCTTGGTGTCATGAAGACCCCGCTGAAAAAGATTTTAAACAGACTGCATCTGGGTAAACTTACCTATATCTTTGTCGCACTGAAGCTGCTTTGGGATTATCGGTGCTGTCCTGTGTCTGTCCGGATCGATAAAAAAGAAATTTACCGGCTGCCCCGATTTTACTTTCTCGCCGGAATGAACATGAAGCAGGAAGGAGGCGGGGTAAAATTTTGTCCTCAGGCCCGGTATCAGGACGGCTTTCTGGATGTCTGCCTGGTAGGCGACATTTCCAAGGCCAAGATCCTGACACTGTTTCCTACTGCCTTTGTTGGAAAACATACCGGCTTCCGGGGGATTCATATGTACCGCTGCCGCCGCATAGATATTATCAGCAGAGATCCTCTGCCAATCCACTGTGATGGGGAGTCTATGGGATACCACAGACATCTTACCATTTCCGATACACAGAAACAGATAAAAGTTATTTTAAAGTAACAGGAGGCAACACATGAAAATACTGTTTATGATCCTAATTATTTTACTTGCATTTTTTTGTCTTTATTTTTACTGCATTATGCCCAGACTTTCCAGAAAAAAAGAGGCGCAGGCCTTTCTGCATCATCTTTTTGCTCACAGAGGTCTTTTTACAAAAGATCAGTCTATCCCGGAAAATTCTATGGCGGCTTTTGCAAATGCAGTAGAGCATGGATATGGAATTGAACTGGATATCCAGCTTACAAAAGATAAACAGCTGGTAGTCTTCCATGACCACACTCTGACCAGAATGTGCGGCATTGATCTTCCGGTATGTGAAATGACTTATGAGGAACTTCAAAAATACACGCTTGGGAATACAGAGGAAAAAATCCCATTATTTAAAGATGTTCTGGAACTTGTAGACGGAAAAGTCCCATTGCTGGTGGAGATCAAGCTGCCCACTCTGCGTACATACACTTGTCAGGCTGCGGATGCTCTGCTTCAGAATTACCGGGGACAATACTGTATTGAATCCTTCAATCCTCTGGCTTTAAGATGGTATAAAAAACACCGCAAAGACGTAGTCCGGGGACAGCTCTCTGCCAATCTGACCAAGCCTGTAACAGAAGCCGGATTTCTGCTGTCTTTTCTTGTAAAATATCTCCTTTTGAATTTTATCGGAAGGCCGGATTTTATTGCATACTGCTATACAGATACGCAGAATGTGAGTTTTATACTCAATAAATGTCTGTGGCATACCCCTACTTTTGCCTGGACTGTACGTTCCCAGGCCGTGCTGGAAAAGTACCGCAGCAAATTTGATTCTATCATTTTTGACGGTTTTATACCTGTTCATAAACATTCTGTTTAAAATATTAAACTAACATAAATTTCGTTGTTATCAGAATTTTCCTGTGCTATAATGGGGGCAGGTAAAGAGATGTGAGGTGAACTTATGAATTTTCTGAAAAAATACAGACATACTTTGGTAGTTCCCGTATATGGAATGCTTTATCTGCTGGCTTTCCAATATGTGGAACAGCGTACTGTACGTCCTCATATCATTCACATGAAAGTGGACGATTATATTCCATTCTGTGAATATTTTATAATACCTTATTATTTATGGTTTCTTTTTATTGCAGCTACTGTATTTTATTTTGCTTTTATCAACAAGAATAAAAAAGAATACTGGCAGCTTGTTGTATCCCTGGGAATCGGTATGACCTTGTTCATCATTATTTCTTTGATATTTCCCAATGGACAGGAGCTCCGTCCTTCCTTGTCAGGAGACGGTGTTTTTATAGAACTGGTAAGGTATTTGTATAAAATAGATACGCCTACCAATGTATTCCCCAGTATCCATGTTTTTAATACAATTGCCTGCTGCATCGCTGTTTTCCGTCATAAAGGCTTTCATTTCAGACGCCTTGTTCCGGCAGCTGCAGGTATTCTGGGAACTTTAATCGTCCTGTCTACCGTTTTTCTCAAACAGCATACCCTGCTGGATGTAGCAGGAGCCATCGTCTTAAATGTTTTCTGCTATCAGCTTCTTTATAAGCCAAAAGCAGTCCAGGAAAAACAGCCGGCCAGAGTACGGGCTTGAAGAATGCAAGAGGGTTTTAGACCCTTGGGGCAGTCGCCACATGGACATGCAGGCATGTCTGCTTGGCTCGTTGCCCGCAGGAATAAAAAATACCGGAAGTCTTACCTGTTCTATACAGGAGACTTCCGGTATTTTCAGTTAAATCCGTAAAATTTCTGTGCCAGTTTGTATATCGCCACAGAAATATTCCTTCCGCTTCCACCCGGAAGGTTTACGCCTCTTCCTAAAATTCCCATACGCAATTTTCTGTAAATATGGATATCTGCATTCTTCAGATACTTCCAGAGTTCGTTTTTCTTCTCCAGATTTTCCTGTGTACCTGAGCGGATCAGCATAATCGAGGAAACTGTCATGATAATTTCCAGATACCGGAGCATATACCTCCGGATATTTTTTCCGATATCTTTTCTTCCCGCTATAGCATCAATCATCAACTTATTTACCCGTATCTGCTGGTCGATCCGGCGGATCATCACGTCCTCATGGACAGACTGATCCTCTCTTCCGATAAAATACCGGTAAAAATTTACATCCATATAATACATGGTTCGTACACTTGGAAGAGGCTGGTATACAAAAAGATTGTCTACATAAAAAGTATGTTTTGGAAGCACCAGCTCACATTCCCGGAGAAGTCCGGTCCGGTAGATCACCGAATGCATAAGGATATATTTCCCCAAAGGCATTTTTCCCATTTCCTTCCAGGTAAAGATCCTGCCCTCAGGCATATATTTGGTATATTTCATGACCTTCTTCCGCTTGGCGCCCTGCTTTTCATAGACGAAATTGCTGATCATCATGTCCAGCACCTGGGGACCTCCGGTAATCTCCTGAAGCTTGTCCAGAATAGCATGATAAGCCTCGGCATTTACCCAGTCGTCACTGTCTACCACCTTGAAGTAAAGGCCTGTAGCATTCCGGATCCCGGTGTTCACCGCTTCCCCGTGGCCTCCGTTCTCCTGATGGATGGCCCTTACAATATTGGGGTATTTAGCGGCATATTCGTCAGCGATCTTCCCTGTATCATCCTTTGAGCCATCGTCTACAATAAGGATTTCCACCAGATCTCCGCCCTCTAAAAGAGAATCCACACAGTTTCTCATATATGCCTGTGAATTATAGCAGGGCACTGCAACCGATAACAATTTCATCTAAAAGTCCTCCTCAATATACTTTCTGTAAGCTGAAAAGGCAGACGGGATGGGATATTTCCCTTTTGATTCCTTTTTATCTGCAAAGATCAGCTCACCGATCTTTTTCTCCTCCGTAGAAGCTACTTTAATAAAATAGCCTTTCATCCTCCACTCCACATGGGAAAAGATGTGCTTTGCCTCTCCTGCGCCGGTAATATGGAGAGGTGTCAGACCCAGACTCTTCACATAAGAAAGAATCTCTTCTCTGGATCGGTATCCTTCCAGATTGGGCAGCTCATAAAGGCCGGCCAGAAGGCCCTCTGCCGGCCGTTTGTGAATGGCATACTCCTGGCCATTCTGAAGGATCAGCACCGTCCTTTCTTCTACCCGTCTGGTCTTTTTCGGCGCTTTATGTGGGTATTCTACCACTTTTTCATGGGCTTTTGCAAGGCAGAAGTCCCTTACCGGACAGGTATCACATCTGGCCGGCCCATTTGGAACACATACGGTAGCTCCCAGCTCCATCAGACTCTGGTTAAACTCTCCCGGACGGTCTGCCGGCATGACCTTTTCCAACATATTCTCGATCTTTTTTCTGGTCCTCTGCCTTAAAATGTCTTCCGGTTCCTCCGTCAGTCTGGCGATCACCCTGAGAACATTTCCATCTACCGCCGGTTTGGGGATCTTGTAGGCAATAGAGGCAATGGCGCCGGCCGTATAGCTGCCGATCCCGGGAAGAGCCAGGATTTTTTCATAATCCCCCGGGATTTCCCCTCCATATTTCTCCACGATCTCCAGCGCCGCCTTCTGCATATTTTTGACCCGGTTGTAGTATCCCAGGCCTTCCCAAAGCTTCAAAAGCTTATCCTGGGGACACCTGGCCAGATCTTCGATTTCCGGAAGGGCTTCCAGAAACCGGGCATAATATCCCTTTACTGCCTCCACCCGTGTCTGCTGGAGCATGATCTCTGATACCCACACATGATAAGGAGTGGGATCTGTCCTCCAGGGCAGCGCTCTTTTCTTTTCCTGATACCAGGAAAGCAGAGGTTCTACGATTTCTTCTAACATACGAACTCCTGATTATTTTCTACTAGTAAAACCCTAACAGGTTTTGACAAATTAATCAAGTCTTTTCTTACGATACAGTCATAAGCCAGGATTCTGACTCCTTCTTTCTCCGCCTCCCTGAGAGCCTGGCCGAATTCCGGGTGAGTGACATCATTAGGTGCGAAATGTTTTACATTTTCCATCTGTATGACAAACATAATATATGCCTCATATCCATCCTTTATACACTGACATAACTCATGGATATGTTTCACGCCTCTTTGCGTAGGTGCATCGGGAAAACGTACCACTCCCTCCTCTTCCAGAGTCACTCCTTTTACCTCCATAAATATTTTTCGATCCTTTGTTTCAATATAGAAATCGAATCTGGAATTCCCGTACACTGTCTCTCTTTTTATCAGAACGTCCTTTCCGAAAAGTTCCCCTTTCCTCAGCCATTCCTCCACTGCCTGATTAGGGGCCTGGGAGTCCATATTAATCAGCCGCTCTCCCTTTTTCACTGCAATGAGATCATACTTTGTCTTTCTGTTTGGGTTAGAACTTCTGCTCACAAAAACAGTGGTGCCGGGAACCAACAGCTCCCGGCATCTTCCTGTATTTTTCACATGACAGATTTCTTCCCTGCCCCGGATCTCCACATGAGCAATAAAACGGTTTGGCCGCTTCCTAAAGATTCCAGTCTCTACATTTTCGTATCTCATGGTTTTCTCCTGTCCTTATCTATCGTCTTCTGTCAATCCTTCATATATTTCTTTCACACTCTGAAAAATGTAATCCGGCTTTACTTCTCCCTGACGGATATCTTCCATAGAGGCTTCGCCAGACAGCACACAGATAGTATCAACTCCTGCTCTGGTTCCTGTTTTAATGTCCGTATAAAGCCGGTCTCCTACGATCACTGCTTCCACCGGTTTTTTCTTGCATTTCTTAAGCACGCAGTCTACCATAATAGGCTCCGGCTTTCCTATAAAAAATGGTTCCTTTCCTGTAGCATTTTTCAGCATGATACTCATAGAGCCGCAGTCCGGAATATAACCGAAGCTTACAGGACATACCAGATCCGGGTTGGTAGCCAGGTAAGCTACATCTTTTCCCAGCATGATACAGGTATTCCGGATTTTCTCTGAGGTATTTTCTGTATCAAATCCGATAAGAACAACCGTGGCCTTATCATCCACTTCTGTAACCACATCGATCCCTTCCTGTTTCAATTCCTCAACCAACGACCTCGTTCCCATGCAGTACACTCTCTGTCCCGGATAATTTTCCTTAATATACATGGCTGTTGCCTGACTGGAAGTATAAAAATTTTCATAATCTGCCTGGATTCCCATAGCTCTTACCTTCTCCACATAATCTGCCACTGATCTTGAAGAATTATTGGTAATAAAAATATATTCTCCCCCTCTTCTCCTGATTTCTCTAAGAAAATCAAGAGTTCCTTCAAAAATCTCATTCTCATTATAAATGGTCCCGTCCATATCCAGAAGGTAAAGACTCTTCTCCTTCAGGCTGTCACTGTTTTTCCCCGTTATATCCTGCATAATCTCTCCTTACAGTCATGATCTGCTCCACTGCCTGCCCATGCATTTGATTTAAGCGGCAGAGATATTCTTCGTGGCTATGACAGAAACTCCCGTGCCGCACACGTCTTCTACAACCACGTCTCCGATGGACACCGGCGCCTGGATCTTCACATTCTTTAAAGCATTGGCACAGTCCATGATCTTTTCTTTTGGAATATCGGAGGCTGTCTTTACAGAGACTACAGGCAGAATCCCTCCTGAAACTCTTACTGTAGAAGTTACGATCCTGGTAGGGTCTGTCACTTCCTTCTTTCCATAGGCCTCTCCCTTGGGACAGGTGTTTCCCTCAACCTTTACCACATCTCCATCCTTTAAGGTTACCGTCAGTCCGCAGCCTAAAGGACAGTTAATACAGATCAGTTCTCTTGTCTCTGTCATGATTCTTCCTCCACTTTCATCACAATTTTATCCAATCCTTCTGCCGCTGTCAAATCCGATTTTTTCAGCACCAGCTGTTCCATCTCTCCCGGGGCCATCTTTTTTCTCTTTTTATGGACAATTCTCTCCTCCCCCCGGTATACACTGACATAAACGTCTTTAAACACCCTTCCTACACGGAACCGTACGGTAACCGTATCTTCCATATGGTCCGGCCGGATCATCTGAGGAACGCTGTAGCGGATCCCTCCCTCTGTCTGGATCCTGATGACGGTCTCCTTATTCTCCCGGGCCTGATCCCGGTTCCAGTCCCGGATGTACTCTGCCCCATGGATCCCGGCTCTTCCGGCTTCCTCTGACACATAGTCCACCAGGTCATGAACATGGAGCACATTTCCGCAGGCAAAAACTCCTTCTACGCTGGTTTCCAGGCTCTCATTTACCACCGGACCTGATGTAACCGGAGAAAGCTGGGCTCCCAGCTTAGAGGACAGCTCGTTTTCCGGAATCAGTCCGCAGGACAGCAGAAGGGTATCACAGGAATAAAACTCTTCGGTTCCCGGGATCGGTTTTCTGTTTTCGTCTACCTGGGCAATGGTAATTCCCGTTACTCTTTCTTTTCCCTGGATATCGATCACTGTATGACTGAGTTTCAGAGGGATATTGAAATCTTCCAGACACTGGACAATATTTCTCTGAAGGCCGCCGGAATAGGGCATCAGTTCAGCCACCACCTTTACCTTAGCACCTTCCAGAGTCATTCTTCTGGCCATGATCAGACCAATATCTCCTGATCCCAGGATCACCACCTCCCTGCCGGGCATGTAGCCTTCCATATTTACCAGCCTCTGAGCAGTTCCCGCAGTATAGATGCCTGCCGGACGGTATCCCGGAATATTCAGGGCGCCTCTGGGACGTTCTCTGCAGCCCATGGCAAGGATCACTGCTTTCGCCCGGAGAAAGACCAGACCTTCTTCCCTGTTCATGATGGTTACGACCTTTTCCCTTCCATCCCGAGAAATATCCAGCACCATAGTATTCAGCTTGTAGGGAATGGCAAGCTCCATTGCCTGGTCAATATACCGCTGGGCATATTCCGGTCCTGTAAGCTCTTCCTTAAAGGTATGGAGGCCAAATCCGTTATGGATGCACTGGTTCAGGATGCCTCCCAGTTCATGATCTCTTTCCAGGATCACAAGATCCTCTACGCCGGCTTTCTTTGCCTGGATTCCTGCTGCAAGTCCTGCAGGGCCTCCCCCTATAATAATCAAATCATATGTATTCTTCATATCCGTGTCCCTTTCCCCTATATTCTCTATTTTTCACCTGCAAGCAGCTTCGAATTTCCTCCTGCCTTTGTCAGGGTCAGAGGTGATTCTTTCAACTCTCTGGCAAGGATTTCCATTGTCCTTGGAGAACAGAAACCAGCCTGACATCGTCCCATTCCCGCTCTGGTGCGCCTTTTCACTCCGTCCAGGGATCTGGCACCCAGAGGCCGGCGGATAGCATTTACGATCTCCCCTTCTGTCACAGTCTCGCATCTGCAGATCACATTTCCGTAAGCAGGATCTTCTGCGATCAACGCCTGGATTTCATCAGGTGAAGCCTCTGCGACACATGGGATATCTTTTCTCCTGGAAATAAAGTTTTCTTTTTTTACAGCCTGCAGTTTTTCCGCGATCATCTCTGCCAGATATTCTCCGATAGCCGGCGCACTGGAAAGCCCGGGAGATTCAATTCCTGCAGCATTAAAGAATCCCGGCGCATCAGGGGATTCTCCCAGAACAAAGTCCTCATCCTTTTCCGTAGCACGCAGTCCTGCAAAGGAAGTGATCACCATTCTCAGAGGAACCTCTCCTGCACTGAGTCTGGCCTGGGAAGCCACCTTTTCCAGTCCCTGTGCTGTGGTATTTACGCCTTCTTTATCCTGGATATCCTCTGCTGTAGGACCTACCAGCAGATTTCCATGGACAGTAGGAGTGATCAGCACGCCTTTTCCCATTTTTGTAGGAATCTGGAAAATGGTATGAGACACAAAATCCCCCACCTTTTTATCCAGAAGACAGTATTCCCCTTTCCTCGGTGTAATGGACAGCTTTCTTTCACTTACCTTATTATTCCATACATCTGCGTAAACTCCTGCAGCATTCACTACGCACTTTGTCTCAAACTCTCTATTTTCTGCAGTAATCCTGTATCCTTCTTCTATGGCCTCGATATCCTTTACCTGTGTATCAAAAGCGAACTCTACGCCGTTTACATTGGCGTTTTCTGCCATGGCGATAGTCAGCTTAAAGGGACATACGATCCCCCCTGTTGGAGCATAGAGCATAGCCTTTACCTCCGGGGACAGGTTCGGCTCCATTTCCCAGATCCTCTTTCCTGTAATGATCTCCAGACCTTCTACGCCGTTTTTCTCCCCTCTGGCTTTCAACTCCTCCAGTTTTGGAATATCTTTTTCCTGAAAACACAGTACCAAAGATCCATTCTGCCTATAGGGGAAGTCCAGTTCCTCTGACAAAGCCTTCATCTTTTGGCTTCCTCTCACATTCATAATGGCTTTCATAGAACCTGGCGCTGCGTCAAAGCCCGCATGGACGATGGCACTGTTTGCCTTAGAAGTGCCGCAGCACACGTCCTCCTCTCTTTCCAGAACCAGCACCTTCAGCTGGTATCTGGATAACTCTCTGGCCACAGCACATCCTGTTACTCCTGCGCCAATGATCACTACATCATACATATCTGCTTCTCCTTTCTTTACTCTCAGCATACAAATGGCTGGCCCTGCGCATAGGAGCGGTCAAATACTCCGCAGCAAGCTGCGGGACATCAAATTTGCAGGGCTGCGTATTTGACCCTTACGGCAGTCGCCAAATGGCCATACAAGTATGTCCGCTTGGTTCATTGCCCGCAGAAATAAAAAAACAGCACAAATACGGGTGACTCTGATCACCTGTATCCGCACTGTCTCCATTCTCCTGCGTAAAATATTTATTTTACATAAACCACACCTTCTGGTTGGTAGTGGAAATCGAAATTGCCCCGGCTCCCAAGGCTCCCATAATGTCCTCTTTATCTGCGATCAATCCTCCGGCAATTACCGGCACCCTGCTCTGACGGCAGATCTTCTTAATGATCTTTGGCAGAACTCCCGGCAGAACTTCGATCATATCCGGCCGGACATTTTCTGTCTGCTTCTCGATACTCTCAAAAGCAATAGAATCAATCACGAAAAAACGCATGATTGCAAACATTTCTTCTTCTCTGGCTTTTCGGATAATCGCCGGCTTTGTAGAGATAATACCATCTGCGTGGGTAACCTGCTTGAGAAAGTCCACAGCGACCTCTTTGCTGCTCAATCCGGTAATAAGGTCCAGATGAATAATGACCACCTTTCCCGCTTTCTTCAAACGTCCGACGATTTCTCCGATATTACAGATATCTCCATATAAAACAAAGACCACCGGAATCTCCGATTCCAGACATTTCTCCATTCCTTCTTCATCTTTGACCGCTGCGATCACCGGACAGTCCTCAAAGATTTCTATCATCTTATGGTTCATTTCTGTCATTCCTTTGCTGTATATATCGGCCTTTCAGAGTCCGCTGTTCCCATCCTGCACCTTTCTCTGTCTGCGGCCTTTACGGAAAAAGACAAGACCATAAAGCCGTCTCTGCGGCTCTTGCTCTTGTCTCCAACTCTGGTTTTATTATACTACAGGGTATTTAGGGTTGCAAGTAAATTATCTGTAAAAACAGATAATGGGACAGCCTGCCTCCAGGTTCTCATAAAATCCTCCTGCAAAAGAAACCGGCAGATTAATGCAGCCATGAGATCCATTATACAGATAAATACTTCCGCCAAAATACCACCGCCAATCTGCATCGTGAAAACCAATCCCTCCGTTAAAAGGCATCCAATAATCCACAGGAGATTCATAATCATAGCTGCCATCGGGATTAGGCGCCGGCCGGAGTACCTGGTCTCTCTGCTTATATTTCAGATAATAAGTGCCTCCCGGCGTTCTCCTCTCATAATTGTAATAAGTTCCGGACACGAAATCTGAATCCATCAGCAGCTTTCCGTCTTTATAGTACCAAAGATGCTGCTGTGTAAGATCTACCTCCACATAGGTATTCCCTACGTCATTGGCCCCGTACACAACTCCTCTCTGGGCATATACCGGCTCCCGCTGAGTATTTGCGTGGTTCTGAATATCCTTCAGAAGCTGAAGGCTCTCTTCCTCCTGGTCGATCAGAAACCCGTAGTTTCCCCCTTCTACTGTCACATTTTCTCCTGTGGCAGTACTCTTGATTACCCTGTCCCGGCCCAGAGTATCATATTTTGCCGCCAGTTCTGCCGTATAGGCCCGGATATTCGCCATCAGTCCGTCAGGATTATCCACATAATTTCCTGCCTCATCATAAGTGAACCAGTCCTTCACCCGCATTCCATCCAAGACCTCCTGCTTATCTCCGAAAAGATAGGTCACGGTTACCGCCGCACAGCTGTTCCAGACTTCCTGTTGTTTTTTCAGCCTTTCATCATCCTGGAGAACAGCAGGAACCGCATATACCCCCTCCTCTTCTGCAGAAATCTTCTCTTTCCGTTCTTCTATCCCTGCCTTTACCCTTTCCAAAAACAGATTTTCATCGATCACCGTTCCCTGGGTCTCTTTTTTTATCACAAACTGATTATTTTCAAAAGCAATATAGGCATCCTTGGCCTGCGTCATATTCTCTTTTTTCATACTTGGAAAAGACAGCAGTTTTTCCCTGAGCTTTTCCTCGTCTACAGAAGCGCTGTGATCTGCAGGATAAGCCTCTCTCTTAAACAAACCTGTCGGCCAGAAAAAAGCATTCTGTTCCTCCAAAACAGCCTGGGCCGCATTTTCCGATTGATATGTATAGCCGATATCTTTTCCCTGGATTTCTTCTGTACTGTCCTTAAAAACAATCTCAACAGAATAATTTTCCACCTGGTCTTTTATGGCCTGCTCCGCTTCCTCTGCTGTCATATTTCCGCAGAGGACCGATCCGATCCTGGTCCCCTCAAAAAACCTGTCACTGTAATACCAGACCCCGCAGAGATAAACAATGGCCAAAGTCCCCGCCACAATACCTGCCGCTGTACAGATCTTTTTCTTATCACATTTTTTTCCTTTTAACGGGGCAAGATATTTTTCCTTTATTCTTTTCAGAATTTTCTTTTTATCCCCATCCGCCTTTTCTTGCTGCTCCCGGTCCTCTGTTCCGGTCCATTCATCTGCTTTTGTTCTTTTTTCCTCTTCTTCCTTTTCTCTCTGTATTCCGTAATCGGCTTCCCACTGGGGCTGATCCTTTAAGGTTTCCTCTACAATCTGCTCCATAGCCTTCTGTATCTTCTCATCCATCACTGAAAACTCCTGCTCTTTAATTTATATCTTTTTCTGTCTTTTACAGTCTGAACTCTGATGTCCCCTCTGCAGATAGTATATCATGCAACAAATTCTTTTGCTTGGAATTTCATGAACTTCATAATATTTAAGATATTCGTTACAAAGTGTAATATCTTTTATATTTTCTTGTTAAAGAAATAAGCATAGGAACCCTTAATATTCCTATGCTTATCGTGAAGATTTGAGACCTTTATCCCCATCTATACTTAGCAAATCAAATCTTTGCCCTTTTTGCCCAGAAATGAACTGCAAAAGGTAAAGAAATTAATCCTAAACTGATTGGCACCGTAATCAGCAGATATGGAGACCAGATCCTTAATCCAAACAAGTGATATGTATTTGTCCGGAAAATATCTGTTGAACTTCCTACAAAAGGTATGAGATCCAGCAGTCTTTGCCCCCACAGGGGAAGAAACTGTGAAGCTGCCATTGGCACAAAAATAATCGCCAGACTGATCAGAAGAGATACATAGTTGGATTTTGTAAGCGCTGAACACAGCAAAACAATGCCTGTATATCCAAGTGCTGCCAGCAGAAGATAAATATATTCATATATTTCTGCCTGCAGTACATTCCAGGGAGCAGCCGCCAGGATTTTTATACACTGTATCGGCATATCCCATCCTTCTGTGCCTAAAAAGACAATTTGCAGAAAAGCCGAACTGACCGTAATGATCCCATACAATTCTAAAGTAAACAGAACTGCAGCCATCACCTTAACACCGGCTATTTTCTTCCAGCCGTTTTTTGTGGTTGCAATAAGAGCCTTTGTACGATCATGCCATTCCCCGCAAAACATAGGCGCAATCCCAATGGCAAGGAAAATCCCGAGGATCACTCCGCACTGGCTTACAAAATCTGCGGTGACAAAGGTCCATCCCTTTGTCCAGCGGTACTGTAAAGGAGTATCCACTTTTGTATACATATTCAGAAAATATTCCTTCTCTTCTCCTGTCTGCCCGTTCATATCGAGGAAATTATCCAATGCCTTTTCACGTCGTTCTTCAAAACCCGTTAATTGTGAGGGATCCACATAGCTGAGCATGATATAGGGCTGATCGGCTTCTTCAAGTTCCGGCCAGAGTGTCTGGACCCATGCATTTAAAGCCTCCCAATCGGTCATTTCATACTCAGAAATGTCATTGGATCCTGCCCGCTCCTGATAGTCTCTGACCATTGCCTGCAATGTTTCATCTGTCAGATCTCCTTCCCATTGTTTTGCATATTCCTGTTTTTTTCGGATATTCGAATAGCCATCAAAATGGTTGCCAAATGAACTGGTAAAATCATCTGCCGAACCAAATGTGAACCACTGGTAGGAAAGCAGATCGCCAAAGATAATAATGTATAAAAAACAAAGCAAAACACCTGTCTGAACGCTTCTCCTATGCCATAATTTTTTATGTTCTAATCTCAGTAACTCCATCATCTTTGACCTCCATCCTCTGTTGGAAAATACAATAGATACAGATCTTCTAAACTTGGTTCACAGGATACAGCCACTGAAGAAGGACACTTATCGGATATGATCCTCAGGGTTGCAAATCCCCTGTCCGAATGACGGAGATTTGCAACTGTATAGTTGAGTTCCCATTTTTTCAGATCCTGCTCCTCTATAGTTAATTCCCACACTTTCCCCTGTGCGTGAGCCACCAGTTCCTCAACAGACCCCCGGAGGACAAAAGATCCTTTTTTCATCAGAAATACCTGATCTGCAATAGCTTCTATGTCTGAAACAATATGTGTAGAAAGCAAAACGATTTTATCATTGGCAAACTCAGATAGAATATTCCGGAAACGGACTCGTTCTTTGGGATCAAGGCCTGCAGTGGGTTCATCTAAAACCAGGATTTTAGGATTATTTAGCAGTGCCTGGGCAATTCCAAGGCGCTGCTTCATCCCTCCGGAAAAGGTCTTGATCTTTTTGTCCGCCACATTTGTCAGGCTTACCGTATCCAGCAGGGAACTGGAACGTTTTAGTGCAGTATTCCTGGGAATCCCTTTTAAGGCTGATATATAAAGCAAAAATTCTTTAGCCGTATAATTTGGGTAATATCCGAACTCCTGAGGAAGATACCCCAGAAGGTTCCGGTAAGTGCCGCCCATGTCAAAAATACTCTGTCCGTTATAGAGAACATCTCCGCTTGTGGGTTCCAGGATGCCGCAGAGCATACGCATCAAGGTAGTTTTCCCTGCTCCATTTGCCCCTAAAAGTCCGTAAACTCCCGGCACCATAGTGGTACTTATACAGTCCACGGCAATTTTAGAATGGTAGTGTTTTGTCAGCCGGTCAAGAGACAATTCCATAGATTTTACCTTCTTTCCATATTTTTATCAGTAACCACAGTTCCTTTATAAAAAATCCTGCGAATATCACAAATGTCATGATCCACACTCCAAGAGCAGAAAGCTCATACAGTGCCGGAAACCAATGGGCAAGTATTCCCGCAAATGTGCTCGCTCCCAGGCAGGAAAAGATACTAAGCTGCATGGCATAACGTTCCCGTGTCCGCATACTCCAAAGGGTTAATATGAGACAGGCCAAAAGCGGAACTGCAACATACAAGATAAGCTGGATAAGTGTAACAGGATATTCAGCAGTAAGAGCTGCAAACCAGCAAATGACCGTTAAGCAGATGATCTCAGACCCACCGGCCAGTACAAGTTTAGCTAAAATAATCTGTGCGCTTGAAGCTCTGGTAACGGCTTCCATTTCCCTCATCCCAAAGGCAGTACTCTGGTAAAAAGATGGCAGACAGGCCAAGACAAATAAGGGCATAAACACCGGAATAATCTGGGGACTTTCTGAAACAGAAAAAATCCCTGCACAAACCAGCAGTAACAGAATTCCCTGGGTTACCCACAGCCGCCAACCAGTATGTCTCATGACATCTGACAGGAACTGCCAGAAATCCGTCCGCTCTTCCGGGAGGATATCCAATTTTCTCTGTTCTTCTATCAAAGCAGAACACATTTCCTGAGTTTCTTTTAAACGTTTTGGATTCATAGTCTGGTTTTGTAATATAGAACATAATTCCCGCTTATTCATATTATTTTCTCTCCTTTCTCAATATGGTTATAGCAGCCCGAAAACGGCTTTGTGCTGTTCTTGCCGGTATATCGAGGATTTGTGCGATTTCACGGAAGCTAAGCTGTTCACCGCAATGAAGGAGAATCACTTCTCTTTGCACCGGAGTCAGTAATTTTAGCAGGTGTTTTATCTGTTCCCGGTCTTCAACCTGCTGTAATCTGTCATCTTCTATTGGCAGATCCTTGTCCAGTTCAGATGTAATATGTTTGCGGTTTTCATCTATACACAGATGATGGGCAATGGTATATAGATACGCCTTAAAAGAACCCTTTTGTTCATATATGTAAATATCCCGGAATACCCTTAAAAAAGTTTCCTGTGTTAAGTCCTCTGCCCGGTCTGCATGATAGCAATGCCAGGAACAATAGCGGAGAACAGCGGAATAATAGCGTTCTACCAATTCATCTGCGCACCTCTTGTTTCCACGCTGAATTTGTAAGATCAGCTTGTTGTCATTCAACGGCATCAGGCCTCCCTTCTAAATATATATAACGGAGAAATCTGCAAAAAGGATTAAACTAATTTCTTTGCCCGCCCGTACAAGCATGGCAGTCGCCCGACCGGCGCATTACATAAAATAAGCACAGGAATATTTAACATTCCCATGCTTATTTATTAATATTTGAGACCTTTAATTCATTTCTGCAACTGATATCACATACACATACCGGGGGATACTCCTTAGAACACCCTCACTGTAAGTTGATCCTATAATAATATCATATCACAACTGGTAAATTTTACATTTGTAACCTTATTAAGGTAAATATAGCATATTTTTCTGGAATTACAAGATATTTTTATATTTGTGATTTTATACAACTTCTTTGTCCTGATTTTGTATATCTTTGCCACACCATTTTTCACTATGTCAGAAAGTTGTATCTTATCTGCAGAAATACATTGACAAGTTTTTTTCTGCTATCTACTATCAATTTATAAAGAAAAAGCGGAGGTTAATTACTATGCTCTTACATGGCAGTATAAAACATGAAATTGGTCCTCGAAGCCCTATGCTTTACGGTCATTTTATAGAACACTTTCACAGGCAGATTTACGGTGGAATTTATGATCCGGATTCTCCACTCTCTGATGAAGATGGATTCCGTACAGATGTCCTCGAGGCTCTCAGACAGATCAAAATTCCCATCCTGCGCTGGCCTGGGGGCTGTTTTGTCTCCTCCTACCATTGGAAAGAGGCTGTAGGTTCCAAAAGAAACCCCTTTTTTGACAAGGCCTGGCGTGTGGAGGATCCAAATACTTTTGGCACTGATGAATATATAAAGCTCTGCCGGAAACTTCACTGTGAACCATATATCTGCACCAATGCCGGAACGGGAACCGCTGAAGAAATGAGTGACTGGGTAGAATACTGTAATCTGCCTACAGAGGGGAAATATGCGAAATGGCGTATAGAAAATGGCTTTCCTGATCCACATCAGGTAAAATACTGGAGTATCGGGAATGAAAACTATGGTTTCTGGGAAATAGGGACAAAAGATTCCAGAGAGTGGAGCAGGCTGGTAAAAGAATCCGCAAAAATGATCAAGCATGTAGATCCTCTCACTCAGCTCTCTGCGGCTGCCCTTACGGATCTGGACTGGAATATCCGTCTTCTAACAGAAGCCGGTGACTTTCTGAACTGGATCTCTATTCATCAATACTGGGATCCTATTAACCAGACAAACGACTACGCCAATTATGAGCAATGTATGGCCTACACTTATAGGATCGGGCATTCCATAGAAAAAATTCGGGGATTACTCACAGCAATGAATCTAGAGAAAAAAATTAAAATTGCTTTTGATGAGTGGAATCTGAGAGGTTGGTATCATCCTAATGTGCATACTATACAACAAGGTATTACAAAGGAAGAATATCTCTACCCCAGAGATAAAAACGACGACAATACAAGATATACTATGGCAGATGCTGTGTTTACTGCCTGCTTCTTAAACGAATTAAACAGAAATTGTGACATTGTAGGTATGGCAAACTATGCTCCTGCCGTCAATACCAGAGGCTGCATCTTTACCCATTCCGAGGGTATCGTCCTACGGACAACTTACCATGTTTTTGATCTTTATACCAACTATATGGGAGATATCGTTTTAAATACATGGTATGAAGATATGCCTTCTATAGATGTAGAGAGCAAAGACCATCGGCAAATATCTCTTCCTGCTTTAGATATCTTGGCAACCAAATGGTCTGACAGATCCGGAATTGCTGTCGCCGCTGTGAATAAAGATCACGAAAACTCCCACCCCCTCCAGTTAAAAATTTCTGGTATGATTGGAAAGGCAAAACAATTCTATATTAGCGGCAGCAGTACAGAATCTTATAATGATATCAATCATGAAGAAGTGAAGATTTTAGAAAAAGATCTGGGTGTAATCTCGGATAAAGTCTCTATCATTTTGCCGCCTCATTCGGTGAGTGTTATCCACATTGAATAAATATACGCCTTACCGTTTTTAAGGGAAACTTTATCCATACGAAAGGGATTGCTGCAAAATTTTAATATTTCTGCAGCAATCCCCGTCTCTTTAAAGTAAATCCTGAACAACCATTGATAATTCCGGACAAATTCTAACCGGTATTTTCTGTCTGAAACTGTATTGTCCAGAATTAAAATCATCTGCCCCCTGGCAGCTTAGAGCAGTTCACGAAAACTACGATTTAAAGGCTCCCAGTCCTTGTTTCTGTCCTCCGGCATCTCAGACAGCAGAGCTTGATAGTATTCCAAATTTTCCTGAATATAATCGTTAAGCTCCTGAATCTTTCCCCTTTTTTCGCTCTCCGTCATCTGAAGCTTCGCCTCTACCAGCCTGTCCACTGCAGGCTTCATTTCCTTTTCCAGGATTTCCTCTGCCAAAGTCTGGAAAAGAACTGGCGGCGGACATTTTTTCTTTTCAATCCATTTACAGGCAAGAATAGGACGAAGGACATAGAAATACTTCTTATATTTCACCATATCCTCCATGAGATATGCCTCATAATTCTTCCTGGCTGTGCCGTAATAATGATACATGGCAGATTTGCCGGAAAAATATTCCTCTGCCAGCTTCATGATTTTCTCCCACTGGGGCGTTGTCTTATAAATGATGGGAGAATTTCCCCACTCATAGAGGGTGGCGTTTGATTTGTAAAAATGCTGCAAAGCCTTGGTAATGTCCCAGCCGTTTATATCCAAGACCTGGTTTAATTCCCAGTCAATAAAATCTTTCTTATCCTGGAGCTTAAGATAAAAATCCATAGGCCGTACATAAACAAACCGCACATCATAATCGCTGTCCGGGGAGGCAATTCCCCAGGCTCTGCTTCCTGATTCCGCCGCATGGAGGACCCTTATATTTTCCCTTTCTTCTATCTCTTTAAGCTTTCTTCCCACCAGTTCTTCTATACTTCCTGTATACTCTTTATATTTCATCTCTCACTGCCCTCTCATTCACTGACATTACATAATCCTGCACCCTTTCCATATCCGGCTCCTGGGGAAGACAGGTATACTTTGCCGCATATTCCATCTTTTTTTCGTATTCCTGCACAAGATCATAAAACTCCTCCCGGAAGGTACCATCTTCCCTCTGAAATTCCCCGTTGCGGACTTTCATGAGCAAGCTATGCTCCTTTTCCCGGAAGGTATGGATTTCCCTTTTCTCCAGGATATCTCTTCCCATCATAAACAGACGCAAAAGATGCATAGCGTGTTTATTTAAGTGCTCGTCATCCTTTCTCTTATCCCGGTTTCCCAGCTTTTCATAATCCTTTACAATATTGTTCATTTCCCCCCACATACCTTTATAATCCCGGAGGGGATAGTGTTCCAGACGGATATCCATAAAAATTTCCTTTTCCAGGTTGGGACTCACCGCCTTATCCAGATACAGACGCACAGCTCCCTCCTCAAATTTTTCATAATGTCTTTGAAATTCATACATAGCGCTTTCCAGGGATTTTAAAATATGATGCTCCTTTTCCTCCTGTGGATAATGTCCCCTGGCCAAAGCATTCTGAAGTCTCCGGATTTGTGCAGAAGCATAACCCGTAAAGGATTGGATTGCCCTTCTGGAAAGAAAAATCGGGGCCTTTTCTATAAGTTCCTGTCCCAGTTCATGGAGATAGAGATAATTCTCCTTTCTCAATCCCAAAAGTTCCATCGTATTGGGATTACAGCTTAAAAGAAGAGATACATACTTATTAAATCCATATATCGTAGTGTCTGTATTTCCATCCACATATTGCTCAAATTTCGTAAGGCCGATTAAATCAGATTTCCGGTTCAGAGCTATGCCCCGCAAATCTATATCACTGTTTTCCTTGTTTGTCCCATATCCATAGCTCCCGGACAGGCCCAATAAAATTATATGTTTTCCCAGGTGAGGATTCTTTTTTAGAAAATCATATTCCGGGCATGCAAGCAAATCCTCCGCATCCATGGGAATTTGGTGAAGCACTATTCTCATTTTATACAGCCTTTCTTAATCTATTGCTTTTAATTTATTTCCCCTATCATACATAATAGAAAGACATTTTTCAAGTGCTTCAAATCTTTCTCAATTTCGTTTAGTTTTACTGCCATTTTCTTCATGTCATCGGAATAAATTTGACGCCTTTCACCAAACCCCTCTAGTCTAAATGTCCCTTCAAGAATTTTTCCGCAATCGGCTGAGACTATTTCTTTTCTTTTAAACAACAAAAAAAGCCTTTAAAATAAAGGCTTCTACAGGGGATGAGGGATTCGAACCCCCATCGACGGTTTTGGAGACCGGTGCTCTAC
>ERZ1090861.272-NODE-272-length-33626-cov-31.912454_pt1 | contig 33626 bp, 67 predicted proteins | sample MGYA00478482_ERZ1090861 | MGnify/ENA primary metagenome ERZ1090861 (study PRJEB33644, sample SAMEA5815744) | chicken gut metagenome | biome: Chicken; feature: Gastrointestinal Tract; material: Caecum | place: Ireland | collected 2019-01-01 | study: A study of the... | reverse complement strand
ATTGGATCGTTGCTGGCACAATGAGTGCTTATCGTATTCACGGTGGAGAGTTGCTGGCAAACAACTATAACGAAGAGACCGGAACCGGTATGCGGATCGATCTCGAAAACGGAATTATTGACGCTTCGAAGTTGAATTTATCTGACTATATGAAATACGACGAGACAAATGAGGAAGTCCCGTTTATTCTTGGTGGATGGCAGGTGAAATACCGAGACATTGAGGATCCAGAATATACGGGACCGGCGGAGTATTGGGATACAGTTGATACTCAGCAAAACGGAATTGGCGCAAGAGGTCCGTGGGTTGTTTGGGGTGGTTGGGACGGTTCCCACGCATACGACCCTTCTCATTACAATTTTTTGGTAACAGACGACGGAACATGCAAGGCGATGGATTGGATCACGGGTTCACGTGCAGAATTGAAAAAAGACATTCACGAATACGACAAAAGCGGGTTGCAACAGGTACTTGACTCATCCATATATTACTATAAGTTAAAGAACGAAAATTCAAAATGGAAACAAAACGATCGCGAACGTGTTGGATTTATTATTGGTAACGATTATCCATTATCCGACGATTTGCTGGACGGATCCGGAGGAAATGTAGACATGTATGCAGCGATCGCTATTGCATACAAAGCGATCCAGGAACTTAATGATAAAATCTGGAACATTGAAAGGTGGTATATAAATGGCGGACAGTAATATCGAGCAGTTACTAAAACAAATTTTAAACACAAAGCTCGGAAAAGATATGCGGCAAGCAATTCATGATGGAATTGAGCAGTGTTATGAGGACGGAAAGGTTGGAGCTGTGGATCTGGTGGCCAGAGAGCAGATTGCGAACCTTGTGGCTAATGCTGGGTTAACTGAAAAGGACTCAGAGCTTGTGGATATTCGTGTTGGAGCGGATGGGATTACTTACGATAGTGCAGGCGACGCTGTCAGAGAACAGGCTAGTTCACTAAAGGAAGATTTAGATGATATTTCGAAAAGAACAGACTTGATGTCACTCTTGCCATTGGAACATATAGATAATGCGGAAATTGTTTCACATTTGGAAAATGATGCCACTTTCGCTGATGGAAAATTTGTTATTCCAGCTAATTCAAGTGTGAAAGGCAGTTATATTGAACTGACTTTTCCGCTTACACAAGAATTTAATGGAGTAAAAATAAAATTCATTGTTACTGGAAAATATAAAGGAAAATTTGGGGGGAAATATAATAGAGCACCGTATCTAAGCGTGAATGTTTTTACAAATTCACTGCCTTACACGCTAGTTGGCGAAGCTAACTTGAGTAATAAAGAACAAGTTTTTGCAAACGATGGTACATTTTCGATTACTGGCGAATATATTAACAATTCTGCAAGTGTTAATGGTCGAAGATTTGCAGTTCGTATTTCTATTGGCTTTGAAACGACTGACTCAGAGCTTGCTTCACTTGAAATAAAAAGTTTGAAAGTATATCCTGTTGATAAAAGTGCGAATGCGTCAGCATATAGGCTATTAAATGAAAAGATAGCTATTAATAAAAAAAGTAATGAGGATACTGCAAAACGCCTTGAAGATAAGATTGAAGAAGCAGTAAATCAATCGGCACTGTACGAAACAGAATATATTTCTTTAGCGTCTCAAAAATATAACGCTGCACCATCTGTCATGATATCAAATAACTGCATCACAATACCTAAAAATTGCTCTGCAAAGGGTAGTTATATCGAATATATTTGCAGTATTGCTAGAAATTATTTCAACAAGTCCTTAAAAATAGGGATAAAAGCATCGTATACTGGAAAATTAGGTCCTCAATATCTTAGAACTCCGTATTTATCAGCTGTTGCAATGAATAACGGAATTGATATCGGTAAGATAAATCTTGCAAACAAAAAAACCATCTTTGATGATAATATGTGCGAATTTTGTGGCGAATTTAAGAATACTGTACACAATCAAATAAAAATTAGTTTTTCCCTTGGGTTTGACACTTTAGACATCGAAGAGACTGTAATAACCATAGGCTCGGTATATATTGAGCCGGTATCGCTTTCTGGTGAAAACAGGGATGCCATGAATGTAGCGATAGAAGATAGCATTAACAATACTGGAACTATGGAAACGCTTTTCGATCTAAATTCGGATGAAGAAATAGAGAGAGAAGTTAAATACGATGTAGATAAAACAAAGTACTATATCATTAAAGCAACCGAAATTCCTATGCACGAACTTATCGTATATGGAAAAAATTACGGAGAGTCTAGGCAACAGTTGCATCTTGTAAATACACAAACGGGAACGATTACTGACGAAATAACTCAAAATGGGAACTATTATGTTCCAAATATAGAGAATTATGAAACGATCATTGTAAAATCAATTAGAAGCGATGGAAAAAAAGTAAAAGTTGCACTTTTGATTACCTCCAAACCTCCGGTTATCATACCGTCTATTCATTCCATTTCGCCAATGCTTAACAAACCAACAAGTAAAACTTTTACCGAAAACAATATTGCAGGACATAAAATCATTGGAGTTATTGGTTCAAAGATCTATGGATGGAAAGAAAATGTCATTCGCAGAACGGAAAATTTAGACAATCACTTTACCGTAGATGTTGCAACAGCACCAGGCTTAATATTAGATGGAATGGTATTCGATAACGGAAATGTATTTGTTGTATGCTCTAATAATAACAAGGGATATCTTTGGAATGGGTCGGATTGGTCAGAAAAATTAATTTTTTCGGTAGAAGGCTATCCTGTATTGCCGAATAGTATGTTCAGCTATTCAACGTATCACAATATTGGAATTGTTTCAGAATATCGTAGCAAAAAAGAGCCGACAAGTGGATATAAAGCGTATATAACCAAAGATTATGGTGTAACATGGAAAGAGGCTTTTGATTTAAAGAAATACACAGCAACTGAGCAGGGATATCATCTGCATAGCTGTAAATATGATCCTTACTCTGATATGCTATGGGCGTGTTGTGGTGATGGTAGCGATAATCAAATGATTTATTATAGTACCGATGATGGATTAAACTGGTATAAAGCCTGTGATCATCTTGCTATTCAAGCAACAGAAATTATTCCAATGCAAGACTGCGTGTTGTTTGTGTCTGATGCGCGACTGGTATCTGTCTTTAGATGGGCAAGATTACAAAACAAGCCATTACCAAACCAAAAGTTGCATTTTGATAGTTTAAAAATCTTTATGCGACAATGGGGAATGACCAATTCAAGTGAAGTTCCAATTGGTTGTCAATCGTATGTAATTCCGCAAAAAAATATCGCTTTATTTGGATTTACTACAATGACAAGCAGTAATATTGGTTGGGACGGAGAAGAGCTAAAACATAATGAAATATTTATGACGAACGGATATGACGTTATGCAGGCATATAGCAGTGAGAATAGCGGAGGAACATTGAGAATCTTTGGAAATGGAACAGATGTGATAGCGAGAAGCTTAAATAATGGAGCAGCCATCCTTGATTGCTCTGGTATGTAATTAACTATAGGAGGCCATAGTTAACTAAGCTATTTGCGTTATCGGCATTAAACACCATAAAACTATGATAGAGGAAGAGATAGAAAACTTGAAACAAGGAGAGTTTCTTTAGTTGGTGGAACCAGACGGTTTACTGGAAAGGAGGCCACGTCATGCCAAACAATAACCCATTTTACTCAAATCCAGGCAGCAACCCTTACGTCTTAAACAACAATTTCGCACCAGGAGCATCTTACGCTCCACAAACCGGAGGCTATATGGCTGGAAACCAGACACCGAATCTTTATCAGAATCAATTAAACCGTTTCCAATCTATCCCTGGCCGTCTTGTAAACAACTTAGACGAGATTACTCCACAGGAAGTTCCAATGGATGGATCCGTATCTCTGTTTCCGCAGAACGACTACTCTGCTATTTACGCTAAAACCTGGACAAAAGATGGAACGATAGCAACAGTGAAATTTGTTCCAGAGCAGTCACAGATGGAACCGCAGAAATCTCCGTTAGAGGAACGATTAGATCGCATCGATCAGAGATTTGATAAACTCGAAAAGATGCTTTCTAATAGAAACAAACCAAAGAAACCTTATAACAAAATCAATCAGACAAAGGAGGAACAAACCGGTGCTTAAATTATTTATTTCACAGACAATGAACGGTAAAACAGACAAAGAAATTTTACAGGAACGGGAACAGATCGTCAGTAGGATCAAAGCGCATTATGGTTCTGTAGAGGTGATTGACAGCTTTGTAAAGGAAAACGCCCCAAAGGACGTTAACATACCTCTTTGGTATCTTTCAAAATCCATTGAATTTCTTTCTATGGCGGATGTCGCGTATTTTACACAGGGCTGGAAGGATGCCAGAGGATGTAAGATCGAACATGAATGTGCAGAGGCTTATGGTGTTAAAATTATCGAAGAGGAGGAACAAACCAATGAGTAACATGAGACCCATGGAATTAAAGGACACCGTTGAAATGATGGTAAGCGAGGATTACAAAGAGAGATTTAAAGCAGAATATTGCCAGGTAAAGATTCGCTATGGGAAGCTCAAGTACATGTTAGAAAGATGGGATAATGAGCTTCTCGATTTCGTTCCGACATGTCCCAGAAGCACTTACGATATACAGATTCGAGCAATGAGTGATTATATTGCGGTTCTTGAAGCGAGGGCTGTCATGGAAGGTATCACATTACCTAAATAAATTATCAAAGGAGAATAAGTCATGAGTAAGATGTTAAACTTTGCCCAGCAGTTAGTTAATGCTAACCGAAATAATATTCCTAACGCTCCATGGGCGGAAGCGGCGATTAACGCAGTAATGAACGGCGATGCAAAAGCCGGTGAACAGATTGCGAACAATCTTATGCAGAGTATGGGAATGAACAAAGAACAGGTAATGCAGATGGCAAGACAGAGATTTAATCTTCCGTTCTAAAAGATTCAAAATGGACGTTGAGACCTTACTTCGGTAGGGTCTCTTTTTTATGCTCAGATGCAAACCGAGAGTTTTCGAGATGATGCGCGCGATCAAGAAAGTTCTCGTTTGTAAATAAATTTTTAAGGAGGAACATAATATGTTCAATTCCGGTAATGTACCAAGTGTTGCGGATATCGCAGCGGTAACAGGAGCAAACTGTAGAAACAACGACGGCGGATGGGGTAACGACTGGTGGGCCGTTATTATTATCCTTGCTCTTTTCGGAGGATGGGGCGGCCGAGGCGGACTCTTCGGAAATGCTGGTTCTGGATCCGGTTGTGGATGCTCTACTCCAGCAACTTGTGCAGACTTGCAGGCAGGTTTTAACAACCAGGCTGTCACCAACAAACTCAATGGTCTGGAAAATGGTCTCTGCTCTCTGGGTTATGATCAGCTTGCTCAGATGAACGGTATCACAAATACCATCCAGCAGGGTAACTTCGCTCTGCAGCAGACTCTGAATAACAACGCAATTGCTCAGATGCAGGACACGAACGCTGTATCTCGTCAGCTGGCTGATTGCTGTTGCGAGAACCGTGCGGCTATTAAAGACGTACAGTATACAGCAGCCATGAACAACAGCGCTCTGCTTCAGGCAATCAACGCACAGACCAATACGATTGTCCAGAACGATAACGCGAATTATCGTGCACTGCATGACGAACTGGTAAGCTATCAGATGCAGCAGAAGGACGACGTGATCGCGGAACTGAGATCTCAGGTACAGGCTCTGAATCTGGGCGTATCTCAGAGAAATCAGAACGACTATCTGATCGACCGCCTGCAGCCTTGTGCAAAACCCGCTTACTTTGTTCCAAACCCAAATTGCTGCTATACTCCTCAGCAGTATGCGCAGTTTGCCGGAGCATCTTGTAGCGGTTGTTGCTAATTGTTAAATCTATTTAGGAGGGAATTTTCATTCAAAATGGATTTTCTCTCCTAATTTTTATACTAGGAGGTATATTATGATTTTACTTTCAAACTCTACGACACAGACTGTTCAGCCAGGAGAAGCGATTACTTTTGATCTGGAAACGTTTAAATCCGGGTGTTGTGAGTGTCACCGTCAGGGAAGTTCTGCGATCAAACTTAAAAAATGTGGCGTATATGAACTTATGTTCACCGGTAATGTTGGTGGTGCAGCAGTGGGAACCGTTCAGTTACAGATGGAAGCTGGCGGAGAAGTGTTACCAGAAACAACTATTATTGTTACAGAAGACACCGTTGGATCACTCGATAACGTTGCCTCTCATACGTTCTTCCGTAATTGTTGCGGCGATTACGATCGTATTACAATTGTAAATACCGGAACAGTAGCTGCTGTAATTGATGCGAATTCCGCATTTACCGCAAAGCGTTTGGGTTAGGAGGTGCTGGATATGAGTCATAAATTAGAAGAAATGATGAAAGAAGGTTCCTTCGAACAGATCTGCGCGTTAAAGAAAGACTTTATCAAGCTGCTGGATAATGAACTCCACACCAAAGGAGTTGACGATATTAATGCGAAAGATTGCGGCGAAGTTGCAGATATGATCAAAGATCTTGCGGAAGCCGAAAAATCTTGTATGGAAGCTTGTTATTACAAGAAAATCATTCACGCAATGGAAGAAGCTGAGGAAGATGACGATCGTATGGGATATAACAGCCGCCGCTACTCAAATGGTCGATATGCTCCCAAAGGTAGAGGCTCCAGAATGGGTTATATTCCGCCGTTCATGATGAAACCGTATTATATGGAAGAATACGGACGCTGGAACGACGACGAATGGGATCCTTCTGAAATGATGGGATATTCAAACGGACGAAGTAACAATTCACAGAGCGGAAATTCAAGCAGATCGTCAAATAACGAAAACCGTTCTCAGTCGGGAACACGGATGGGATATGAACGAGACAACGATTGGGATCCAGACAGAGACCCAACGCACAGTATGACGTACAATGAGTACCGCAAGGCGAAACGTCATTATATGGATTCTCACAATCCGTCTGATAAACAGTCTATGGATGATTACGGACAGCGTCACGTTCATGAAGCACTCGATACGCTCAAAGACATCTGGAAAGATGCGGATCCCACCATGCGTAAGAAAATGAAGACCGAGATGCAGACAGTTCTGAACGAAATGCCTACGTAATTCAAAATGGATTACTTTTACATGAACGGAGATCTCTGGCGTGTAAAATTTGTACATCCGTATAGTCCGAAACTCGTGGACAGGACACAAAATTACAGAGTAGCTACTACAGATCCATCAACAAGGTGTATTTACCTTTCAAAAGATTTGAACGGCGACTTTCTGAATCGTGTCCTAATCCACGAGCTAGGACATGCAACTATGGTGAGTTACGATTTGTTACAAATAATTCATCAGATGGTATATCCTGAATATTGGATGGAGATGGAAGAATGGATCTGCAATTTCATTGCGGATTATGGATTACAGATTTTTAGACACGCCTACGAGATACTAGGTGAAAGAGCTTGGGTTTATGTTCCACAAGAACTGGAACGTTTGGTTGCGTAGGAGGTGAAACAGAATGAACGAATATGTGCAGATGTTTATTACGATTATATGTTCTGTTCTCGCCTCTTCCGGATTTTGGGCGTTTATACAGAGAAAATCTGATCGGAATTCGGCAGAAGTCGAACTGTTAATTGGTCTTGGTCATGATCGTATCGTCTATCTTGGAATGAGTTATCTGGAACGTGGATGGCTTACAGAAGATGAGTATGAGAATCTTCATGATTACTTATATATTCCGTATGAGAAGAACGGAGGAAATGGATCGGCAAAGCGCGTTATGGATGCTGTAGACCGATTACCAATTTATAAAACATATATTCATGCAAAGGAAGCGATGAAAAATGAGCGATAAAGTATATAACATTCTCAAATGGGTTACGATGATTGTTCTGCCAGCACTTGGTACGTTATATTTTGCCCTCACGCAGATTTGGGGGCTTCCGTTCGGCGAAGAAATTAACGGAACAGTCAATGCAGTAGTTGCCTGCCTGGGTGTAATCCTTGGAGTAAGCACAGCAAAGTACAAGAGAATTACCACGACAACTACCAGTTAAGTGTGGGAACGGTGTAGGAATAGTCCACTTTCGACTACCCTACACCGCTTTTTTACTACTTTAGAAACCATTGAATTTACAGCGTTTTTTTTTTTCTTTCAAAATGTAGGAATAATGCAGGACCAAACCGCTTGTTAAACATTTTATCTTAGTTTTTCCACGTCTTGACAATGAATCGTTGGATAACGCAAAATATACATCTTCTTTAATGAAAAGAAAGGAGAGATGAACAATGATATTATTTACAATTTTACTAACGACATTATTACTGATCGCTTTGGTAGTGATCGTGACTATTGTAGGAGGCGCGACATTGCTGCTGACGTTCGGTGATGTAATTGTCTGTGTGTTAATTATTTATTTCATTGCAAAATTTTTCACACGTAAGAAGAAATGAGACCACCGCGGTCTCTTTCTTTTTTCGCAGATTTTACACTTCCTATAATGAGAAAGGAGTGTAGAACTATGGATCAAAAAGAACAAAGAAGAAGACATCTCGAAACGAAAATAAGACTGTTCGAAGATATGATGCTTCGATCACGAAACATTTACGAGATCGAGAGTATCAGAAAGGAGCTGATGATCATGCGGAGAAAACTCCAGAAAATGCAGTATGAGTCCTAACCATGGACTCTTCTGTTTTCACTGACTTTTTTTTCAAAAAGCAGTTCCTATCCTAGAATAGTGGTTGAAAGGAGGTAAAAGCAGATGGAACTTTTAATCGTACTGATATTAGCAATAATTATTCTTGTTGTTCAGACAATTTGTAAAACATACTTAAAAATCCGTAATTCAGAAGAAGCTGTTGGTAATCTTCTGGTCGTCGAAGACGAAGACGGAGAAACGTATGTTTTTGCAGAGTTTAACAACGATCCTGATATTTTGAAAGACGGCGACGCCGTTACTATGATCGTTAAACTGATAAATAGAAAGGAGAACGAAAAATGGAAGATGAAATCAGGGAAGAATTGGAGTTGAGAATGCTTGATATTTTTACGAAATTGAACGACGACAATCTAAATCTAGATGAAAAAGAGCGAGAACGGTTGAGTGAAGAACTGAATCGACTGTTATTTTTGCAGAGTTTACCCGTGACCTTACTTTTTTAGAAGACGGAGATGCTATCACTTTGATTGTCGATAAACACACACGCCAGAAAAACAATGACTCTTATGAAGACTGATAAATAGAAAGGAGAACGAAAAATGGAAGATGAAATCAGGGAAGAATTGGAGTCGAGAATACTTAATATTTTTACGAAATTGAACGACGACAATCTGGACGAAAAAGAACGAGAACGATTGAGTGAAGAACTGAATCGACTGTATCGATTGAAACTGGAGGAAGACAAAGGCGATATCGAGTGGGAAAAAGTTCGTAAAGAAAACGAAACGAGCGACATTCAACTCGAAGAATCCCGAATCGACCGATGGGTAAAAATCGGTATTGCCGGTGCGGAACTTCTGGTGCCGTTGGCGTTCTACGGAATCTGGTTGTGGACAGGATTCAAATTCGAAGAAACAGGTACTTACACGAGTCCTACTTTCAAACATTTGATCAAATTTTTCAAACCGAAAAAATAAGAGTCCGAAGAGAAATGGGGCGTGTCTCGCACACGCTCTCTTTCTTTTTGCGCGAAAAATACATGCTCCTTAATGAAAGAAATAACAAACAATGAAACTGAAAAGGAGAGAGTAAAGATGAAAGAAAAATTATTAGTTGTGTTATTGTTAGTTGTAGGTTTTGCTATCGGTATGTATTACGGAACAAACGAGATCAAAGAAAACAAACAGGAATACGAAACACAAATTGAGAGTCAGATTGATGACTCTCTTCTTTTTCTTTTATTTTTGCGCTAATCTTGCATTTTATATAATGAAAAGAAAGGAGTGAATGCTATGAAACTTAAAAACGCGATTATATTGGGGATTGGATTTTCTATTGGGAAATTTATCTTTAATTTTACGGTGCAATTCGTTGATAGAGCTGTAGACTTGGGAAACGATATTCTCGACGTTATGCAAAACGACGGATTATCATTTGAAAAATCTGTAGATAAAGTCCTTAAAAATAGAAAACCAACAAACCAGAACAAAGAAAACAAAAAGATTATCGGATTTACTCGAAATTCGGAAGAGTCCTGAAACATGGACTCTTTTTCTTTTATTTTTGCGCTAATTTTACATCTACTATAATGAAAAGAAAAACTTTTTACAACGAAAGGAGAAAGATTATGAAAGGTATTTTATTGAGAGGTTTATACGAAGTAATGTATTATGTATTAACGTTACCATTAAGACTTATCGCTCTAATAGGAAGTATATGTTATATAATATATGTTTCTATTAGATACGAACTCAGTTTTATGGGACTTCTAAACGTGTTCATTACAGGAGTAAAAGACGTATTCTTGAATGAAATTACCTGGGTAAAAACTGGAAATTGTAAAACTTTTGATGAAATTATGACAGACTTAACGTCGGAGGAAGAGTCCTGAAATACGGACTCTTTTTCTTTTCGCATGAGATATTTTTTACAAACCAAAAACAAACTTATAACATTACCCGTGACAAGATTTATGTATTCGATCGCAAGGATATTTAACATACGCGAAATAAACATTTTCCTTAATGAAGAGAAAACATTTGTCTAAAACGAAAGGAGAAAGCTATGATGACAAACGAACTGAAAACAAAAATCGAAAAGGATCTTTATGAAGGTATGTTTTTGGCGGCAAGCGTGTATTGGAGAACCGTTTATAATGTGGTTGAAAAGTACATTGACGAAATCGACGACGATGACGATAATTTCATAAACGAAATCTCAATGATGACGGCAGTTGAGTTTGCGAAAGCGAAGAATGAAGAATATGACAAAATGATCAAATCAAAAGAGGAGTCCTAACAGGGACTCTTCTGTTTCGCAAAATATTCATGCTCTTTAATGAAACAACATAAACGAAAGGAGAAAGGGTTATGGATATTATGAAAATCGAATCAAAATTTATGACAGGATTGATCGGAAAGGTGATTGAAAGACTGCTGAGAAAGAAAACCGGACGTGATGTAAAAGTCCAGTTGAACGAACTCGGCGTACAGAACATCACCGATGATGTAATCTCTGCAAAAATTAATTTGGAGGTGCGTATGTCCAAAGAAGAACTTTCGAAACTTTTGGAAAGTTTAACGGAGGAGTCCTAACAGGGACTCTTCTATTTTCCATGCGCGAAATAAACATCTTCCTTAATGAAGAGAAAACATTTGTCTAAAACGAAAGGAGATTTTATTATGTTCAAGAAATGTTTAGAGGCATGGACAGATTACAAAGTGTTATGCAAAGAAAGTACGACCTGGATGAAGAAACATTGGAAAGGTTATGCGGCTATTTGTATAGCAGCGTTTGTATTGCCGATTATTTATGAACGAACAAAGTACAAAATTAACAGCAAACGTTTACTCACAAAGGAAGAGGGGTCTCAGCGATGAGGCTCTTTTTCTTTTGCTTTTTATGAAAGGAGAAATAGGAATATGGAATTAACAAAGAAACAAGCCATCGAGGAACATCGAAAAATGTGGATCTGGATTGCATATGCTATTAAAAACAAAGAGGACTGTCCTGCAGTAGTATCACGTTACGATTGGAAGTCTCTAATCGTGGATCTGAAACGTCACTACTTGCTCAATTACAAAGGTCAAAAATATAAAGATATTCACGCCTATTGTTTTTGTTGTGAATATGCAAGAAATAATACGTACTACGACATTAATTTTTGCCGTTATTGTCCGGTTATGTGGAGCGGTTCCACTGGATATTGCTGTGGTGAATACGGGGAGTATATAGAACTCATATCATTACGTGGATATTCAGATGAAAACAGAAGAAAAGCATACATACTTGCTTTGAAAATCGCGAATTTGCCAGAAAGAGAGGGTGTGTAAAATGGATTATACTTCAAAAGAAATGCTTATAAAAGCTGCATTGGGAAGCATTAAAATTCCTTACTATCCGACATTAATCGAAACTGAACAGGAAGTATTACGTCGGTTTTGCTTTAGCGTTATGGAGTCTAAGTATTCGAATCGTCTCGCAAATGCTATGATTCGAGGCGGGATAAAATCTGTAAATGATTTATATTTTACTTCAGAAGAACAGATTATGAATATCCGGGGAATCGGAGAAACATATCGAGAAGATATTCAAAACATGAAGAAAATTTTGGACGAATCGGTTCAGAAAAGGAGTGAAAAATTATGCGATTTCGATCTAAATCCACTTTATTAAGTGTCGTAGCGTCATTCGGAGTGGTCGGGACATCCGTTCTGACCGCTCTCTCAACGAAGAAAGCCGTTGAACAGACCTTTGATAAAGAACTTTCTCTGGAAGAAACGGTCAAAATCTATGCAAAAGAATATGTTCCTTCTATATTAATGGGTACAGCTACGATTGGATGTATTATCGGAGCGAGTGTGCTAAATGCTAGATCGCAAGCGTCTTTAATGAGCGCGTATGCAGTTCTGGATCGATCTTTTAAGGAATACAGAAAGAAAGTCAAAGAAATTCTTGGTGAGGAAAAAGATAAAGAAATCCGAGAAGCAATATCGAAAGAATATTTTGACCTCATGGATATTCCAAAACCAGAAAACGAGGATATCTTAATTTTCTTTGATGAGATTTCTAATCGATTCTTCTTCCGAACTATGATCGAGGTGGCAGATGCTGAATATCATTTCAACCGGATTCTCGCGCTTCGAGGTTATGCTTCGCTGAACGAATTCTATGATTTTCTTGGTTTGACTCCTACTGATTACGGAAAAAGTGTCGGATGGAATCTTTATGACAGCGAAGCAGAATACGGTTATCAATGGGTGGATTTTGAGCATCAACTTTGCGAAGAACCCTGTGATCCAGACTGTCCGTCGTATTATCTAATCTATATGCCATTTCCACCACATGCTGATTTTTGATCCGCAAAAAGTGCAAAGTGTATTATGAAGAAAGGAGGTAGCTTTACATGAACAGAAATTTATTAAAGGTTTTCGGAATGGTGGTCACCGTGATCGGATTTGGAACAACACTCTTATCCGATTGGGTAGACGAGCAAGAAATGAAAGCAGAGATTAAAGATGAAGTTGCAAGAGCTATGGACAAGCAGAAAACCGAAGAGATCTAACAAGGTCTCTTCTATTTTACACTTAATGAAAGGAAGGACGTGGTATGTCGTCAAATGATTTAGCAATTGACATCGTCAAGGATTATATTTACGAATTTTCAGATCACGTATATACTCCTTGGCAGAAGAAAGAATTTCAATATGAAACGTATAGCATCTGGGCGGCAAAAGAATTGTTGGTGGAATTATCCAAAAACAAAAACTTGCCGCCTTTGTTTGTTTTGGAAAGATTCCGAGATAAAATGGATGACTATGCATGTTTAAACAAGAAAAACAGTTTTATATTTTCTGTAGCAAAAGACACTGCAGAATATTTGATCGATCAATTAATTACATGTAATTTCAAGTAAAAGGAGAAAGTTGTAATGTTCAATTTAAAAGCTGTAAATAACAACATCAATCGTTTTGGCAGATCTATGTCAAGATCATTGAGAAAACATAGTCCGGAAATCCTTACAGGATTAGGTTTGGCGGGTATGGTCATTACTGTTGTTCTGGCTGTGAAAGCAACTCCAGAAGCAGAAAAAGAAATCGAGAAAGTGAAAAAAGAGGAAGAAAAAGAAACTCTCACAAAAACAGAAACCGTAAAGGCTGTGTGGAAATGTTACGTACCAGCTGCTGCATCAGGTCTTGTCTCTGCAGCATGCATTATCGGAGCAAGTTCTATTCATATGAAACGGAACGCAGCGCTTGCAACGGCGTACGGTATGACACAGACGGCTTTCAAGGAATACAAAGATAAAGTGATTGAGACCGTCGGGGAAAAGAAAGAACAGGCAATCCGCGATGAGGTGGACAAGGAGCGTATCAAAAAGAATCCACCAAAAAAGGAAGACGTTATTATTACAGATAAAGGCGACACCCTGTGTTACGATCCAGCTTTGGAACGGTATTTCAAGTCCAGTGCCGACGCAATCCGTAAAGCTGAGCAATACATTAACCGACGGTTACGGGACGAGCTGTATGTATCGCTCGGTGATTTCTATGACGAACTTGGATTGAAGCACGGAAGCATTTATGAAGACATCGGTTGGAATGTAGATTGGGGATGGGTCGACATTCGCTTTAGTTCTCAGCTCACACCCGACGGAACACCATGTCTCGTAATCAACTATGACATAGAACCGAGATCGGGATACGAAACCTTACGGTAATCGCGCGAAAAATACATGAACTTTAATGAAAAGAACCATTTAACAATCGAAAGGAGATAACAATTATGGAAAACAACGAAATCAGAGCAACAGAAAACGAGGAACTGAACGCTGAAGTTATCGAACGCGAAGAAGAGTCTGGTGGCGGACTTGGTACGGCGGTTGTAATTGGCGGAGCATTACTGGCTGGTGTATTATTGCACAAGTTCGTAATCGAGCCTCTTGCAGCACGCAAGAAACCGAAGTCCTGTCGCTGCAAGGCAAAAATCGTGAGAGAAAAACATGAGCAGGATATGTCCACGGAGGATGTGGATGAGGATGTTGAACCGGAAGATCTGAAAGATGCTGAATAAGGTTCGAAACAAGAGGCGAGGTCCCTATCGCAGGGACTTTTCCTCTTTTCTTTTTAGAAAGGAGAAAAAGATGAAAAAAGCAGCAGCTGCAATGGTGTTTGTAACGGGCTTTACAGCCGGAATGATATTTACAGGCTATAAAATCGTAAAGTTTGCAATCGAAACAGATCAGATTCGTGAAGGCGTGGCGAATTACGTAGCGGATCGCGTGTCGAATATCGTGTTTACCAACGGAGATCGAAAGGAGTGATATTTTGGAAGAGTACAGATCAAATTCCTTCAAATCGAAAGAAGAGAAAGAATCCAAAACTAAAAAACCAGTGATCGAGAAAGTAATCACTGGAAAAGCAAAAGTAAAAAAGAAAAGCGAGATGCAAAAGATCGCAGAAGTATTTATTCCAGAAGATCTTCGAAACGTTCGGGATCGTATTTTTACGGAAATCGTCGTTCCGGCGGCAAAGAAAATTATTTCTGATGGAGTCGATATGGTTTTGTATGGGGAACGTGGAAGTCGCAAACGAACTGAAGGCGAACGAAGATCTTATGCAAGTTATTGGTATCGTAACGATTCTGATGATAGAAAATCGGAGCATCGTACCAGAAATCGAAGTATTTATGACTTTGACAATCTCCTCTTCGAAACTCGTGGAGATGCTGAGATGGTTCTGGATGCTTTACAGGATATTATCGAGACCTATGATACAGCAAGTGTAGCAGACCTTTATGATCTCGCGGATGTGGAAATCGAGAATACTACGGCCAGTAATTATGGTTGGGAAACTCTTGTCGGAGCCAAAGCAGTTCGTGTTCCAGATGGATACGTGTTAAGACTTCCGAAACCTATCGCTCTGAATTGAGGTGATTGTTGTGAAAGGATATCCAACAAATTTTGGATATTTAGGATGGATCGGGAATGGTTGGATGCTATTCCCGACAGAACAAGAATATAGAGAATATTATAAGGAGAACAAATTATGAAAAATAAACTTATCGCAAAGGCATGTACAAATCTTCAGAAAGTTACGTATAAAGCAAGGCAGCACAGTCCGGAGATTCTAATTGTTACCGGCGTTATTGGCATTGTTGGCAGTGCAATCTGGGCGTGTGTGAACACAACGAAAGTCGGCGATGTTCTGGATGAAGCAAAGGAAAAAATCGACGATATTCATGCTGAAGCAGAGGAAGCTGCAGAGAAGGAAGAAATGGAGTCTGTACAACCGGATGAAAAGAAACTGGTAAAAGTTTATGCGGAAACTGGTCTTGCGTTTGTTAAATTATACGGACCTCCGGTAGTTATGGGTGCGTTTTCTCTTGCCTGCATCCTTGCGTCCAATAACATTCTGAGACAAAGAAACGCTGCGCTTGGTGCTGCATACGCAACGACATTGGCTGGATTCAATGAATATCGGGAACGCGTGGCAAAACGATTCGGTGAAGATGTCGACAGAGAACTTCGTTATGGAACAAAAGACGACAAGATGGAGACTACTGAGACGGATCCAGAAACCGGTAAAACTAAGAAAGTTAAAAAGGATATTACCCGACTGAATAATGACAACGACGGAGATCCGTTTGTAAGATATTTTGGTAAATATACCAAAGATATGCAGGGAAACGTCATCGAGAATCCTCAGTGGGAAGAAAACGCCGATTATCGTATGATGCATCTCCGGGCTACAGAACGGTATGCAAATGATCTTCTTGTAGCCAGAACGTATGTATCTCTGAACGACGTTTACGATATGTTATCCATCCCGAGAACACAGGCCGGTCAGATGATCGGATGGGTGTATTCGAAGGACAATGAGAAGGGAGACAACTTCATCAGCTTTGGTCTGACAGACGAGATCGTTTACGATGAAGACGGAAATCCGGGAACCATGTTGGAATTCAACGCAGACGGAGTCGTTTGGGATAAGCTGAAATTAAAGAAATAACGGCCATGACAATTAAGAAAGATGAGGATGAAGAAAAATGACAAAAACAATTGTTAGTTTTGTTCTCGGTGCAGCTTTTGGCTGTGCCGGGACTTTTTATTTTTGTAAATCTTATTTCGAGAAGAAAAGCGAGGAAGAGATTGAGTCTGTGAAGAATGCATATCGCACTCGTAAGAAAGAAGAAACAAAACAACAGGAACATGATGAAGAGCCGAAAGAAAAAACGCCGGAGAAAAAAGAGTTTACCGCTTATCACAATATTGCAAAATCATACACAAGCGAGGAGCCGGACGATGTCATCACAGAACCTTACTCGATTGCCCCAGATGAATTTGGAGAATTTGACGAATACGACAAAATTACTCTGTATTGCTACTCCGACGGCGTTCTGGCTGACGAAAATAACGATGTTATTGATCCTGCGGAGTCTCCGGTTGGCAATGATTGGGAAGAAGCAATTGGAGAATGGGAAGATGACTGCGCCTACATTCGTAACGAAGTATTAAAATGCGACTATGAGATTCTGGTCGATCATAGAGCTTATACGTCTGTTGTCGGCAAACAGTCTTCCGGAAAGGAGACCTCATGACAGACGAAAATATGAGAAGAAAATACTTCGAGTGGTTATGCAGTTTTGTAAAACCATTCGTTCTTAATCGCAGTTATCGTTTTCTCATGCTGCATCTTTTCCGAACTGATTTTTATGCAGTTATACCGATGGATGAAAATCGAGCATCTGACGGTATTGAACTTCGTTATCGTTTTGGCAGAGAAAAGCGTATTCGTATGTCGGATATCGCCGATGTTCTGGATGTAAAAGATTGCAGTGTGTTGGAAATGATGGTTGCTTTATCTCTTCGTTGCGAAGAACAAATTGTTGACGAGCCGGATGTCGGAGATCGAACAAGAAAACTGTTTTGGTCAATGATAAACAATCTTGGATTAAATCGTATGGACGATGAATCCTATGATAGTTTTGAAGTGGAAGATCGTCTTGATATTTTCTTGAATCGGGAATACAAACCCGACGGGACCGGCGGTCTGTTTAAACTCAGAAGAACTCGTCATGATCTACGGAATGTCGAGATATGGTACCAGATGATGTGGTATTTGAGTGAAAATCTGTAGAAAGGAGTTTGACATGGTTCATAACGATGTATATAAACGATTTGCTTTATATTTTCCGGATTATGCAGGGAATCACGTTGAATGTTGGTTCCCCAACGGTAAGAACAGCATTCGTATTCGTCAGAAGAATAAACAGGAATTTATATTTACGTTCCTGAATGAGAAAGAATGGCGTTTTGAGACGATCGATAGTCATCTTCGTGCGCTGTTTGAGAAAAATGCAAAGAAAGGAGCCTCGAAATGATGTGCTTGATTTTCTAATTGTTAAAACTCGTAGTACAAAACGAGGAGTTGTCGAGGTGTATCCGAACTTTATCATCAAGAAATCCAAAGACCTTATGATTCGTGGCGGAGACTTTTATGCAATCTGGGTAGCGGATCGGGGTCTTTGGTCGACAGATGAAGAGGATGTCATTCAGCTGATTGATCGCGAAGTGGAGCAATGGGCGGAAGAAAACCGATCTCGAATCAATTCTGATCTAAAAATCCTACACATGTGGGATTCGGAATCTGGAATGATCGATCGTTGGCACAAATATTGCAAAATGCAGATGAGAGACTCTTATCATTCTCTGGATGATAACTTGATATTTTCGAACAGACAAACAACCAGGGAAGATTATGCGACGAAACGTCTTCCTTATCCGTTATGTGATGGGGATATTTCCGCATACGACAAATTGATGAGTACACTGTACGATCCCGATGAACGAGCAAAAATTGAATGGGCGATCGGATGCATCATATCAGGCGACTCCAAGACAATTCAAAAGTTCATGGTGCTGTATGGCGCTGCAGGAACAGGTAAATCAACCATATTAAATATTATCCAGCAGTTATTCGAAGGATACTATTCTACATTCGACGCAAAAGCGCTCGGATCAAGTAACGATTCTTTCGCATTGGAAGCATTCAAATCGAATCCGTTGATTGCCATTCAGCACGATGGAGATCTTTCCCGAATTGAAGACAACACCAGAATCAACAGTCTTGTATCTCATGAAGAGATGACAGTCAACGAAAAATTCAAGTCAGCATACACGAATCGGTTTCGTTCGTTTCTTATTATGGGTACGAATAAACCGGTACGTATCACAGACGCGAAATCTGGTTTGATTCGACGATTAATCGACGTAACACCGTCTGGTAACAAACTCCCATCTAAAGAATACAAACAGATTACCGGTCAGATCAAATTTGAACTCGGAGCGATTGCAAAGCACTGTCTTGATTTTTATAACGAGAATCCAGGACGATACGACAATTATATTCCTACCGCAATGCTTGGAGCGACGAATGATTTCTATAACTTTGTAGTCTCCTACTATCACATTTTCAAACGAGAAGACAGTACAACTCTGAAAGAGTCTTGGGAAATGTACAAGAATTACTGCGAAGAGGCCCGTGTTCCCTATCCGTTATCCCAGAGAAACTTCAAGGAAGAACTGAAGAATTATTTTAAAGAGTTCCAGGAACGTTTCACAGATTCTGATGGATCGCGGATCCGTAGCTATTACAAAGGATTTCTCTATCAGAAATTTAATCAGGAAATCATCGATATGAATAAGAAATCAGATACAAGTGACAACGAAGAGCCAGAAGCAACCTGGCTGGATTTTAAAGAACAGTCTTCTATTTTCGATCAGGCATGCGCTGATTGTCCGGCTCAGTATGCTGTCGAGTACGACAAATCGGACAATCCAATGAGTGCCTGGGATCTATGTAAAACAAAACTGTCCGATCTTGACACTTCAAAGCTGCATTATGTACGTGTTCCGTTTAATCACATCGTGATTGATTTTGATATTCCGGATGAAAACGGAGAAAAAAGCCTGGAAAAGAATCTGGAAGCTGCAAAGAAATGGCCACCGACCTATGCTGAATTAAGTAAAAGCGGGAAAGGAATACACTTGCATTATATTTATGACGGAGATCCGGAACAGCTAAGCCGCATTTTTGATGAGCATATTGAAGTGAAAGTCTTTACCGGAAAAAGCTCTATTCGTCGTAAATTGAGTAAATGCGTAAACCTTGATATTTCCACAATACAGTCAGGGTTGCCATTGAAAGGAGTAAATAGGAAATTGGTAAACAAAGAATCTATCAAAAGTGAAAAAGGTCTCCGGACGATGATTAAACGGAACCTGGAGAAAGAAATTCATCCATACACAAAACCGAGTATCGACTTTATTAATAAAATACTCGACGATGCTTACGAAAGCGGATTACATTATGACGTATCCGATATGAAACAGCAGGTTTTGGTGTTCGCGATGAACAGTTCACATAATTCAGATTACTGTTTAAAAGTAGTCAATAACATGAAATTCTGTTCCGATGAGCCAAGCGCACCAATTGTTGATAACGAAAAACCGATTGCATTCTTTGATATCGAATGTTTTCCGAATCTGTTAATGATCGGTTATAAGAATCCAGGACCAGATCAGCCGAAACATTATCTCGTCAATCCGACCTCGAGAGAGCTTTCTGACATCGTGGATAAGTTTCGATGGATCGGATTTAACTGCAGAGGGTATGATAACCATATTTTCTATGCTCGTATGATTGGGAAATCTCTGGAAGAGGTTTATCAGATCTCTCGTCGTATCATCGAAAATCATTCCCGAGACGCCATGTTCGGTGAAGCTTATAATCTGTCCTATACGGATATTTATGATTATGCTTCGGCCGGAAATAAAATGAGTTTGAAGAAACTCGAAATCAAGATGGGAATTCATCATCAGGAATTAGGACTTCCCTGGGACAAGCCAGTTCCTGAGAAATTGTGGCCAAAAGTACAGGAATACCTTGGGAACGATATTGATGCTACAGAAGCAGCACACGACTATCTGAAAGCGGACTGGACAGCTCGTCAGATTCTGGCAGATTTGGCAGATATGACGGTTAATGACACGACGAACACACTGACACAGCGTATCATCTTTGGCAATGACAAAAAGCCTCAGATTCATTTTCATTATCGTGACTTGTCTCAGCCCGTACACGACATGGACGAAGAGACTTATCAATTCTTAGCGGAAGCTTGTCCAGAAATGATGTCACAGACACACGGTCCTGAAGGTTCGCTACTACCATACTTTCCCGGTTACAAATTCGAGTTTGGGAAATCTAGTTATCGAGGGGAAGATCCAAAAGAGGGCGGTTATGTCTATGCAGAGCCAGGTCTTCATGTCAACGTTGCGTTGCTTGATATTGCTTCGATGCATCCTCACAGCGCAATTGCAGAGGTGCTCTTCGGTATTAAGTATACAAAGGCATTTCGTGATATTGTAGAGGGTCGTGTGTCAATCAAACATAAAGCTTGGGATGAAGTCGATCACATGCTCGACGGTAAGCTGAAACCTTATATTCAGAAAGTCATTGACGGTGAACTGACCGCAAAGGATCTGGCAAACGCACTGAAAACCGCGATTAATGCTGTCTACGGTCAGTCAACAGCGTCTTACGACAATCCTTTCCGCGACAAACGTAACAAAGATAACATTGTTGCAAAACGCGGTGCGTTGTTTATGATCGACTTGAAACATGCCGTTCAGGAGGAAGGGTTCACGGTCGCTCATATTAAAACCGATTCCATCAAGATACCGAATGCTACTCCTGAAATTATTCAGTTTGTGATGGATTTTGGGAAAAAATATGGATACACGTTTGAACATGAGGCTACCTATGAACGTATGTGCTTAGTAAATGATGCAGTCTATGTTGCTAGATATTTGCAAGCGGACGAATGTAAAAAACTTTACGGTTATATTCCTGGAGATAACGAGGCAGAAGGCGGCAAGTGGACGGCAACCGGTAAACAATTCCAGGTTCCTTATGTGTTCAAGACATTGTTCAGTAAAGGGGATATTCTGTTCGAAGATCTTTGTGAAACGTTTTCGGTCCAGACTGCTTTATATTTGGATATGAACGAATCGTTACCGGATGTGAGCAAATGGGAGAAAGAACTTGGTAAACTTGAAACACAGTATCGCAAAGGCTTGCTCTCTGATACTTCCTTCGAGCGTGCTTGGAAAGAAGTGAAAGAGGAAGTCGACAAAGGCCATGATTATCACTTTATTGGAAAAGTTGGTCAGTTCTGTCCGATGAAGCCAGGATCCGGAGGAGGTCTTCTGGTGCGTCAGACAGATGGATATTTCAGCGAATCGAAATATACTTCTGCGACAGGTGCAAAAGGTTTCTATTGGATGGAATCCGAAATGGTTCGACAGCTGCAAAAAGAAGACTTGATCGATCGAGGATTTTACAACGATCTGGTAAACACTGCGGTCGCAACTATTTCGAAATATTGTGACTTTGAGTGGTTTGTTTCCGACCAACCACCGACAGCAGCGACTCAAGATTTCATGAATATCCCCGAAGGATATGGCGATGAAATGCCCTTTGACGAAACGCTACCATTTAACTAAATACGCAAAATTTGCATGGTATTTAATGAAGAGAAGAATCTCAGTAAATGCTGGGACTCTTCTCTTTTATATTAAAAAAAAAGAAAAGGAGAAATGAAAACATGAGTACAACTATCAAAAAACCAAACGATTTAGTAATCGAGAATGCGAGAATCCTTTATCGTAATTTCAAGGGAGAAGAAAGCGCCTATAACCGGAAAGGCGATCGGAATTTCTGCGTTATCATTGACGATCCGGAATTCGCAAAAAAGTTGATCAAAGACGGTTGGAACATCAAATACACAAACCCAAAGGAAGACAGTGATTATGAGCCAACACCTTATCTTCCAGTCCGTGTAAACTTCGATGTTATGCCGCCAAATGTATTCGCCGTAACCAGGAAAAAGAAAACTCGTCTGACTGCAAACACTGTGGAATCTCTGGACTATGCGGAAATTGAGTATGTGGATCTTACGATCCGTCCTCGCCTCTGGGAAATTGGCGGTAAGAGCGGAATTAAAGCATATCTGAAAACCATGTATGCCGTGATCGAAGAAGATGAGTTCGCTGACAAATACGATGATCGATATACAGAAGAAGACTGATATTTGAAAGGAGAAGAATTATGAACTTATATAAATTTATTATCACTGTAAAACGTTATCCGGATGATGAAAAAGGAAGAAGAAGACCCTGGTATACACGGTCAAATACGTTAAACGGTGCTATTCGAAAGACGTTTCAGGAAGTGCCTGATATTTTGTCCATCGTGAAAATCTGATATGTAAACCGAAAGGAGAAATAGGAAAATGACAGGAAAGAAATTTGATTTGGGACGGGTTGTTGTTACCAAAAGTGTCGATGAGAAAATGAAAGAAAATCGTAGCTTCCGTGTATTTGTCCAGGTATCGATTGGCAGATATGTTCATAGAGACTGGGGACAGACCTGCGACGAAGATGTAAAAGCAAATAATCGGGCAATCCAGAACGGAGAGCGCATTCGTGCTGTGTATAAGCAGCCTAGAACCGATACAACAATCTGGATTATTACAGAAGCTGACCGCAGCGTAACGACGATTCTGTTTCCGGATGAGTATTGATATTTTGTGAGGAATGAGTCCTGGTCTTTGTGACTGGGGCTCTTCTTTTTATGAAAGGATGGTAAATATGAAACTGTCGGATATTCTTCTACGTATCATGAAACGCGGTTATCATTTGACGTTTCGTGCATGGCATCCGATGGACGATAACGTCGTGATCGACTTAGAAGACTCGCATAAAAGGCGCAGATTATCCAAGATGATCGGATCGGAACGTGTAATGGATGAAAACGTGCTATCTGATCTTCTATATCTTATGCTAAGGGAGTTCGAAACAGAAAATGATCCAGCTTTATGACTATCAACTTGAAGCTATTCGTAATATGAAGACCGGGTGTATTTTGAATGGTGGTGTTGGATCTGGTAAATCTCTCACCGCTCTTGGATATTACTATCTACAGGAAGGGGGATCCGTTCAAAGTTTGCAAGGATATGATTACATTCCCATGAGCGATCCTCCCAGAAATCTTTATATTATCACAACCGCCAGAAAACGCGATGACTGCGAATGGGAGAAAGAAATGCTTCCGTTTTTAATGTCTACACACAAAGAAACTCATTTATATTCCAATCATCCGGTTATCGTTGATTCATGGAATAATATAAAAAAATATAAAGATGTAACAGGTGCCTTCTTTCTGTTTGATGAGGATCGAGTTACGGGGAGTGGCGTGTGGGTAAAAACTTTCCTACAAATTGTGAAAAACAATGAATGGATTATTTTATCCGCCACCCCCGGAGATACTTGGATGGATTATATTCCGGTCTTTGTGGCAAATGGGTTCTATAAGAACCGAACAGAATTCAATCGAGAACATGTGATTTATAGTCGATTCAGCAAATTTCCGAAAGTGGATCGTTACATTAATACAGGTAGGCTTATTCGGTTGAGAAACAAAATTCTGGTAGACATGGATTTCAAGCGACAGACGATCGCCCATCATGAGGATGTATATGTGAAGTATGATATTTTGAAATACAAAGAAATCGGGAAGCTTCGATGGAATCCCTACACGGACTCTCCGATTGTGAATGCTGCGGAGCTTTGTTATGTCTGGAGACGGTTGGTCAATTCTGACGAATCGCGTCAGATTGCTCTTTTGGAAATCGTAGAACAACATCCCAGAGTGATTATCTTCTACAACTTCGATTATGAGCTTGATATTTTGAAAAACCTGTTTTACGGAATGACGACAGAACTTGCAGAATGGAACGGACATTCACATCAACCGGTTCCAGATTCCGACACATGGATCTATCTTGTACAATACACTGCTGGAGCGGAAGGATGGAACTGCATCAAAACAGATACGATTGTCTTCTACTCCCAGAATTATAGCTATAAAATCATGGAACAAGCCTGCGGACGAATCGACCGACTAAACACTCCATATAAAGATCTCTACTATTATCATCTCAAATGCAAATCTGGGATAGATCTCGCGATCAGCCGTGCATTACGGGAAAAGAAAAAATTTAACGAAAGGAGTTTTACGGGATGGAATTAACTACGATTTGTGTGGCTATAGTTATTTGGATAATTCTGAGCGTCGTAACGACTATCATTGCATTTTTTATTAGTTGGATCGACGACAATGACGACCGAATTGGGTTTTTCTTATCTTTAATATTTACTTGTTTGGGATTATCTGCAGCTGTTACATATATTCTTTTGGATAAAGGAGTGATCTGATGTTAAACGACTTAGATGATTTGATTAAAGTGATAAAAGGATTTGGCGATATGACTCATAATACTTCTGTTGCAATGGATAAGATATTTTCAAAACTTAATCGTTTCAATAGATATTTCATGTTCGAATCGAATAAGTTGTCACGCTATCAGGATCTTTATTATTATCCAAATAACAGACGAAGATTCAAAGGTAAACCGTTGGTTAGGAATAGAGCATTCGCAAAAGCGTACAAAAATGAAAGGAGAAAATAATGAAAAAGTATTTAGAAAAAAGAAACGAGAAAACAAATGATATTCTGGCTGCTATGAAAAATTTAAGAGATTCAGAAATTGAAAATAATGGAGCCAACGCCGAACTCTTCACTGAGGTAGTCAGCGAGTTATCATATCGAATCGCAAAAGATCCAGATGACCATAGTCTTTGTCCGAACTGTGAAACACTAATCCCAAAAGCGGAGTATGACCATTACTGCGGATTTTGTGGACAGTTTATCAGAAAATAGACGCGAAATAAACTTCTTCCTTTATGAAAAGAATACAAAAAGGAGGATGTTACTATGTATGGAACTTACAAAAAAGATATCAGAAGATTGAAAGAAGAAATCAGATTGACTGATGCGGATATCCTGTATTACGAGAATAAGATTGACAGGCTTTGCCAGAAGTGGAATCTTGATCGAAACGATGTATTATTACATTCTAATAATATTCTGTGTTCAATAGATTCGGACCAGCTATATAATAAAATATTATGGTTGATAATCTATTGCAAGGGAATTAATGAATTCAATGATCGGTTGAGATCGAGAAGACTGCAGGCGAGACACGATATCAAATTACTCGAAAATAAATGGAGACGGAATCGACTGAGAGATATTACTGATATTCGGCTTAGAAGTTACATTAAATAAGACATTAACTTAATAAAGTATTAAAAAAAAAAAACAGAGGGTCTTAATCGGAAACGATTGGGACTCTTTGTTTTGCTTTTATGAAAGGAGGAATAAAACTATGGCAGAAGAAGTAAAAAGATCTTATCGTGACGATCTTGTTCAGCAGATTAAAGACGCCGGACAGGAGCTGATCGACACTGCGGAACAAATGGTACAAAAAGACGTTCGTGGAATCTCAGGATTCTACATTCACATTGATTTTCCGCAGGGAGATCGTGTCGGTATTCCCGAAATTACATATTCTACAGAAACGATATGTAAAAACACATACCACAGACTTTTACAGGAGGATTTAGATCATGGAAACGATTGATAAAGAAGTTTATTTTGATCAGTACTGTCCTACTTGTGTAAACTGCAATCTTCCGGCGACTCAGGAACCTTGTAACGAATGTCTGACATACCCGTCGAATCAGTATTCACACAAACCAATCAAATATGAGGAGAATAAGAAATGAGCACATATTATGATTTTTATTTGCTTCGGCACAAAGAAGCAGTTACGAAGGCGTTTCATTGGTTCTATGAAAACCTTACTCACATCGTAGAAAATGTCTCCGACGATGTTAATGAGCTGTATCGACAGATTTGTTATGTTCACGATGCTTCGAAAAATGATCCGGAAGAATATGATGCCTACGATCGATATTTTTATGGAAATAACAGATCTTATCAGGTACAAAGAGACTTTGACTACGCGTGGCTGCATCATATTCATAACAACCCGCATCATTGGCAGTATTGGATTCTTCAGAATGACGAAGCGGAGGAAGGAACGTATGCTCTGGATATTCCGGACAACTATATTCTTGAGATGATCTGCGACTGGTGGAGTTTTTCTTGGAGATCTGGGAACTTATTCGAAATCTTTGATTGGTGGGAATCACACAAGAATACTATAAGATTATCGCCAGCAACGCGTGAAAAGGTAGTTGATATTTTAAATCAGATGAAAGAACGATTGGGGGATCGAGCAAATGAAACAGCCGAAACGTCTGACGAGGAATCAGAAGGAGATTCTTAAAAACCACGGATATAATTGGAGAGAGTATGGCTTCCGATTCGAAACAGATATCCGTTACATGTTTATCAACAAAGAAACCGGGAGATTACTATCTATCAGAAAGGAGTAATATCGAAATGATTGGAAATATTATTTGTTTTATTATCGGAGCTATGTGTGGTGTTTTTTCACTTGCATTGCTTCAGATAAATAGGAGAGATTCCGACGAATAACACGCAAAATAAACACATTCTTTGATGAAAGGAGTGAAGGAATATGAAGCGAAAAACTATTGATGCAGCTCGTGAAACAAGATTATGGATTGGACAGGTAATCGTCCCCGGAGTAGTAACTCTCGGAGCGGTTCTGTCGATTCCTGAGGTCAGAGAAGCAGCTGCAACAAAAGCAAGGTGCGCAAAAGAATGTATTCAGAACAAATTCAGAAAGGAGAAGAGGTCCTAATCACGGGACCTTTTCTTTTTATTTTTATGAAAGGAGAGAATTCATGGAACTGTCTGATGTAATCAAATCACTTGAAGATATTATTGCAGAACTCAAAGAAGTCGAGTATGAACGCTTGAATAATATAATCACTTTGCATCTTCAAAAGAACAACGGCGAACTTATTTCCCGCTGTACTCTTAAGCAACCAGAAAATTCATCAAAAACTCAGACATGGAAAGAATTTTGCGAAGAGGAAAACAAACGACGGATTGAAGATCTTGAAAAAGAAAACAAAAGACTTAAGGAAGAGGTACAGAAATCGAATAACGATTGGTATTCCCTTGTTGCCGCATTATTTATATGTGTTGCGAATCGAGTAGGTGATGAAAATGAACCACTCTAATAATGAATCAAAAGTAAAACAGGCTGCGGCTAACGGGGAACCACCCATTGGAATCCCGTGGGAAGCATTTCAAAAATATAATAAAGGAGAACAGACTAATGACTAAAAAGCAATATGAAAATCTAAATATTGGAGATCTTGTGACTTGTTATGGCGGTCCAAATAAAAATGTTATCATGCGAGTTACAAAGAAATATTCTGGCGTAGGTGGTGCAAATTGTTTATCCGCATATGGAATAGAGCCAAATACAGTATATAACCAAAGAAAAGCTTTTAGAAATGATAATTGGACTTGTGGTTCTGCAAGTTGCTTTAAAATTATTAGAGGCACTATGTAATTTATTTATATTTTCGAAATGAACCTGTAGAGGCTATCCCCTATGCCTTCTGGGCAGGGGAGTAGGGCTACTATTGATACGTAGCTGGGTTTTATGAAACGAAGCTCATGAAAACCGAAATGGTGTCCTATTGTTATGTTTGCGTGTCGCGAAAATCGCACTTCCTTTTATGAAAGGACGGTGATATTTATGTCAATAGAAAAATTTATACTAAATGTAGCAACGCATTATCATGCGAACTTAATTGATATTCACAATGCTTTACACGCTTTAGGTTTAAGAAGCGATGAGCAAGCGGAGGAATTTAATAAAAAGCATGTAATGAAACTTGTTAATATGTATAAGAGAAGAGGATATGATATTACTAAAAAATGAGGTCAAAGCCTTGGTTGAAACATACTAAGGCTTTTCTCTTTTATATTTGTGACAAACACGCAAAACAATAGTAAAAGATAGTCCATTAATGGGAAAGAATTTGATACGTACAAAGTTGACATAGTATCTAACTCATGAAGCACAATGTATAAGATCCATACCAAGGAATTTACACTGGAGGATTTCTCCACAGAGCACTTATTTTATGTATTATGAATAGAGGTGATGAAAATGAACCACTCACATAATGAATCAAAAGTAAAACAGGCCCGTAAAAAATCAATCGAGATTAATCGTGCTGCGCGTTATGACAAAATTGAAAAAGAACCTCAGGATCCGAAAGTGATCGAACGATGGTTTCGAAAACCATACGGGAAGATCGGAGAAGAATTCGATCATTGATATTTGGCGAAAGGAGAAATAAAAATGATAACTAATCAGGAAACAATCAAAATTTTAAATTCATGGAAAGATGCCGTTTTGGATTCAAAAACGAAAGAGGCTTTTGAAAAAGCTATAAAAGCTGTAGAAATATATGAAAAATATGATTGGATCTTCAGCGGAATTTACGATCCGGAATGGAATAACAAATTTGATGCTATAGATGAGGCGCTCGGTATTCGTTTGTTCTATTGGCAGAAATATTACATTGTATACGGTTGTATGCGTCAAACCGGACTCACGACTGCAGTCATCCTCAGAGAATTATTGGATGTAAAAAACGTTCCGTGGGATATTTCTTATATGTTAATGCGCCCAAAAGAACGCTGGCATTATGAGGAAATTAAAAAAATAAAAACAAAACTTGATAATGCTGGAATCCCAACAAGGACTGTATTCTTTTGCAAGGAGGATAAAAAACAGTATGATGGTCAGTTTTGACAAGGTGTTTAAGGCCACCGTAGAAGACGAGATTCGATTGTATGAAAAACTTTTAGAATTACACAAAGAACAAATCGGTCAATGTTCTACTTGTATATATTATCTTTCTCCTGTCAATAGTCCTATCGTTACAGATTATGGAAGATGTCGGTTAGGAGACCCAAAAATGTTTTACGATAAAATTTTCGATCAATCGATAGACTGTACAAATTACGAAGAAGACACGATATCGGTTACGGTATGGGAAAATGTATTGACGGATTTAAAAGAAAAGGAGAAATAGGAATGGTAAATAAAATTTTTTCGGATTATAATTTTAAAAGTACCAATGCTCGCGGTTTATATGTACCGACAAGCGTGACGGATGCAGTTCATAGAGATATCTTTAATTACATTACAAATGATATTTATACGACAAAGGAGGCTGTTAAAATTATGCGCAATTCAATCAAAAAGATTATTTTTAATGATCCAGCAACGATCATCATCTGGAGTAATGGTGACAAAACTATTGTGAAATGTGGGGAAGGGGAAACTTATGATCCGGAAAAAGGAATGGCCATGGCAATTGCTAAGCATTTTCTTGGTGACAAGGGTAACTACTATGAAACCTTCAAGAAATGGCTTCCTAAGGAAAACGAAACGGTTAAAGAGTCAAAGTCAAATACTGAACGATTTATATCTATCAGAGATTTTTGTAACCGATACAATATAACAAAAAACAAGGCGTATCGCATGATTAAAGCAGGCGCGCTTGCCATAAAAAACGAGAAAGGGCACTGGATGATCGATACGACGGCAGGTGTGATTAAATATATGTAAATAAATAAAAGAAGAGGAGGATAAAAGTATGATTACCAGACAAGAAGCAATGGAAAGATTGAAAAATATCGCCGAGAAGTATCATCTTGCACTCTTCGAACGTGTTGACAAAGAATTTCCGAATCTGCTGTTTGTATTATTTTATTATTGGTCTTCCGGAGAAACCATTATCGCATTTAGAATCGATCTTGAGAAATTGACACCTGGCTGGTCAGGTAAATTAGATGATGCAGTGTATGAGCGCATGGTATCAAAAGGTATTGTCACGTATTATTGTTCGCCATTTTCAGAAGAGGAGGATCATGATGAAGATCATTAAGAAAGGAAAGATACCAAAAACTACGAAGCGTTTCGCTTGTCCCAATTGTGGATGCGTCTTTGAGTGCGAAGAAGGCGAATATAGTCTGTATTTCAGTCAGAGGGACGGAGATTGGTTAGAAACTGACTGTCCGACATGCGGGACAAGAGTGGTTAGAGATAGATATTTGAAAGGAGAAAATGATGATTAAATTTGAACACACAGAAGTAATGGGTTGGGAGGCTGCGGTCCGGGGAATTACAGCCAAGGGTTATCGCAAAACGACCAACGGAAAATACGAAGCTTTTGTGTCGAATCATTCTAAATCTATATATTTAGGAACTTATGATTCTCCGGAAGAAGCCGCTAAAGCAGTTTTTGAATATCGTATAAACAGATTTGTTTCTGGCGTTGAAAAATACAATCTGAATTCTGACGACGGAGTTGTATATGAAGATAATTATATTGCATTTCCGAACGGTATGATATTCAACCTTCATGGGGAGAGAATGATCGGCGGTGTAAATAAAAGCGGTTACAGGCAGGGAATATTTAACGGAAAGAATATAGATCATCACAAAATCATAGCTGATTGTTTCTTACCTAATCCAGACAATTTAAGAGATGTTAATCATAAAAATGGAAATAAATTAGATAATGATATTTCAAATCTTGAAAGAACTTCTCACGCAGATAATGTAAAGCATGCCTTTCAAACTGGTTTGATGAAAAAACAATTAGGAGAGAATCACCATTCGCATAAATTGACAAGTAATGACGTCGATTACATACGTTCCGTATATTCGAAAAGAGATCCACATTACGGAGCGGTTGCTTTGGCTAAAAAATTTGGAGTGGATAGAACAACTATATTTGATGTGATTAATAGAAAAACATGGAGGTACGAATAATGATAAAGTTTGAGGATGTGGTAACGCCATCGCCAGAACAATGGAAAGCAACTATCATGGGCGCCAGAAATCCGCTTAACAGCTGGAATAGAAGTGATAGTAAATTCCATGAAGATATAGATTTCGATCCTGATGATTACCCTTGCGGATTCAAACTCGGCCCAAATGATTATGATCTGTTAAAACGGCTGCGGAATGCTGGTACGGCGGATCATAGAAAATTCATGAGAATGCTTCCGGTTATGGTCACAATAACAGCTCCGCTCTATTGGTGGAAGGAGTTCGATGCGTATAAAGTCGGAACTGTGGCGAATTCCTGCAGTACCATGCATAAGATTGCGGATAAGGAGTTTACGCTGGAGGATTTCTCTCATGAGCATTTAATAGGTGATAACGCTTTGCTCATTCATAACAAAGGAGATTTTCGCTGTATTAATAATTTGCAGTTTCTTATGTGGACGATCGATTTTCTTAACGAGAATCGTCGTTTATATCTTGAAACATCGGACGAATTAAAAAAAGCGCAGGAATCCTATATCGTTACTGCCCCGGATGCTGAAGAAAAAGCTTTAAAAATCCGCGAACTGCAGAAAATGAAGAAAACGTACTGGTGGCAGATGATCCAGCTTCTCCCGAGTTCCTACAACCAGAAACGAACAGTCATGATGAATTTCGAGGTATTGGCAAATATTTATAAGTCTCGTAAGTATCATAAAATGGATGAGTGGAGAGAACATGACAATATCGACACAAAAACACTAAAAAGATTTTATGACGGAAACTATAAATTACGTGACCAGAAGAGTCTTAACGATATAGGTTTCTGCGACTGGATCAAAACACTGCCATATGCGGAACTGATCACGGGAGAGAAAGGAGAGTCTAAAGAATGAGAAAGAACGTTCAGATTTTGAGTTGTGATCGGTGTGGGAAATCTGTTATGTTGAAAGAAAAATTGATAAATCCAACTATTTATGAATCAAGACCCGATGGTTGGATAAGCGTTTATGACGGAAGAAATCCCTATGCTAAAGATGTTCTTTTCAAAGAATTGTGTCCGGATTGTGCAAAATCTTATAATAACATGATCGAAAGTTTCTGGGCACACACAGACACTAAGGCGGAATCAGATGAAGTGTGATATTTGGTTAAGCAACGAAGAAGTTAAGAATTTGGAACGGGGCGGTTTTATAACTTTAACTCAGCCAGATGGGTTGAGAATCACAATCACGTATGACCGCTCTGAATACGAAGAAAGCGAGGATGAATGAGATGAGTGTATTGGAGATGTTTTTAAACAAAACGGACAGAATTGTCTTTCATATGATGGACGGATCGATCGTGGACATTCATATGGACTCCGTAAAAGATATCAACGAAGATGACGGATTTTATGGTATTTATATGGATACTGGCAAGTTGTTCGTCATATGGGACAAAAATGTTTCTTGGATGGAACTGGAGATGAAAAATATACAGGAAGGTGAAGAAGAATGAACGTCACTCTTCTATTAATGTATCTTGTTATCGGTTTTTCATTAACCATTTGGTCTAGAGAAGGAAAAACGGTCCACTTGATAGATTTCTTTTATATTCTTTTCTGGCCATTTTGGATGCTCGGAGCTTGTGTAGTATTACTTCTGGCAGTATTAAACGCGAAATGGGGGTCTTATGATTTATGAGCATACATATTGATATGGAATTTTATTGTGATGGATGCCCGGAAATGGATCCAGAATTAGAAAACACGGACTACTACTGTTGTAATATGGGAAAGATAAACAGAGAATCTGCGATTGTATGTAAAAATCGCTATATGTGCCAGAACATTTATCAGCACATCGTAAACAAATCGAAAGAAAAGGAGAAAGAGGAATGAGTCGTGTTGGAATGTCTATGCCGACGGAATACAGCGACCGATTCGATCAGCTTCGTCAGAACCGCGTTGAGGTCAGCTATCATAAATACGGACCGGCAGAGGTGAATTTCAAATATGGTCTGGTAAAAGCTTTAGAGACCGCACAGCTTTGTATAGAGAAATACCAGGATACGAAAAACGCTGAGTACTTATGCGATGCTGCGAATTATCTGATGTTTGAATTTATGTATCCTCAGATTCCAGGAGCGTATTTCAAAGCTACGGATTCGGGGGAAAGCGCCGGTACTG
>ERZ1090861.267-NODE-267-length-34127-cov-12.430970_pt1 | contig 34127 bp, 32 predicted proteins | sample MGYA00478482_ERZ1090861 | MGnify/ENA primary metagenome ERZ1090861 (study PRJEB33644, sample SAMEA5815744) | chicken gut metagenome | biome: Chicken; feature: Gastrointestinal Tract; material: Caecum | place: Ireland | collected 2019-01-01 | study: A study of the... | reverse complement strand
AAGACATCCCCTTTCCTTGCAGGGGAGAGATTATGAAAGATACAAGAAAATTTTTGGAGCTGGAAAAGAAGATCGGTTACGAGTTTGAAAATTTTCAGCTTCTCATTACCGCTATGACTCACAGTTCTTACGCGAACGAGCACCATATTCCCTACAGCGGAAATAATGAAAGGCTGGAATTCCTGGGGGACGCCGTGCTGGAGGTTACATCCAGCGAATTTCTATTCCATAAGTTTCAGGACATGCCGGAGGGAGAACTGACCAAAAAAAGAGCCAGCATGGTCTGTGAACCCACACTGGCCCTGTGTGCCAGGGAAATTCCTCTGGGAGATTATCTTCTGCTGGGAAAAGGTGAGGAGGCTACAGGAGGACGGAGAAGAGATTCCATTGTTTCAGACGCTATGGAGGCTTTGATCGGCGCCATCTATCTGGATGGTGGTTTTGCTAATGCAAAAGAGTTTATTCATAAATTTATCTTAAATGATATTGAGAATAAGGAACTCTTTTATGATAGCAAGACTACGCTTCAGGAGATTGTCCAGGGGCAATATGAGGAAGATGTCCATTATGTGCTTGTAAGAGAAGAAGGACCGGACCATAATAAGTCTTTCTATGTGGAAGCTATGCTGGGAAGCCGGGTTCTGGGAGAGGGATGCGGCCATACCAAGAAGGCGGCGGAGCAGCAGGCAGCCTACTGTGCCATCAAAAAACTGAAAAATAAAAAGGGTGACTTATGTATTTAAAAAGCATTGATGTGCAGGGATTTAAATCCTTTGCCAATAAAATTACCTTTGAATTTCATAATGGCATCACAGGTATTGTAGGACCGAATGGAAGCGGAAAGAGCAACGTAGCAGATGCGGTTCGCTGGGTGCTGGGCGAACAGAGCGCCAAGCAGCTCCGTGGGGGAAATATGCAGGATGTTATTTTCTCCGGGACAGAGACCAGAAAGCCTCTTGGATTCGCCTATGTGGCCATTACCCTGGACAACAGTGATCATAAACTGCCGATTGACTATCAGGAAGTAACCATTGCCAGAAGGCTTTACCGTTCAGGAGAGAGCGAATATCTTTTAAACGGCACAGCCTGCAGACTGAAGGATGTTAATGAATTGTTTTATGATACCGGTATCGGTAAGGAAGGTTATTCCATCATCGGTCAGGGACAGATCGATAAGATCCTGAGCGGTAAGCCGGAAGAACGAAGAGAACTTTTCGATGAGGCGGCAGGAATCGTAAAATTTAAAAGAAGAAAAAATACCGCCTTAAAGAAGCTGGAAGAAGAACAGCAGAATCTGACCAGAGTCCGGGATATTCTGGGAGAGCTGTCCAGACAGCTGGCACCTCTGGAAAAACAGTCTGAGACAGCCAGGATCTATCTGAAAAAGAAAGAAGAACTGAAACAACTTGATATCCAGATGTTTCTGACAGAGATGGAGCGTATCCGGAAGCAGATAAAAGAAACGGAAGGAAAGTATCAGATCGTCCAGTCAGATCTTGAGGAAACAGCCAAGGATTTTGAAACCACTAAGACAGAGTATGACCGGCTGGAGAAAGAGCTGGAAAAGCTGGAGGAAGAAATCCAGGCAGCCAGAGAGGAAACAACGGAAAAAACCCTGAAAAAACAGCAGCTGGAAAACCAGATACATATTCTTAAGGAACAGATCAATTCTGCCCGTCAAAGTGATATCCAGTATCGGGAACGCCAGGAAAACCTGGAAAAAGAGCTGGAAAAGCGAAGAGAAGAAGCCAGAAGCTGCCAGGAGGAAAAGGCAGAGCTGGAAGAAAAGATCAAAACTTTTCAGGATTCGTTGGAAGAAACCCAGGGAGCCTTCAAGGATGCAGCTATGGAAATCCATAAGCTGGAGGAGAAGGTAGAAAGAGATAAAAATGAGATTATAGAGATCTTGAATCTCCGGGCATCCACCAAAGGAAAGCTTCAGCGGTACGACACCATGATGGAGCAGAATTCTTTGCGCAGGACAGAACTGAACCAGAAATATCTTACTTTGAAAAGCGAGGCGGCAAAACTTCAGGATTCCGGGGAGAAATACAGAGAAGAGAAAAAAGAAATTGAAGAGACTATTGAGAAACTGATCCGCCAGGGAAACCGGTGTGAAGATCAGATCAAGAAATATCAGGCAGAGATCGCCAGAGGAAACCAGCAGTTAGAGGTAGGACAGACTGCCTATCACAGGGAAGCTTCCAGGCTGGAATCTCTTCGGAATATCACAGAGCGCTATGATGGATACGGCAACAGTATCCGCCGGGTTATGGAGCAGAAAAAACGAGTGCCGGGTATCCGGGGAGTTGTAGCAGATATCCTTAAGGTAGATAAAGAATATGAGACTGCTATCGAGACGGCTTTGGGAGGCAGCATCCAGAATATTGTTACAGACAATGAGGAGACAGCCAAAGAGCTGATCAGCTTTCTGAAAAAGAACAAATATGGAAGAGCCACTTTTCTGCCCCTTACCAGTATGAATAACAAAAAGCCTCTGGACAATCCCCAGGCTCTGAAAGAGCCGGGGGTGATCGGAATCGCCAGTAACCTGGTAAAGGTGGACCGGGAGTACCAGGGACTTTCTGTGTATCTTCTGGGGCGGACTCTGGTGGTGGATCATATTGACCACGGGATTGCCATTGCCAGAAAGTACCGCTACAGTATCCGAATGGTGACTTTAGAGGGCGAATCTTTAAATCCCGGGGGGTCCCTTACGGGAGGTTCCTTTAAGAATAACAGTAACCTGCTGGGAAGACGAAGGGAAATCGAAGAACTCCAGGATGCAGTGGAAAAGCTGAAAAAAGATATGGAGGATATGCAGAAAAAACTGGAAGAGTACCGGAATAAAAGAAACCAGTGCAGAGACCAGGCAGCCTCCATCCAGGAACAGCTCCAGGAGCAGTACATCCGGGAAAATACTATCCAGGTCAACCTGGATTCTATGGGCGGAAAGAAAGAAGAAATCCGCAAAGAATACGAAAGCCTGAAGCTGGAAAAGGAAGACCTGGAGAAACAGACCAGAGAAATTCGGGAAAATACAGCTTCCATTCAGCTGGAACTGGAGACCAGCGACAGCCAGGAAAGACAGTTAGAGGAAGAGATTAATAAAAACCAGGCGCTTCTGGAAGAAAAGAAAAAGATAGAGGCCAAGATTTCTGCAAAAATGGAAAAGATCCATCTGGAGTCTGCAGGATTTGCTTCCAGGCAGGGATTTGTACTGGAAAATCTGAACCGTATCAGAGAAGAAATCTCAAGTTTTGAGAAGCAGAAGGAAACTTTGAAAACAAGTATGGATCAGAGCAAAGAGGAAATCCTCCAGAAGGAAGACCAGATCTCCCAGATCGAGGAAACTATAAAGGCCGGGGAAGAAGAAACAAAAAGAGACCAGGAAAAAATGAAGGCGGCTCTGGAAAAGAAAGAGGAGATGACCAGAGATCATAAGGGATTCTTTGCCAGAAGAGATGAGTTGTCTTCTAAAATGAATCTTCTGGACAAGGAGAGTTACCGCCTTCAGGGACAGAAGGAAAAGCTGGAAGAAGCGCAGGAATCCCAGACCGGCTATATGTGGGAAGAGTATGAGATGACCTATGGCCAGGCAAAAGAACAGGCAGTCCGGGAGCCCGGAGAGCGGGGCGAGATCAAAAAACAGATCCAGCAGATCAAGACAGAGATCCGTCAGCTGGGCAATGTAAACGTAAATGCCATTGAAGAATATAAGGAAATTTCCCAGCGCCATGACTTTATGAAGACCCAGCATGAAGATCTGGTAAAATCTGAAGAAACCCTTATGGGAATCATCGAGGAGCTGGATACAGGTATGCGCCGCCAGTTTGAAGAAAAATTCGCCCAGATCCGGATAGAATTTGACAAAGCTTTCAAAGAGTTGTTTGGAGGAGGAAAGGGCACTATTGAGCTGGATGAGGAGGAGGATATTCTGGAGGCAGGGATCCGGATCATCTCCCAGCCCCCGGGAAAGAAACTTCAGAATATGATGCAGCTTTCCGGAGGGGAAAAGGCCCTCACCGCCATTGCTCTGCTGTTTGCGATCCAGAATCTGAAGCCCTCGCCCTTCTGTCTGCTGGATGAGATCGAGGCGGCTCTGGATGATTCCAATGTTACCAGGTATGCCCAGTACCTGCATAAGTTGACAAAAAATACACAGTTTATTATTATAACACATAGACGTGGTACTATGACGGCGGCAGACCGGCTCTATGGTATCACCATGCAGGAAAAAGGAGTGTCTACTCTGGTTTCCGTAGACCTGATCGAACACGATCTGGATAAGTAGGAGGAGATTATGGCAGAAGAGAAAAAAGGCTTTTTTAAGCGGCTGGTAGAGGGACTGTCCAAAACCAGGGAAAATATTGTTTCTGGAATTGATTCTATTTTCAGCGGTTATTCCAGTATAGATGATGATTTTTATGAAGAAATTGAAGAAATCCTGGTTATGGGAGATATCGGGATCAATACCACTACAGCCATCATTGAAAGATTGAAAGAGCAGGTAGCCCAGCAGCATATCAAGGATCCATCCCAGTGCAAGCAGCTCCTTATGGACAGCATTAAGGAACAGATGGCTGTGGGAGAGACCGCCTACGAATTTGAAAACCGGAAGTCCGTGGTCCTGGTCATTGGAGTCAATGGTGTGGGAAAGACCACTTCTGTTGGAAAACTGGCCGGGAAACTGAAAAGTCAGGGAAAGAAAGTGATCCTTGCGGCGGCAGACACGTTCCGGGCGGCAGCAGGGGAACAGCTTACCCAGTGGGCCAACCGGGCGGGAGTAGAACTCATCGGCGGTCAGGAAGGTGCGGATCCGGCGTCTGTGGTCTATGATGCGATTGCTGCAGCAAAGGCCAGAAATGCAGATGTGCTTCTCTGTGATACAGCGGGAAGACTTCATAATAAGAAAAACCTGATGGAGGAACTGAGAAAGATCTACAGGATTATTGCCAAAGAATATCCGGAGGCTTATCTGGAAACTCTGGTGGTCCTGGACGGGACCACGGGCCAGAATGCCTTGGCTCAGGCCAGACAGTTTAATGAGGTGGCCAATGTTACGGGGATTATCCTTACAAAACTGGATGGAACCGCAAAAGGGGGCATTGCCGTGGCGATCCAGTCAGAGCTGGATATCCCGGTAAAATATATCGGAGTGGGAGAGACCATTGACGATCTTCAGAAATTTGATTCCGATGAATTTGTAAATGCCCTGTTTAATACGGGAACGGCAAACGAGGAATAGACATAAACAGAGAAAGAAGGATAGAGGAATGCTCACATTAGATAAGTTTGAAGAGGCTGCAGAAATCGTAAAAAGAGTGACTCAGGAGACAAAGCTGGTATATAGTGACTATTTCAGCAGCCAGACAGGAAACAAAGTTTATTTAAAACCGGAAAATATGCAGGTGACCGGAGCCTATAAGATCCGGGGGGCTTATTACAAAATCAGTACTCTTTCCCAGGAAGAGAGAGAAAAGGGCCTGATCACAGCTTCTGCAGGGAATCATGCCCAGGGTGTTGCTTATGCCGCAAAAGCCTTTGGCGTAAAGGCCGTGATCGTGATGCCTACCACAACACCTCTGATCAAGGTGGAAAGGACCAAAAGCTACGGAGCAGAAGTAGTTCTTTACGGAGATGTGTATGACGAAGCCTGCGACCATGCTTATGAGCTGGCGGAAAAATACGGATATACTTTTATCCATCCTTTTGATGATCCGGCGGTTGCCACCGGGCAGGGAACCATTGCCATGGAGATCATCAAGGAACTTCCTCTGGTAGACTATATCCTGGTTCCCATCGGCGGGGGCGGACTGGCTACTGGGGTTTCCACCCTTGTGAAACTCCTGAATCCCAACATTAAAGTGATTGGTGTAGAGCCTGCAGGAGCCAACTGTATGCAGGCTTCTCTGGAAAAGGGTGAGGTAGTGACCCTTCCTACAGTGAATACCATTGCAGACGGAACTGCGGTAAAACGTCCGGGAGATCATATTTTCCCATATATCCAGAAAAATGTAGACGAGATCATTACAGTGGAAGATGATGAACTGGTGGTTGCTTTCCTGGATATGGTAGAGAACCATAAAATGATCGTAGAGAATTCCGGTCTTCTTACGGTTGCAGCGTTAAAGCATCTAAAATTCCAGAATAAGAAGGTTGTATCGATTTTAAGCGGCGGAAATATGGATGTGATCACTATGGCTTCTGTGGTACAGCATGGATTGATTGCAAGAGACAGGATCTTTACTGTTTCCACCCTTCTTCCGGACAGACCGGGAGAACTGGTACGGGTAGCCGGCATCATTGCTGAAAAGCAGGGCAATGTAATCAAACTGGAGCATAATCAGTTTGTAAGCACCAACCGGAATGCGGCTGTGGAACTGCGTATTACTATGGAAGCCTTCGGAACAGAGCATAAGAAGGAGATCCTGGATGCTCTTGAGGAAGCAGGTTTCCGGCCGAAGCTGGTAACAGCAAGCCTGTAAAAGGAATCTGCAGAAAATATACATAAAGGATGGGATATGTCGGATTTGCGCCGGTCTGCCCATCCTTTTTCTGTAAAAGCTTTTATTTTACTGTGATCAGTTCATATTCTTTGTTTCCGATACCGATGGCCACTCCATGTTCAATGGCCGATTCCCAGTTAGTCTCCGGGAAAATGCTGTGGAAGTGGTCGTGATGGTGAGCAGCCCGTTCTTCTTCTTTGCAGTCCCCAAGTTTACTGTTCTGGATCACCGGCTGAGCGTTTACCGCATCGGCACAGGCCACATCCAGAGCCACCGGGTCAAAGGAAGCAAACATTCCCACATTTGGAACAATGGCAGCATCATTTTCTCCGTGGCAGTCACAGTAGGGAGAGACGTCAATGACCAGATTGATATGGAAATTAGGACGGCCCTGGATCACGGCTTTGGTGTATTCTGCGATTTTGCAGTTCAGGATATCATTGGATTCATCAGAAGCCGGCAGCACTGCATCCTTTGGACAGACGCCGATACATCTTCCGCAGCCAACACATTTGTCGTGATCGATGTAGGCTTTCTTGTTTTCAAATTGAGGGGCGTCGTGGGCGCAGATTTTGGCACACATTTTGCAGCCAATGCACAGATCCTGGTCTACATGGGGCTTTCCTGCAGAATGCATTTCCATTTTTCCAGCTCTGGAACCGCAGCCCATCCCCAGGTTTTTAAGCGCGCCTCCAAAGCCTGTGGCTTCATGTCCCTTGAAATGATTCAGGGAAATAATGATATCTGCATCCATAATGGCACGGCCAATCTTGGCTTCTTTCACATAAGTGCCCCCTTCTACCGGTACAAGAGCCTCATCTGTACCTTTTAATCCGTCAGCGATCAGGATCTGACATCCGGTAGTGATAGGATTAAAGCCATTGAGATTAGCGCTGTCCAGATGGTCCAGGGCATTTTTTCTTCCTCCCACATACAGAGTGTTGCAGTCGGTGAGAAAAGGCTTCCCCCCCAGTTCTTTCACTACATCGGCCACGGCTTTTGCATAGTTTGGACGGAGAAATGCCAGGTTCCCAGGCTCTCCGAAATGGATTTTGATGGCCACATACTTATTTTCAAAGTCGATATTTCCGATTCCCGCTGTCTTGATCAGACGCTGGAGCTTCTGGAGCAGGTTGTCTCCGTTTTTGGCCCGGAGATCAGTGAAATATACTTTTGAAATGTTCATTTTATGGTTCCTCCTTATTGAGCTTTTCTACTATTTTAGACATTGGCAAGAAATTATTCAATACAAAAATTCGATGATTTGATAAATGCCCCTGTTTTATGATACAATGCAGATAAAAATGCCGGGAGGAAGAGATATATGAGAGAACTTTATATACAGGGAAAAGGAAAAATAGATTGTGATATGATCCTTTCGGCTCTTTTGGGCCTGGGAGCGGATCCGGAAGAGATCCGGGAAAGACTGGAAAAAATTTTTTCCCTGCCTGTCCGGCTTGCATATGAAACACAGGAGAAAAAGGAAAACGGCCTCCGTATTGCGGTTTCCCTTCAGGAAGAGATCGGACAGAAACGGGCAGAGGCATATTTTAAAGATATAGAGGAAGAAAGCAGGCTAAAAGAAAATGTCCTCAAGATGACAGCACTTATCCGGGAAGCGGCAGACATGTCGGAAGATCAGTACTTTCTGTCTCTGACGGGCAGTGAGACCTCTCTGGTTTCCCTGACGGCTTTGGCTATAGCTATGGATCAGATGGGATTTTCCAGGTGCAGAGTCTGTGAGCTGGAGGAAGGTTTTGGAATCGGAAAAGAGAAAATGATCCCTTCAAAGGAAATCCTGGGGATCCTGGGGAAAAGCAGTCTTCTGATAAATTTTTCTATCGGCCAGGGTGAAAATTTTACTCCTGGAAGTGCAGCTTTTCTTGCTGTTTACGGAGAGCCTGCCGGGAAGACGGGAGGAAAAAGGATTGCAGGCTGGTCTCTGGGAGTTTCCCGGGAGGGAAAGGAACAGGGAATGGTCAGGGCAGTGGTCCTTGAGGAAGAAAAAGACACTCCGGAGAAAAAGGAGAATGATCAGGTTCAGGTTCTGGAGACAAACGTAGATGACTGCTCCGGGGAGCAGCTTGGCTATGCCATTGAACGTCTTATGAAAGCAGGCGCTCTGGATGCCAGCTGTTTTCCGATTTTTATGAAAAAGGGACGGCCTGCCTATATGCTCCAGGTGATCTGTAAAAAAGAAAACCAGGAGAAACTGGAAGACATTATTTTCTGTGAGACTACCAGCATCGGCCTGCGCAGATACGAGGAAAACCGCAGGATCCTTTCCAGGTCTTTCAAAGAGGTGACACTTAAAGATGGACATAAAGTGAAGATAAAAATCTGTACCCATCATGGACAGAAATTCTGTTATCCGGAATACGATACGGTGCGGAAGGTCTGTGAAGAAACAGGAAGACCTTACCGGAGTATTTATGATGAAGCGGCGGCTTTGGCAGGAGGTTTTGACAATGATATATGAAGAAAAGAAAAAAATTTTTTATGAAAAAATGAGGGAATATACCCGACAGGATCTCTGTATTGCTTTTTCAGGAGGCGTAGACAGCAGCCTGCTCCTTATGGCGGCGAAAAAATGTATGGAAGAAGAAAAGAAAATCTACGCAGTGACTTTTGATACCATGCTCCATCCTTCCTGTGATCTGGAAACAGCCAGGAAAGTGGCCGGGGAGGCGGGAGTGATCCATGAAGTGATTTACCTCAATGAGCTGGAACAGGCCCAGATCCGGTTTAATCCGGTGAACCGATGCTATCTGTGTAAAAAGGCTCTTTTCCAGAGATTAAAGGACTTTGCGGCTCAAAAAGGAGTATCTCTGATCCTGGAAGGTACCAATGAGGACGATCTCCATGTATACCGTCCGGGTCTGCAGGCCATCCGGGAGCTGGGAATCCTCAGTCCTCTGGCAGACACCGGATTTACCAAAGAAGAGGTAAGACGGCTGGCAGGGGAGCTGGGAGTATCGGTGGCCAGCCGGCCTTCTACTCCCTGTCTGGCTACAAGGCTGCCATACGGCGCTGAAATAAAGCCGGAGATCCTGGACCAGATCGCCAGAGGAGAAGAATTTCTGAAAAATGCAGGATTTGCTGTGGTCCGGCTGCGGCTTCACGGCGATATTGCCAGAATCGAAATCCCCTGTGAGCAGTTTCCGGAGTTTCTAAAAAAACGGGAAGAGATCGCAGAAAATCTCAAAAATATGGGATTTTCTTATATTACTTTGGATATCCAGGGTTTCCGCAGCGGGAGTATGGATGAAAAACTATGAAAAATTTTCCGTGGTGTCAAGAAAAAACACTTGACACCACGGAAAACCTGATGTATGATAGCCAAGGTGATTGTCAGTGGAAAAAATAGTAGAGCAGACGCTGCTGTATGATTTTTACGGCGAGCTTCTCACAGAACATCAGAGAAGAATTTATGAAGATGTAGTATTCAATGACTATTCCCTCAGTGAGGTGGCCCAGGAACTGGGAATCAGCCGTCAGGGCGTCCATGACAATCTGAAAAGATGCAGCAGGATCCTTGAGGACTATGAAGAAAAGCTTCATCTGGTGGAAAAGTTTGTTTCCATCCGGGAGAAGATCCGGCGTATCCATAAGCTGAGTCAGGAATGTGAGAGCCTGGACAAAGAAGAGCTGGTGTCCCGGATTGAAAGTATTTCCCAGGAGATTTTAGAGGAGTTATAGCAGATGGCATTTGAGAGTTTAACTGATAAACTGCAGAATGTGTTCAAAAATTTAAGAAAAAAAGGCCGTCTGACAGAAGCAGATGTAAAAGCGGCTCTGAAGGAAGTAAAAATGGCCCTCTTAGAGGCTGACGTCAGCTTCAAGGTGGTAAAACAGTTTATGAAAGCCGTTCAGGAACGGGCGGTGGGACAGGATGTAATGTCCGGCCTGAATCCCGGCCAGATGGTGATTAAGATCGTAAACGAAGAGCTGGTAAAGCTTATGGGAAGCGAGACCACGGAACTTGCCTTAAGACCGGGAAATGAAGTGACGGTTATTATGATGGCAGGTCTTCAGGGTGCCGGTAAGACCACCACTGCCGCAAAGCTGGCAGGAAAGCTGAAGTCCAAAGGCAGAAAGCCCCTTCTGGCAGCCTGTGACGTTTACCGTCCGGCAGCAATCAAACAGCTCCAGGTCAATGGAGAGAAGCAGGGCGTAGAAGTGTTTACCATGGGGGACAAGAACAGCCCGGTGGACATTGCCAAGGGAGCCTATGAACACGCAAAAAATGAAAAATACAATGTTTTGATATTAGATACCGCAGGACGTCTTCACATAGATGAAGATATGATGCAGGAGCTGGAGGATATAAAAGAGGCTCTGACTGTGGATCAGACAGTCCTGGTAGTAGATGCCATGACCGGACAGGATGCGGTAAATGTGGCAGAGACCTTCCAGAACAAGGTTGGCATTGACGGTGTGATCCTGACAAAGATGGATGGTGACACACGAGGCGGTGCAGCCCTTTCCATTAAGGCGATCAGCGGAAAGCCTATCCTTTACGTAGGTATGGGAGAAAAACTTTCCGATCTGGAGCAGTTTTATCCGGACCGTATGGCCTCCCGTATCCTGGGGATGGGAGATGTGATGAGTCTTATTGAAAAGGCTCAGGCAAATCTGGATGAAGAGAAAGCCAAAGAGATGGAACAGAAGTTCCGGAAAAACACTTTTGGCTTTGACGATTATCTGGAGAGCATGAATCAGATGAAGAACATGGGCGGCCTGTCCAGTGTGCTCAGTATGCTGCCCGGTATCGGCTCCCAGGTGAAAGATATTGACAGCATGGTAGATGAGAAAGAACTGGCCAGAAAAGAGGCCATGATCCTTTCCATGACGCCAAAGGAGCGTTCTAATCCCGATATCCTCAATCCTTCCAGAAAGGCAAGGATCGCAAAAGGCGCAGGAGTAGACGTTGCAGAGGTTAACCGTATGGTGAAACAGTTCGAGCAGGCGAAAAAAATGATGAAGCAGATGCCCGGACTGATGGGTGGCAAAGGTGGTAAAAGAGGAAGATTTAAACTTCCCTTTTAACATATAAGAAAGAGTAAGAGCAGGAGGTGAAAAGAACATGGCAGTAAAAATCAGATTAAGAAGAATGGGACAGAAAAAAGCTCCTTTCTATAGAATCATTGTTGCAGATTCCAGATCCCCAAGAGACGGAAAGTTTATCGAGGAGATCGGAACCTATGACCCGAACCAGGATCCAAGCGTATACAAAGTAGATGAAGAAGCAGCAAAAAGATGGCTGGCTAACGGCGCTCAGCCTACAGACGTAGTTGCTAAGATCTTCAAGCTGGCTGGTATCGAAAAATAATCGGGAGGTACTTTGTAATGAAAGAATTAGTAGAAGTAATTGCAAAATCTCTGGTAGATTGTCCCGATGAAGTTGTTGTTACCGAGACAGAAGAAAATGACGCAGTCCTTGTGGAGCTTAAGGTAGCGCCTTCCGACATGGGTAAAGTGATCGGACGCCAGGGACGGATCGCAAAGGCTATCCGTACAGTGGTAAAGGCTGCTTCTTCAAAAAGCGATAAGAAGGTAGTCGTTGATATTTTGCAGTAAGCGTTTGGCTTATGACAGTATAGAAAGGGCTGTTGCAATTATGATTGCGGCAGCTCTTCTTTTATCCGATTATATAGGAGAGAGAAAAAATGGAAAATTTGCTTCAGGTTGGCGTGATCACCACTACCCACGGCATTCGTGGAGAAGTGAAAGTTTTTCCTACCACAGATGATCCCAGAAGATTTGAAGAACTGTCAAGTATACTTCTGGATACCGGGAAAGAACTATGTGAACTGGAAATCCAGAGAGTCAAGTATTTCAAGCAGTTTGTGATCTTAAAATTCCGGGATGTAGATGATATTAATGAGATCGAACCTTATAAAGGAAAAAGTCTTTATGTGACCCGGGATATGGCAGTTCCTCTGGAAGAAAATGAATACTATATTGCAGATCTGATCGGCATGGATGTCTTTCTGGAAGACGGCAGCCTTTTTGGCAGGATTAAAGACGTTCTGGAGACAGGGGCCAATGATGTGTATATTGTCCAGACCCAGGAGAAAGAAGTGCTGATCCCTGCCATTAAAGACTGTATCCTTCAGGTAGATGTGGAGTCAAACAAGATGGTTATCCATCTGATGAAAGGTCTGGTCTAGGAGGAAGGATATGAAGTTTCATGTACTGACTTTATTCCCGGAGATGATTGAAAATGCGGTCCACACCAGCATTACCGGACGGGCGGCAAAGAAAGGGACCATATCTCTGAATACGGTGAATATCCGGGATTTTTCCGTTAATAAGCATATGCGGGTAGATGATTATCCCTATGGAGGAGGGGCGGGCATGGTCATGGAGCCGGAACCGGTATACCGTGCATGGAAGTCTGTGGCCGATCTGCAGGAAAAAGAAGGGAAGAAGCCTCGCTGCATCTATCTCACTCCCCAGGGAAAGGTTCTGAACCAGACACTGGTAGAAGAACTGGCTATGGAGGAAGAATTGATCCTTCTCTGCGGCCATTACGAGGGAATCGACGAGAGAGTTCTGGAAGAAGTGGTCACAGATTATGTGTCTATCGGCGATTATGTTCTTACAGGAGGAGAGCTGGCAGCTTGTGTGCTCATCGATGCGGTGTCCAGATTTGTCCCTGGAGTGCTGAGCAATGAGGAATCTTCTCAGTTTGAGTCCATCCAGGACAATCTTCTGGAATATCCCCACTATACCAGACCGGAGGTGTGGAAGAACAGACAGGTGCCGGAAGTGCTTCTGAAAGGAGACCACAAAAAGATCCAGACCTGGAGGCTGGAGCAGTCTCTGGAAAGGACCAGGCAGCGGCGACCGGATCTTCTTGAAAAAAACAGGCCGGTGACCACAGCTCTTTTCAGCCCTACAGGAGGGACTCGAAAGGCAGCGGAGATCTTTACCGGTTATCTTACCCAGAACCCCAGATATGTAGATCTGACCAGGAGAAAGCTGAGAAAAGAAAAATTAAGATTCTCTTCCAGGGAGCTGCTTATTGCAGCAGCACCTGTTTACGGCGGACAGCTTCCAGTCACAGAAGACCCTCTTTTTTCCAATCTTCAGGGGGAGGGAACGCCCTGTGTGATCCTGGCAGCCTATGGAAACCGGCATTATGACGATACCCTGGCACAGATGAAGGAACGGCTGGAGAGCAGGGGTTTTGTCTGTATCGGAGCTGCCGCACCGGTTATCCCCCATATTTATTCCCCGGTGCTGGGAAAAGACCGGCCCGATGAGGAAGACCGGCAGGTTCTGCGCAGATTTGCTGTAGAGATTAAAAAGCGGTTGGAAAAAGGGGAGAGCAGGGGGTTTTCTTCTGCATGGGTACCCGGGAATCCCTTCCCGGATCCTAAACAGATGAAACCGGTGGGAAAAACTTTTGATAAAGACCGGTGTACCAATTGTCAGGCCTGTGTGCAGAAATGTCCGGTAAACGCCATTTCCCAGGAGACTTTAGAAATCCGGGAGGACAAGTGTCTGAACTGTATGTCCTGTGCAAAAATCTGTAAGGCTGGGGCAAGAGGATATGACTGTGCCCAAGTGAGACAGTATCTGGAGGCCAATTACAGCAACCCCAGAAAAATAGAGGTTTTTTAAAGCATTTTGCTTGACAGGAGTTTTTCTCCATAGTATAATTGAACCCGTTGTAACGGTGGGAGCAGTGTGCCCTCACCTAAAAAAAGAGATGGTCCTCTGCTGCATAGTGCATTAAGAACATCCAGAGATAAAGGAGAAGAATTATGAACGAAATCATCAAAAACATTGAAGCTGCTCAGTTGAAAGCAGAAGTACCTCAGTTTAACGTAGGTGACACAGTAAGAGTACACGGAAAGATCAAAGAGGGAAACCGTGAGAGAATCCAGGTATTCGAAGGTGTTGTTTTAAAGAAACAGGGCGGAAGCAGCCGTGAGACATTTACTGTAAGAAAGAATTCTAACGGTATCGGTGTAGAAAAGACATGGCCTCTTCATTCCCCAAATGTAGAAAAGGTAGAGGTTATCAGACGCGGTAAAGTAAGACGTGCAAAACTGAACTACTTAAGACAGCGTGTTGGTAAAGCTGCGAAAGTAAAAGAGTTAGTAAGATAATATGGTGATGAACAGGGGGCCGCTGTGTGGAGAAACATTCAGCGGTCCCCTGTTTCATAAATGGAGTTCTTATGAAAAGAAAAAAAAGAAAAAAAATACAGAGAATTGAATTTCAGAAAGAACAGGCCCTGGAATTTATCAAAAGTGAGAAGGGACGGCCCATCTTTACCTGGATTTTTCAGATTGCAGTGGCACTGGCCCTGGCGGCGGTGGTGGCGATCTTCTTCTTTCAGAGCATCGTTATGCAGGAAAGCAGTATGGAGCCTACCATAGAGACCGGTCAGAGATTTTTTGTGAATAAGCTGGTCTATAAATTTACCAGTCCCCAACGGGGAGATATCATTGCCTTTACCAAAGACGGAAGTGATGATGCTCCTATCCATATCAAACGGGTGATCGGTCTGCCGGGAGAAACTATAGAAATCCGGGACGGGCTGATTTATATTGACGGAGAAGAATATGAGGAAGATGGAGATCTGCCTCAGATTACCAATCCGGGACTGGCGGAAAACGGCGTGAAGCTGGGCAGTGAGGAGTATTTTGTCCTTGGAGACAACCGGAACAACAGTGAAGACAGCCGGTTTGCAGAAGTACAGAATGTCGATAAAAAATATATTGAGGGAAAAGTCTGGTTCTGCATTTACCCGGCAGATAAGATAGGATTTGTAAGACAATAGTAAAAAGCGAGGATGAATATGAATTATCAATGGTATCCCGGACATATGACGAAAGCAAAACGAATGATGGAAGAGAACATCAAACTCATTGATCTGATCATTGAAGTGGTGGATGCAAGGATTCCCGTTTCCAGCAGGAATCCGGACATTGATGAGCTTGGAAAAAATAAAGCCAGGCTTCTCCTGCTGAATAAATCAGATCTGGCGGATCCGGAGCAAAATGAAGCCTGGAGCCGTTTCTTTCAGGAGAAGGGCTTTCATGTCCTGAAACTGAATTCCAGGTCCGGCAGCGGAGTGAAGGGAGTCCTGCCCCTGGTTATGGAGGCATGTAAGGAGAAGATTGAGAGAGACCGGAGAAGAGGAATCAAAAACCGTCCTGTCCGGGCTATGGTGGTGGGAATCCCCAATGTGGGAAAATCCACTTTTATCAACGCATTTGCAGGAAAAGCCTGCACCAAGACCGGAAACAAGCCCGGGGTGACGAAAGGAAAACAATGGATCCGGATCAATAAGAATCTGGAACTTCTGGATACCCCTGGAATCCTGTGGCCCAAATTCGAGGATCAGCAGGTAGGGGCAAGGCTGGCCATGGTAGGTTCCATCAAAGATGAAATCCTGAATCTGGAAGAGCTTTCTCTGGAACTTCTGGGGGGACTGCACAGAGACTATCCCGGGCTTCTGAACAGGCGGTATGAAATAGAAGAATCAGAGAAACCTTTGGATATGCTGGAGCAGATTGCAGAGAACAGAAAATGTATCCAGAAAGGCGGCCAGCTTGATTACCAAAAGGCGGCGAATATCCTTCTGGAAGAATTCCGGAATGGGAAGATCGGAAGGATTACTTTGGAGAAAAATCAGGTACAGGAGCAGTAAAAATGAAAAGTATACAGGAAATCAGGGACGAGTTTAAGAATGCTGGCCTGGAGGATCTGCCGGCACTGTGTCAGGTTTACCGGGAGGACAGCAGAAAAGGGGTTCAGAATCTTCTGGCACAGGCAGAAAGAAGGCAGGAAAAACTGAAAGAAGAAAGAATCCGGCTGGAAAAGATGCGGGAGTATGAACACAAATATGAGCATCTGGGATATGTCTGCGGAATTGACGAGGCAGGCCGGGGGCCTTTTGCCGGTCCGGTAGTGGCAGGGGCTGTGATCCTGCCAAAGGATTGTGAGATCCTGGGGCTCAATGATTCCAAACAGCTTTCGGAAAAGCGGAGAGAAGAGCTCTATGAGGAAATCATGGAAAAAGCCGTTGCGGCTCAGGTTGGGTATGCCAGCCCGGCCAGAATCGATGAGATCAACATTCTCCAGGCTACCTATGAGGCTATGCGGGAAGCGGTGGGAAATCTTTCGGTAAGGCCCCAGATCCTGTTAAATGACGCCGTGACGATTCCGGGAATCATCATCCCTCAGGTGCCTATTATAAAAGGGGATGCCAAAAGCCTGTCTATTGCAGCAGCCAGTATTGTGGCAAAGGTTACCAGAGACCGGCTTATGCGGGAATATGATAAGATCATGCCCCAGTATGGCTTTGCTTCCCATAAAGGATATGGATCAAAAGAACATATTGAAGCTCTGCGAAAGTATGGTCCTTCTCCTATTCACAGAAAGACCTTTATCAAAAATGTTTTTGGAGAGAAAATATGAGAAGAAAAGGGGAGGCTTCCTCAAAGAGAACAGGACTGTACTATGAAACTCAGGCGGCTGCCTTTCTGGAAAAACAAGGCTATAAAATCCTTGAAAGGAATTTTCGCTGTTCTGCAGGAGAGATCGATCTGATCGCAAGAGAAGGGGAATATCTCTGTTTTGTAGAAGTCAAGTATAGAAGTAAGAGAGAGGCAGGGACTCCTGAAGAGGCGGTGGATGGGAAAAAGCAGAAGCGCATTTCCAGAGCCGCCCTTTATTATCTGATGAGACAGGGGCTTGGAGATACAACTCCCTGCCGCTTTGATGTAGTTGGAATCCGGCCGGAAGAGATCCGGGTGACGAAGAATGCGTTTACGTTTAAAAGGTGAGTGTATGGAAATAAGATGGGATGAAAATACCAAAGAACATATGGAAGTAAAAGAAAAAAACGGGGTGGTCTACCTGGCCTACCCTGCTTTTGAAAAATTTTCCTGGTGCTGCCATGGATTTTCCACAAGGATTGGCGGCGTCAGCCAGGGAGTCTATCATTCTATGAACCTGAGTTTTCAGCGGGGAGACAAAAAGGAAGACGTAGAGGAAAATTACCGGCGTATTTCCGGGGCAATTGGTTTCGATCTGGAGAGAACCGTCTGTTCCCAGCAGACCCACACGGTGAACATCCGGAAGGTAAGGGAAGAAGATGGGGGAAAAGGGATCCTGCGGTCTTTGGATTATCAGGATGTTGACGGCCTGATCACCAATATACCGGGAATGACTCTTGCCACTTCTTTTGCGGATTGTGTGCCTTTATTCTTTGTGGATCCCATTCATAAGGCTGTGGGACTGGCCCACTCCGGGTGGAGGGGAACTGCAGGAAGAATGGGAAGCCATATGGTACAGGCTATGAAAGAGGCCTTTGATTCCAAGCCGGAAGAACTGTATGCGGCCATTGGTCCCTCTATCTGCCAGGACTGTTATGAAGTAAGCGAAGACGTGGCGGAGGTTTTTCAGAAAGAATTTCCTTCCCATGCAGAGAGCAGAGAGCTTCTTTATAGAAAAGAGAATGGAAAATATCAGTTAAATCTCTGGCGGGCTAATGAGATCATTCTGCTGGAGGAAGGGATCAGGGCGGAGCAGATCAGCTTTCCGGGAATCTGTACCTGCTGTAATCCGGATTTTTTGTTCTCCCACAGAGCCAGTAAGGGAAAAAGGGGAAACTTGTCGGCATTTCTGGGGATCTGCGGGTCAATGGAATAGTTGCATAAACTTTACAAAGTATCTCTGGCGATATTACATAAATGTTACAAAAAAATGAAAAACCACTGTTCATTTTACGAATTCTGTGATATAATCATTACCGTTAGTGAAAAGGAGCTTTGGTTATGAAGAATAAAACAACTACAAGCCTGCTTATGGGGCTGTTGGCTGTAAGTCTCGCCGCATCCCCCTGTTACGCTTCTACGCAGCAGAAGATTACAGATACCCAAAATGCGCAGCAGGAAAATCAGCAGAAATTAAACGACACCCAAAGCAGGATCAACAGCCTGGAATCTAAGAAAGATGATCTTGAAGGGTACTTGCAGGAGTTAAATCAGCAGCTAGGCGACTTGGAAGAGAATCTGCAGGAGATTCAGACGAAATCGAACGAGACCCAGCAGAAACTGGAAAAACTGGGAAAAGAACTGGAGGCTGCCAAGGAGAAAGAGCAGCAGCAGTACCAGGATATGAAGCTCCGCATTCAGTATATGTATGAAAATGCGGAAAACTCCTATGTGGTTATGCTTTTGGAATCCAATTCTATCTCTGAGTTTCTGAGTCAGGCAGAAAACATGTCTCAGATCAACCAATACGACAGAGATATGTTGGAAGAGTACAAGAAGACAACAGAGGAAATAGAAGAAAAAGAAAACAGTATCCAGCAGGAACAGCAGGAACTGGAAAACCTAAAACAGGAAAGCCTGGACAAGCAGGATGAGATCTATGAGGTAGTGAAAACTACAAACCTGCAGATCCAGGATTATGAAGGACAGATTTCCCGGGAAGAAGGAAATGCCCAAAATCTTATGGCACAGATTGAAAGCCAGAAAGATACCATCAATACCCTGATTAAACAGCAGAAAGATGAGGAAGCGGCTCAGATTCTGGCACAGCGTCAGGCTCAGGCAGCAGCCAGCCAGCAGCAGGCGGCAAGCACCGCAGATACCACGACCTCTCAGAGCAGTCAGGAAAGTGCAAGTACCAGTACACAGCAGCCGTCAGCGCCGTCGTCTACGGTGACTGAGGAGAGTCAGCAGACCAGTTCCGGAAACGGCAATACATATTTAGGAAGATTCCGTCTTACAGGTTATTGTCCCTGCGCCCAGTGCTGTGGAAAATCTGACGGGATAACAGCCAGCGGCACAACAGCTACAGCGGGCAGAACCGTTGCTATGGGCGGCGTTCCATTGGGCACGAAACTGATGATCAACGGAACCGTTTATACTGTGGAGGACAGAGGAACTTCCTACGGACATGTAGACATTTTCTTTAACAGCCACAGCGAGGCTCTTCAGTTCGGCAGCGGCTACGCAGATGTATATCAGGTAAATTAATAAATCTTACTGTCAAAAAGGCAAAAGAAACTGCCCCATCAAGGATGGATTTATGATCCTTGATGGGGCAGTTTTGATAAGAAAAATTTTAGTAGTGTACGGAATCATTCATTTTCTGTAACATCAGCATCTTTTCAGGAGCTGATTGATCTTCTGGGTCGTGCTTCTTACCTTTTCCACAGAGAGATCGTGATTCAGAATATCCATAATGCTGGCCAGATATTTACTCATATCTGCTTCCAGATAGTAAGGCCTTGTTAAAAGATCCGGATTCCGGTAGGTCAGATTCGTGGTGATCACGCAGTAAATATATTCTTTCTCGTAGTATTCATCGAATTTTTCAAGACCATCGGTGAAAAGACCGAAGGTTGTGCAGACAATAACCCGTCTGGCCTTGCGGTCTTTTAATTTCTTTGCCACGTCCAGCATGCTTTCGCCGGAAGAGATCATGTCATCGATTACGACCACATCTTTGCCTTCCACAGAGTCACCCAGAAATTCATGGGCTACAATCGGGTTCTTTCCATTTACAATCGTAGAGTAATCCCGGCGTTTATAGAACATTCCCATGTCTACGCCCAGGATATTGGAAAAGTATACAGCACGCTGCATAGCGCCTTCATCAGGACTGATGATCATCAGGTGCTCATTGTCGATCTGAAAATTGTCAATAGAGGCCACCATAGTTTTCAGGAACTGGTAAGTAGGCATGAAGTTGTCAAACCCGGACAGAGGGATGGCATTCTGCATACGAGGATCGTGAGCATCAAAAGTGATGATATTGGAAACGCCCATCTGCACCAGTTCCTGGAGAGCCAGGGCACAGTCCAGAGACTCCCTTTTGGTTCTTTTATGCTGACGGCTTTCATAAAGGAAAGGCATGATCACATTGATCCTGTGAGCTTTTCCGGCAGCGGTGGCGATGATCCTTTTCAGATCCTGGTAATGATCATCAGGAGACATATGGTTTGTGTGACCGCAGATTTTGTAAGTCATGCTGTGATTGCATACATCTACCATGACAAACATATCCGTTCCGCGGATGGATTCGCTGATGACACCTTTGGCTTCGCCGGAGCCAAAGCGGGGACACTCACAGTCGATGAGAAAACTTTCCTCTGAGTATCCTCGGAAATTCAGTCCCGACTGGTTATGAGAATTTAATTCTTTTCGGAACTGCACCAGATGAGAATCCACCTGGGAAGCAAGCTGAGCGCAGCTTTCCAAAGCTGCTATTTTGATAGGGGCCACTGGAATCGATCTTTCCAGCAAACTGATATTAATCATAAAGACCTCCGTTTAAATGCATAGATTCTATTTTGGAAAAATATTCCCCATGATGCAAGAAAATTCTCCATAATTTACCCTTTCTTTACATCATACACATTAAGTTATAACATTCGACATAAGGCCCAGTCAAGGAAAATTATTGCTTTTTTGCGGCTTTGTTGGTATACTAGCCGCAGAGTGGCTGGTATTTCAGAGGGCTGCTCTAGTGGAAAAGAGAGGTATCTATGAAGAAAAACAGACACATCATCAAAGAAGTGGAAGAGGGGAGTATTGCCTGGGAGCTGGAGCTGGAACCGGGAGATGAGCTTCTTTCTATAAACGGAAAAACGATAGAAGATGTTTTTGATTATCACTATCTGGTAAATGATGAATATATCCTGCTGCTGGTAAAAAAGGCAGATGGCGAAGAATGGGAACTGGAAGTGGAGAAAGAGTATGAGGAGGACCTGGGAATCGTTTTCGAAAACGGCCTCATGGATGAATACAGATCCTGCAGCAATCACTGCATTTTCTGCTTTATCGACCAGATGCCCCCGGGAATGAGAGAGACTCTCTATTTTAAAGATGATGATTCGCGGTTGTCCTTTCTCCAGGGAAATTATGTGACCCTGACCAATATGAAAGACCATGACATAGACCGGATCATAGAGTATCACCTTGCCCCTATCAATATTTCTTTTCATACCACCAATCCCCGGCTTCGGTGCCAAATGCTCCGGAACCGGTTTGCCGGAGATATTTTCCCCAAGGTAGACAGACTGTATCAGGCCCAGATCGAGATGAATGGACAGATCGTTCTGTGCCGGGGGATCAATGACGGAGCTGAGCTGGAGAAAAGTATTCAGGATCTGGCCGGATATCTTCCCTATCTGAAAAGTGTCTCGGTAGTGCCTGTAGGCCTGAGCCGTTTCAGAAACGGATTGTATCCATTGGAGGCTTTTGACAGGAAAGAGGCTGGCGATGTGATCGATCTGATCGAAAACTGGCAGAGAATACTGTATGAAAAGCATGGACTTCATTTTGTGCATGCCAGTGATGAGTGGTATCTCCTGGCCGGGAGAGAACTGCCTGAGGCCCAGCGGTATGACGGCTATCTTCAACTGGAGAATGGAGTGGGAATGCTGCGGCTTTTAGAAGAACAGGTAAGAGAGGCTTTGGCGGACAGGGCAGGAGACGACAGAACCGTGAGTCTGAGCTTTGCTACCGGAAAGCTGGCCTATCCGGTGATTATTCGCTATTTGGAGAGGATTCGGGAAAAATTCCCCAATGTTCGATACAAAGGCTACCAGATCAGAAATGATTTTTTTGGAGAACAGATCACTGTATCCGGTCTTCTTACGGGTCAGGATCTGGCAAGACAGCTAAAAGGCAGGGATCTCGGAGAGACACTGCTTCTTCCCTGCAATCTATTAAGAAGCGGGGAGAATGTATTTCTGGATGATATGACCGTAGAGGATTTGGAAAGAGAATTAAGAATACCTGTGAAAATTGTGGGAGAAGAGGGGGCCGACCTGGTGGCGGCAGTTCTGGACAAGGAAGCAGGAAGAGAACATAAAAGGAGACAAATGTATGAGCAAACCGATTGTAGCAATTGTGGGACGGCCGAATGTAGGGAAGTCCACACTGTTTAACGCTCTGGCCGGGGAGAAGATTTCCATTGTAAAAGATACCCCGGGAGTTACCAGAGACAGGATTTATGCAGACGTTACCTGGCTGGATAAAACTTTTACCCTGATCGATACCGGAGGTATTGAACCGGAAAGTAAGGACATTATTCTGGCCCAGATGCGGGAACAGGCCCAGATCGCTATCGACACTGCAGATGTGATTATCTTTATGACAGATGTCCGTCAGGGACTGGTAGATGCTGACGGCAAGGTGGCGGACATGCTTCGCAGAAGCCGTAAGCCAGTGGTTCTGGTAGTCAATAAAGTAGACAGTTTCCAGAAATTTATGATGGACACCTACGAATTTTATAATCTGGGGATTGGAGAACCGGTGCCGATTTCCGCAGCTTCTATGCTGGGGTTGGGAGATATGCTGGAAAAAGTGACAGAGCATTTTCGTGATATCCCGCAGGAAGAAGAGGAAAGCGAGATTCCTCGGATCGCCGTAGTGGGCAAACCAAATGTGGGTAAATCCTCACTGATCAACAAACTTCTGGGAGAGGAAAGAGTTATCGTTTCTGACATTGCAGGAACCACCAGAGATGCTATTGATACGAAGGTAACCTATCAGGACAGAGAATATATCTTTATTGATACAGCAGGTCTGCGCAGAAAGAACAAGATCAAGGAAGCACTGGAAAGATACAGCATTATCCGTACTGTAACTGCTGTAGAACGGGCTGATGTTGTTGTGCTGATGATCGATGCAGAGGAAGGAGTCACAGAGCAGGATGCCAAGATCGCAGGGATTGCCCATGACAGAGGCAAAGGCATTGTGATTGCTGTGAATAAATGGGATGCCATCGAAAAAGATGATAAAACCATCTACAAGTTTACCAATAAAGTAAGAGAGGTTCTTTCTTTCATGCCTTATGCAGAGATCATGTTTATCTCAGCCAAGACAGGGCAGAGGATCCCCAGACTTTTTGAAACCATTGATATGGTTCTGGAGAACCAGACTCTGCGTATCCAGACGGGAGTCCTCAATGAGATCATTACAGAGGCAGTGGCCATGCAGCAGCCTCCTTCTGACAAGGGAAAAAGGCTGAAGGTTTTCTATGCCACACAGGTTTCTGTGAAACCGCCTACTTTTGTGATTTTTGTTAACAGCAAAGAGCTGATGCACTTTTCCTATACCAGATACCTGGAGAATAAAGTGCGGGAGGCCTTTGGATTTAAAGGCACTTCTCTGAAGTTTATCATCAGAGAGAGAAAAGAGGGGGAATAAAATATGCTGGAGCGCATTGTATGTCTGGCTGTGGGATATGTGCTGGGACTATTCCAGACATCCTATATCTATGGGAGAAAACAGGGAATCGATATTCGGGAACATGGCAGCGGAAATGCAGGAACGACCAATGCTTTTCGTACCATGGGGAAAAAAGCTGGTGCTTTGACTCTTCTGGGCGATATACTGAAATGTGTGCTGGCCATGGTCATTGCAAGACTGCTTTTCGGCGGCAGCTATGGAGATAATATACGTCTCCTGGAGCTCTATGCAGGAGCCGGATGTATCCTTGGCCATAACTTTCCTTTTTACCTGAAGTTTAAAGGCGGGAAGGGGATCGCAGCTTCTGTTGGACTTCTTCTGGCCTTTGACTGGCGGATCTTTTTAATCTGTGCGGTGGTATTCTTTCTTTTATTTTTTACCACCCACTATGTATCGCTGTGCTCCCTGACCGGATATCTGTGCTTTGTAGTCCTTCTGCTGATCTTCGGACAGACGGGGATGTATCCCTGTGATCAGCCGGTGCTTTATGAGATGTATGTGATCGCATTTCTGCTGATGGCTCTGGCCTATTGGAGACACAGGCAGAATATCGGCCGTCTTCTCCACGGAAATGAAAATAAGATTTTTCTCAGCAAAAAGAGGTAAAAAATATGGCGAATATAGGAATTATCGGTGCGGGAAGCTGGGGCACTGCTCTGGGAATTCTTCTGGTAAATAACGGACATAATACCACACTCTGGTCCCATAGAGAAGAACAGGCCAGGGAACTGGCGGAAACGAGAGAACATAAGGAAAAACTTCCTGGTGTCCGGCTTCCTGACACTCTGGAGATTACCGGTGATTTGGAAAAAACACTGGTTGGAAAAGATATACTCATTATGGCGGTCCCTTCGGTAGCTGTGCGGCAGACTGCAAGAATGATCAAGCCTTATATCCGGTATGGCCAGTTGATCGTAAATGTATCGAAAGGTATTGAGGAAGGCACTTTGATGACACTTACAGACATTATTGAAGAAGAAATCCCCGAGTCTGTTCCCTGTGTGCTTTCCGGACCAAGCCATGCAGAAGAGGTAAGCCGGGGACTTCCAACTACCTGTGTGGCAGGCGCCAAAGAAAAGAAGACTGCAGAGTATATCCAGAATATTTTTATGAGTCCGGTGTTTCGCGCTTACATCAGCCCTGATGTGCTGGGTATCGAGCTGGGAGGCGCCTTGAAAAATGTGATTGCTCTGGCGGCGGGAGCGGCAGATGGCCTGGGCTATGGGGATAATACAAAAGCGGCTCTGATTACCAGAGGGATTACCGAGATCACCAGACTGGGTATAGCGATGGGAGCCAAAGCGGAGACTTTTTACGGACTGTCCGGTATCGGCGATCTGATCGTTACATGTGCCAGCAAGCACAGCCGGAACCGGAGGGCCGGAATCCTTCTGGGCCAGGGCAAGACTATGGAAGAAGCTATGAAAGAAGTAAAGATGGTGGTGGAAGGTGTGTATTCTGCCAAGGCCGGCTGGGAACTTTCACAGAAATACCAGGTGGATACGCCGATTATCCAGCAGGTGAATCAGGTGCTTTTTGATGGGAAAGAGCCCGGACTTGCTGTGCAGGATCTTATGCTCAGAGATAAGAAGATTGAATCCTGGGAGGTTTCCTGGGAATAAAAACAAAAAAGAGGTCTTTTCTCAGAGAAGAATCAAATCCGAAAGATTGTCTTCTTTGAGAAAAGACCTCTTTTACAAATACTGGTATGTACAGGGAAAATCATTATTCCATACCGGCAGTCTGTTCTGCGGCTGAAAAATTTTTTGCTATACTATATAGGGAACCATATCTTCAGGGACTCCTGCTACCCGCTGCTGAACATCCATGGCAGTAATAGCAGCCATTTCTTCATCTGATAGAACAAAATCAAAGATCTGGCTGTTTTCTGCCAGACGTTCCTCGTGAATTGATTTTGGAATCACAGCAATTCCCTGCTGAACGAGCCAGCGCAGGCCTACCTGAGCAGGACTTTTCTGATGGCTCTTGCCGATTTCGATCATCAACGGACTTTTCAGATATGCGCCTCTGGCCAGAGGTGCATAGGCCTGAAGAGCAATGCCGTTTTCTTCACAGTAAGCTTTCAGCTCCGGATGATTGAAGAGGGGATGAAATTCTACCTGGTTTACGGCCGGGATTACGTCAGATACGGTTTTTAGAAGTTCCAGATCCTGAATACCGAAGTTGGATACGCCGATGGACCTTACTTTACCCTGCTCCTGCAGCTTTTCCATGGCTTTCCAGGTATTTCCAAAGCAGCCAGGTACAGGCCAGTGGATCAGGTACAGATCTACATAATCCAGAGCCAGGCGTTCCAGGCTTCTGTTAAAACTATCTTCTATATCTCCAATTCTCTGAGCGGTATTCCAAATTTTTGTAGTGACAAATAAATCTTCTCTCGGTAGATTAAGAGCCTGTATTCCTTTACCGACTCCTTCTTCGTTTTTGTAGAAAGAAGCTGTATCAATCAAGTGGTAGCCCCAGGAAACGGCGCTGGATATAGCCTGTTTCAGCTCATCATTATCTGTGGCTTTATAAACGCCAAGGCCTAACAATGGCATTTCTCTTCCGTCATTTAAATGGATCACATGTTCGCCAAAAGACATATACCAAACCTCCTTTTTACAATCCTTGTTAGTATAGCATGAAAATGTGAAAAATGTTAGACATATTTATTAAAATTCATAATATCTTACAGCATCTTGCCTGAGAGCGACTCAAAAAAAGATCAAATAGGCCAAAACCAGCAAAAAGAGGTCAAAAGCGGGATGTGAGCGGTCTGCCCCCTAGCCGTGATAAATGCGGGTATGCACTGTGTATAAATCAAAAATCCACAAAGAAAACCCTTGAAAATTAAAGGGATTTTACATAAATTACAAACAGGAAAAACAGAGGGAAAAGTATGACGGAAAGCACTTAGAAAAATACATAAAATAGCTTGATAAAAGACAGGAAACCATGTATAATGAAGCTAATTGATAAATAATTGTCATTCAGTGCGCCCAAATACAAAACAAGGGCCTGGAAAGGATGGAAAAATGCATTTAATCAAAGATGAAAATGGTAATGTGATTCCTCACGGAGGAGAGGCTCATCAGCATGAACATTGCGGAAGCTGCGGCGATAACTGCCAGGAAAACTGCTCTCAGGAAGTTGTAGCTCTTTTGAACTATATGCTTTCCCACAATGAGCATCATGCCCAGGAATTGGATCAGATGGCAGAAAATCTCCAGAAGCTGGGGATGGAAGATGCAGCTAAGACGATTAAGGAAGGTGTGGCAGATTTCCAGAAAGGAAATATGCGCCTTGGACTGGCTTTGACACTGGTAAAAGAACATTTAAAGGAGGCGTAGATCATGTGTCTTGCAACGGTTCAGAAAGAAAGTGACAATACCGTAATTTTGAAAATGGTCAGCCGTATCGATGTGGATGGAGACAAGGTGATCCTCAGAGATATCATGGGAGAAACAAAAACCATCGTAGGCAGGATCTTAATGGTAGACCTTGCCAACAGCATTGTAAAGCTGGACTGCGAATAAGCTAAGGTTTTAATGGGGAAACCCCTTAAAATAAAACACAATATGCGGAGGTAAAGACCAATGAAACTAGCAGAGGCTATGAAGGAGAAGATGCTCCTTTCCTTTGAGCTTTTTCCGCCGAAAACTGAGAAAGGTATGGAAAACCTTCCGGGCACCATTGAACATTTGTGCAGATATAAACCGGAATATATTTCCTGTACCTATGGAGCTGGAGGTGGAAATGTAGGGGCGAACAGGGAAGTATGCCAGATGATTAAAAGAGCCGGCCCCATCCCTGTGACTCACTTCACGGTTATCCGTAACACAAAGGAAGGCATTAAAGAGCAGCTGGACCAGTATCTGGCAGAAGGTGTAGACCATATGCTTGCTCTTCGGGGCGATCTTCCTCTGGGTGAAACCACTACCTGTGGAGATTTCGACTATGCCACAGATCTTGTGAAATTTGTAAAAGATCAGTATGGGGATAAGTTTGAAATCGCAGTAGCCGGTTCTCCTGAGGGGCACATCGCATGCCGCAGTCTGGAAGCGGATATTTCCGTTTTGAGACAGAAACAGGATAACGGAGCTGATTACATCATGACTCAGCTTTGCTGGGACATGGAACAGTTCAAACGCTGGCTGGACGCTATTCGCAAAGCAGGCGTGACCATGCCGGTGGATGTGGGGATTATGCCGATTCTGGATCAGGCTGCCACGATCAATATGGCCCTGTCCCGTAACGGCTGTGTAATGGACCGAGAATTGTCCAGACTGATCTCCAGACACTGGCTGTTTCCAAATCCTTTCAATCCGAAGGATACAGACGGCAAACCATTCGATATGTTCTATGATAAAAAAGTAAAAGAATTTAAAGAAGAAGGTATCGAATATACCATAAAACAGATCGATGAATACCGGGCCTTGGGCGTTAACGGTATCCATCTCTATGCGTTGAATAAGTGGAAAGATGTATCGGAGATTATTGACAGATCCGGACTCCGCACACTTGTTTAAAAATTAAGTTCAGGAGGCGCCTGATATATGGCACATGTAATTGCAGTCGCAGGTAAAGGCGGCGTAGGTAAGACAACATTAACGGGACTGATCATACAGTATCTGGGAGAAAAGGGGAAGGGCCCGATCCTTGCGGTGGATGCAGATGCGAATTCCAATCTGAATGAGGTCCTGGGCGTGGAAGTAGAAACCACACTGGGAGATATCAGAGAAGAAGTCGCAGGAGCAGAAATGGCTGCAAAGAACCCTATTCCCTCAGGAGTGTCAAAAGCAGATTATATGGAGTTTAAATTTGATGATGCTCTTGTGGAATCTGATGATTTTGATCTGCTGGTTATGGGGCGTACCCAAGGCAAAGGCTGTTACTGCTTTGTCAATGGACTCCTTCAGGCACAGATTCAGAGGCTGGAAAAAAATTACCCCTATATTATTGTGGATAATGAGGCCGGCATGGAGCATATCAGCAGAGGTGTACTTCCAAATATAGAAACAGCCATTCTTGTCAGTGACTGTTCCAGGAGAGGAGTACAGGCTGCGGGCAGGATTGCCCAGCTGATCAAGGAATGCGATATGCATCCTAAACAGGTAGGCCTGATTGTAAACCGGGCTCCCAATGGAGAGCTCAATGAAGGTACCAGAGATGAGATTGAAAAACAGGGCCTCCATCTTCTGGGAGTAGTACCACAAAATGAGACAGTCTATGATTATGACTGTGACGGCACGCCAACCGTTGACCTTCCCGAGGACTCGCCTGTGAAAAAAGCCATTCGGGAAATTGTGGACAAATTAGAATTTTAAGAGAAGAGGCGACATAAAGGAGGATAACATGAGTGAATTCAGATTAACTACAGTAGAAGAATTTGAAGCTGCTACTGCGAGACTGTTAGAGACAGGTGCTAAAGTAGGTGCTGATTCCTGGCAGGCTCGTGTAAAGAACCAGACCCCCCATTGTAAATTTGGTGAAGAAGGCGTTTGCTGCCGTATCTGTACAATGGGACCATGCCGTATCACAAAGAAAGCCCCAAGAGGAATCTGCGGCTGTGATGTTCATGGCATCGTAGGACGTAATTATCTGAAGTTTACAGCAGGCGGAGCTGCTACCCATTCCGATCACGGACGTGAGATCTGCCACACTCTTTACGCTTCAGCAGCAGATGGATGCTACAAAGTAAAAGATCCGGACAAGCTGATCCGTATCGCAAAAGAGTGGGGAATTGAGACAGAAGGCAAAGACATTTATGATCTGGCTCATGAGGTAGCTTATGAAGGCCTTATGGAATACGGAAAGCCTTTCGGAACTCAGAGATTCTTAAAGAGAGCTCCGGAGTCCCAGCAGAAACTGTGGGAGGAAAATGAACTGGCGCCTCGGGCCATTGACCGAGAGGTATCATGTTCTTTACATATGTCTCATATGGGCTGTTCATCCAAACCGGAAGCTCTGGTGAAACAGGCGATCCGTGCAGGACTTTCTGACGGATGGGGCGGTTCCATGATGGGAACAGAATTTTCTGATGTGCTTTTCGGCACACCAAAGCCGGTTGAAACAGAGGCAAATCTTGGCGTTATGGTTGAGGAAAACGTAAACATCGTTGTTCACGGACATGATCCCAGCCTTTCCGAGATGATCTGTGAAGTGGCAGACAGTCCTGAGATGGTTGCTTATGCAAAAGAAATGGGAGCAAAAGGAATTACTATTTCTGGTGTATGCTGTACTTCCAACGAAGTTGCAATGCGCCGTGGAATTCCAATGGCAGGTAACTTCCTGCAGCAGGAAAATGTAGTACTTACAGGTGCCTGCGAAGCCATTGTAGTTGACGTACAGTGTATCTTCCCAGCATTAGGACCTTTAAGCAAATGTTTCCATACCAAGTTCATCACAACATCTCCGATTGCACAGATGCCGGATTCTGAGTTTATCCGCTTTGATGCGCATTCCGCACTGGAAAAAGCAACTCAGATCGTGAAGCTGGCTATTGAGAACTTCAAGAACAGAAAACCTGAACTGGTATACATCCCACAGATGAAACAGAAAGCAACTGTTGGATATTCAACAGAGGCTATCGTCAAAGCACTGGACGGCGTTGCCAATACACAGGTAGATGAACTGGGAACTACAAAACCATTACTGCAGTGTATTACCTCCGGTGTATTAAGAGGTGCAGTAGCTATGGTTGGATGTAACAATCCAAAGGTTCGTCCTGACCTGGCTCATATCGAACTGATGAAGAAGATGCTGGCAAATGATATCATCGTTATCGCTTCCGGCTGTTCCGCACAGGCTGCTGCTAAAGCCGGCCTTATGGACAAGGCAGCAAAAGATGTATGCGGCGATGGTCTGAAGAGAGTCTGCGAGCTGGCTGATATTCCTCCGGTTCTTCATATGGGATCCTGTGTAGATATTTCCCGTATGCTGGTTCTGGCTGCAACCCTTGCAAAAGATGCAGGCCTTCATATTTCACAGCTGCCGGTTGTAGGCTGTGCTCCGGAATGGATGTCTGAAAAAGCGGTATCTATCGGAAACTATGTTATCGGTTCTGGTATTGATACATTCCTGGGTGTTGATCCATACGCTTCAGGTTCCAGCGAAATGGTTGAAATCCTGACAAACGGCACCAGACAGTGGTGTGAAGCAGCATTTACTGTAGAGAAAGACATTGATAAATTAGGCGATGCCATGATGGCAAGGATCGAAGAAAAGAGAGCTGCCCTGGGCATCTGATAATTCTGAAACATAACTAGGAAAGGTGAATGACATGAAAATAGCGGTTACAGGAAAAGGCGGTGTGGGAAAGACCACCTTCGCCGCAACTCTTGCCCGGCTTTATGCTGACGAAGGAAAACATGTTCTCGCAGCAGACGTAGACCCGGATGCCAATCTTGGATTGGCTCTGGGCTTTGACGAAGAAACGCTGGACTCTATTGTTCCCATCACAAAAATGAGAAAACTCATTGAAGAGAGAACAGGCGCTGGAGAGGATAATCAGTTTTATAAGCTGAATCCCAAGGTCAGCGATATACCGGATACTTATTCTAAGGAAGTAAACGGTGTAAAGCTTCTTGTTCTGGGTACGGTGGAAACTGGTGGAGGGGGCTGTGTATGTCCCGAGCATGTCATGCTCAGAAGAATCATCAACAACCTGGTTCTCCACAGAGATGACGTGGTGATCATGGATATGGAGGCCGGTCTGGAACATCTGGGCCGGGGAACTACAGAATCCATGGATCAGTTTATCGTAGTGATTGAACCGGGTGCCAGAAGCGTTCAGACCTATAAAAATGTAAAACGTCTTGCGGATGACCTGGGTGTTAAACAGGTACGGGTGGTTGCCAACAAGGTGAGAAACGCAGAAGATGAGGAATTTGTCAGAAGCCGTATACCGGCAGAGGATCTCCTGGGCTTTATTCACTATAATACAGAAGTTATGGATGCAGATCGTCAGGGGAAATCACCTTACGATTTCAGCAATACAGTAAAAGAAGAAATCACACAAATTAAAAACATAATCGATCAGGGATTATGAGATGTTAGGAGGAAAAAACATTGACTTTATTTGAAACAGTATTCAGCGGAAACGACGCTGTCTATGGATTGACAGAAAATGCAATTAACGCTGCCATTGAGCAGCACGGTGCTGACAAAGCTGTCAGCTTCCCCAACACAGCATACAGCCTGCCATGTTATTATGCAGTAACTGGCGTAAAGGTTGGTACATTAGGAGAGCTGAAAAATGCTCTTGGAGTTGTAAAGACTCTCATGACAAGAGAAAACAGAACTCATGACATCTTTATGTCTGGTGTAGCTACTGCTCTCTGCGCTGAGTTTATCGAAGTATTAAAATATATTGACGGAGCTACTCCATATGAAGAGCCATGTTATGGACATCTGGCAGATGCTGTGATCCGTGAGCTGGGTGTACCTCTTGTAACAGGAGATATCCCAGGCGTAGCTGTTATCTTAGGTAAGGCTCCTACTACAGAAGAAGCTGTAGCTCTGGTAAAGAGCTATCAGGCACAGGGTATTCTGGTAACTCTGGTTGGCGATATCATTGACCAGTTAGCAGAAGCCGGCATGAAGACTGGTGCTAATCTCCGTGTTATTCCTTTAGGAAAAGATGTTACAGCTGTTATCCATGTTGTATCTGTTGCTCTTAGAGCAGCCCTGATCTTCGGTAACATCACACCGGGAGATGCAGGAAATCTGATGAAGTATACAATGGAACGTGTTCCTGCATTCGTAAATGCTTTTGCTCCTTTAAATGATGTGATCGTAGCATGCGGCGCTGGTGCTATCGCATTAGGATTCCCTGTAATTACAAACCAGGAAGGTGTTGCAGAAGTTCCTAAGAGCCTGATCTGCCAGCCGGATGTAAGCAAATTCAATGCCACATCTCTGGAAGCCCGTGACATTAAGATCAAAATCACAAATATCGATATTCCGGTTGCTTTCGCTTCAGCATTTGAAGGTGAAATCATTCGCCGTGGCGATATGCAGGTTGAGTTTGATGGTTCTCGTGTAGACTGTGCTGAGCTGGTACAGGCTGTAGACGCTTCTGAAATCGAAGACCACAAGATCACCATCGTTGGTCCGGATGTAGACGGCATGGAACTGGGAAGCAAGAACAGCATTGCATATGTTGTTAAGGTTGCCGGAAAGAACATGCAGTCTGACTTTGAGCCAGTTATTGAGCGTAAGTTCCACAACTACATTAACTGTATCGAAGGCGTTTACCATACAGGACAGCGTGATATGCTCCGTATCCGTATTGGAAAAGAAGCTTTCAATGCAGGCTTCCGTCTGAAACATATCGGAGAGGTTCTGTATGTTTCTGTTAAGAATGAATTTGATGCCGTTGTTGATAAATGTGAAGTAACTATTTACACAGATCCTGCAGAATGTACAAGAATTCGTCATGAAGTTGCTATTCCAACCTTTGACAAGCGTGACGAGCGTCTGGATACCCTGACAGATGAGTCTGTAGACGTATATTATAGCTGTATCCTGTGTCAGGCATTCTCACCGTCTCACGTATGTGTGGTAACTCCGGAACGTCTGGGACTTTGCGGTGCTGTTTCATGGCTGGATGCGAAAGCTACAAACCAGCTGGATCCAAACGGACCTTGCCAGGTGATCACAAAAGAAAGACCTATCGATGAGCGCATCGGTGAATACGAAGACGTAAATGAAGCTGTTCAGAAACTGTCTCAGGGCGCTCTCCAGGATGTATCTCTGTATTCCATTATGGAGAAGCCAATGACTTCCTGCGGATGCTTCGAGTGTATCTGCGGCATCGAGCCATTCTCCAACGGTGTTGTTATTACAAACCGTGAGTATGCCGGAATGACACCTCTTGGAATGACCTTCCCAGAACTGGCTTCCATGACAGGCGGCGGTGTTCAGACACCTGGATTCATGGGACACGGAAAACACTTCATTTCTTCTAAGAAGTTCATGAAGGCAGAGGGCGGTATTGAGCGTATCGTGTGGATGCCGAAAGAGCTGAAAGATACAGTTGCAGAAAGACTGAATAAGACTGCAAAAGAAATGTATGGAATCGACAACTTTACAGATATGGTAGGAGATGAGACTATCGCTACCGATCCTGAAACACTGGTTGCATTCCTGACAGAGAAGAACCATCCTGCACTGGGTATGGATCCAATGATGTAATTATTTAATTTATAAGTATGTAAAAGGAAATGGGAGATGCCTTGCAAAAGGGCCTCCCGTTTCCTGTATAAGAGTAAATTGACAAAAAAAGTCCAATTACTATATACATATCAGAAAGAAATGTAATATTATAAAGTTTTTTTGTATAATATCACAAGGGAAACTTGTCAATATTACA
>ERZ1090861.266-NODE-266-length-34184-cov-32.818805_pt1 | contig 34184 bp, 26 predicted proteins | sample MGYA00478482_ERZ1090861 | MGnify/ENA primary metagenome ERZ1090861 (study PRJEB33644, sample SAMEA5815744) | chicken gut metagenome | biome: Chicken; feature: Gastrointestinal Tract; material: Caecum | place: Ireland | collected 2019-01-01 | study: A study of the... | reverse complement strand
ATTTTGCTCCATTTCTGCACTCATTGGACTTTACACAAAATTTGGGAGTGACCCTCCTATCTTCCACAGTGACCGTGGATTTCAGTATACCAACCGATACTTCTACCAGCGGTTGGTCAATGCTGGCATGATACAAAGTATGTCTCGTGTTGGCCGCTGCATTGACAATGGCCCTATGGAAGGATTTTGGGGCATCTTGAAGCGAGAGCGTTATTATGGAAAGCGTTTCACGAATCGTACTGAACTGGTGAAAATGATTCGCAGTTATATCCATTACTACAACACGAAACGTCTCCAGCGTAACCTTGGCGTTTTGACACCGATGGAAAAGCATGATCGTTATTTGAAGGCAGATTGAGATATTTTTTGTTGATTTATTTCGTTGTCCTCTTGACGGGGTGCACACCATTTTGATAACTTGATTTTGCCGTGTCACTTTTTCGATCTCCACCGTATGCCGTCTTTTCCGCCTTGTACTGCTGTCCCATCAGATACTTGAATTGCTGGGACGTTAGGTTCCGCCGCCCCAGCTGGTTTTTGCAGATCCAGGCGATGACTGCGTACCGATCGGGAAACTCCTTCTCATAGATAGTGAACTGAATCTCCGGGTGCTGCTGAAGGATGCGGTAGCGGTTGTGACCATCCACGATGATGCCGTTCCAGACGATCAGCGGGTTGATAACCACCCCATCTGCCAGGATGTTTTCCTCCAGCTGTTTCAGTTCTTCCTCACGAAGCGGAGGAATCTTGCTCTCAAACTCCGGGTCAACGCTCAAATTCTGCAGCATCTGCTTTCGCCTCCTCTCTTTTATCGGGTGTGAATTCCATTTCAGTCTGACTTTAAGGCCAACTGCCCTGGAACTTTCCATTCCGACCAGTGTTTTGAAATTGGTTTTACGGGTTCCTCCCCCATTTGTCCTCGACGCCCCGGGGAGGGTTGGGAACCTTCTGGCGGCGGATTTGCACCGCTCCATCGGCCTTTCGGCCGCCCCGCCTTCTTTGTGGCCGGGCCGCGAGTTACGGAAGTATCATTGTCTGGAAGTACCAGAAGGTTGAGCTATTCGTTTTTCAAGGTGCTGCGCTGGTCTCTGGCAAAAGCATACCAGAGTTTTTTCCTCTCTGGGAGTGACTGGAAGTACACCATTTGGTGTACTCTTAGTACACCTTTTTGTGAAAGTGCCCACTACAATGATAACTTAGGTTCCTCTTTGACGGGAGTGACTATCTGTCACAGTTTACTGTGACTGATTGTCACACCTTCCAAGTCTTTCATTCTTCAGACACAAAAAATGCCGGCAGACAGTCGCAGTCTCATCCAAACTGCTTCTATCTGCCGGTATTCCATATGCTGCCTTACCGGGCAGCGTTTTGTTTTATTCTTCTCTCTGATCCACAATGTCCAGAAAATCTCTGCCTACCCGGCAGAGCAAAAAGAAAACTTTCACCCCAGCCGCCTTTGCCTGGGCCAGAGCCTCCCCGAAAGCCGGGTGGGTGTCCACATTGGGCCGCACCTCGGTGATCCCTTCCATCTGGATCACAAAGGCCACCCCGCAGCGAACCCCGGCCTGCTGGGCCTGGGTCAATTCCTGCAGGTGCTTGACGCCCCGTTCGGTGGAGGCATCCGGGAAGTAGCCGATGCCGTTCACTTCCAAGGTGCAGCCCTTCACCTCCATCAGGTAGAGCTGGCCCGCCTTTTCCATGGAGAAGTCAATCCGGGACTTGCCATAGGAGAACTCTGGGTGAATCGCGTCAAAGCCCTGGGTTTCCAGCCACTCCTTTACCACCTTGTTAGGAGCCTGGCTGTCAATGTTGACCCAGCCCAGGCCCTCTTTGCGGACCGCTACCAGATCATATTTTGTCTTGCGGGCAGGGTTATCCGACACTTCAAGCCGGACATCCGCCCCTGGCAGCAGCAATTCCTTGCAGCGGCCGGTGTTTTTGACATGGACGGTTTCTTCTTTGCCTTCCAGCATCGCCTTGGCGATAAACCGGTTGGGGCGGGAGAGGAAGGTAGCGTCCAGGATGGCTTTGTATTTCACGGTCTTCTACCTTTTTGTTAATATCAGATCCAAACTTACTACTCGGCTTCTTTGTCCTATATTCAAGATTAGGATCTTAAGAATAATCCGATCCTTAAAAAGACAGTGTCAAATACTTTTATCCAATTCTGCAAGATGTTGAAGGAAATCATTTCCGCTATATCTTAGTTCATTCTGCAAAAGAATAGCACCACGATCTAGATGCGCTTTTACGCTCTTGGGGAAATATTCCTCGTCTGACATATGACGATTCTCGCAGACCTCAAACAGACATTTGTAAAGGGCATCTGCATCTCCAGTAATTGTCTGTCTATTTAATTCCCGCCCTAGATTGTTTGTATTAAAATCTTCCTTCTGCAAAAGTCCTGTACGTAGCGACAATGCCAAAGCAAGTTTGATAAGCGTTGCGTAAGGAATATTTGTACTGCTCTCAATTTGAGTCAAAATTTCCTCAGTCTTTTTTGAGGTTTTCAGTTTAAATGCCATTATTGCACCTCGAAGTACTGATTTTTCTTAATTTGCGTACACTTATCATCACTATATTCTAGCAAGAACATATTAGAAACTTGATCTCGTAGTGCCAGCATATGCTTAGAACTGATCTCTTCATCTGTGGACAATACAAACAGCTGTCCAGGAAGACGCTTGAAGAACTGCTCTACAATATTTGTCCGATGGTCCGCATCAATGCGTGCAAAGGGCGTATCAATTATAAAAGGCAATTCGCATTTGCACTGCTGCATCATCGCCCAGTAAAGCGACATAACAAAAACTTGAGTCTCACCTTTAGACAAAGTGTCTTTATTAATCTCCATTAAAAGTTCAAACTTGTCACTAGGATAAGACTCCAATGCGTCCCCAAAATCTTCTTCCTCCGGATTCCCAATTTGATCATTCAATTGAACAAACGCATATCGACGCAGTCTTCTTCTAACGCCATCTGCCCCAGACCGACGGCAAATACGCACCAGATCATTTTTCTCTACGGTTTGTCTGCGCAGTAAGTGCACACGGAAATCCTCATCAATTTGAATGTCATCAATAAATTTTCGTTTTCGAATTAAACGATTGAATTCCATCAATGTGTCTTCTCGAACATCACGAATCAATCTGTTAAATATCGTATTTTGCAGATCTTCCAGCAGCAATAAAACCTTACTCGAAATCGCCGACACAGAGCGACGTTTGATATCAATCTCCAGTTCCTTATAGGCTGCTTCGCGCTCCTTTTCGGCGGTATTGATGTTTTCCTCGCAAATCCCCAGTTCTGATTGTCTATTTTGAGACTGCAAAGAAAGATCATAGATTTCTTTTGTAATTTTAGATATAGCTTCAGTATGCGCCTGATAATTTTCAACAGAGCTTTGCTGAAGTTTTTCTCGAATTTCCTGTGATTTTTTTATCGATTGATCTAGGCGCTTTCTGTATCCAGCAATTCTTTTAAGATCATACTGGCCTACACGATTTAACGCTGCTTGGACACTCATTTCCTCGTCATCGGAAAGCCCGAAAAGAGGGACAAAATTCTCCCATTCATTCGCCGGAATTAAAAAGTTGATTATATCCTCGTACAGAGTACTTCCTAATTGATTTGCATTAGGTACACCAGATTTACCGATAGAAGAGCAAACAAGATCTTTAAATTCTTCTGTGTGAATTGATTCTGAAATCGCTTTCCAAGACTTAAATCGATGTTCTTTCACGATCTGAGGATGCACCTTGTCCAGTAGCGGTCCAACAATGATAAAAGGCAGAATTTCAGCCGCCATCGCCTTTCGTTCCCAGTTAATCCTCTCTCTATGCTCTTCTTCTTCTTTAAGTTGGGTGTTCAGTTGTTTCCATTCCTCTAGTGAAATTCCACCCTGATTCGTATACTCTTTTTTTAATTGTTCAATTTCAGCATTCTTCTCGTCTTGTTGAGCCTGAAGATCCGTAATTTCACTGGACAACTGCTTTTTCCTATTCTTCAGTTCTTGCAGTTTTGATTTGATTTCAAGATACTCTCTGATCGCATCATTATCTTCAGATTCACTGGATGCCAAAACTTTTTTAACACTAGAGTACATAATATCAAATGTATCGTTTCCGCTCAGTATCATAAGAGCATCACGCACATTATTTTTTTGATCATCCAAGAGGTATTCCGCAATCCGTTCACCATCAAAAAAGCATAATTTCAAAAGTGTAGGCGGAATCAAACGCAGCAGAAATGTCTGAAAATCGATCAGATCTTGATTCACAAGTTCCTTACCATTCTTTATAACCTGAATTTCTTCCTTTGGTTCACCTTTCTTCCAAGTCCATAAACGAGTAATCCGGTACTGATCCAGATCCCCATTTGTACTATCCGAGAATTCAATCGTAATATAGGCTTTTTCATCCTCATTCATTTTTGCCCGGTCATTAATATAAGTCATAATTTTTTTATATATCGTTTCCCGGGGTTTTTGTATCCAAAGCAATAATGGCCATATAACGCAAGTTCAACTGCCACAAATAGAGTCGTTTTTCCTGCTCCATTCTTACCGCCAATAATTACAATTTTTTTCTCCGGATTAGAAGTATCCAGATCAAACACGTTATAATCCTTATAAGAGCCGAAATTATTCAATTCAATCTTTTTTAGTATCATCTTCTAATTCCTCTCTTATCCGATTAAAATGGAGCCACCCTTGATTCAGCACCTTTTCTACCTCTTTGGTGGTTTCACTAGACCGAGTATAAAACTTGCTGTTATCTACAGCAGACATCAAGCGAGACATCAAATCAAAAGGAACATCGTGCTTTTCGCACAACTGATGGATTGTATCTAATGTCTCTTGATCATATTTAGCTTTTTTATACTGGTCCCACGGCAGTCTCACTCCCATGACATCATAGTAAATATCAACGACTGCCCTGCAAGTTAAATCTCCCTCCTGCTCCCAAACTTTATCAATGAACTTCAGTTCTTCCTCGGAAATTAATTCAAATCCTGAACTTTTCTGTAATTCAAGAAGCCGACGAAGCATCTTCTTACGAGTTTCTAACGTAAATGGGCCTCGGCCAAATTCGCCATTCTTCATAAGATATACGGCGCCATTTCTCCGTCGATAATCACGTGCTTCAGGAGTTCTTCGCAATTCAACGAGCCAATTCCGATATTCTCGCAGAGGAATGAGTTCTGTCGATCCATGATCAATGAAGTTTTTCAAAGATTTATCCTCTTTAACCATGGTACAGCACCAGCAGCCAAATCTAGAATTACCAGTGATGGCAATTTTATCCTTGTTCACTTCACCAACAACGCTCTGTTCCTCTCCCATTTCTTCTCCTTGGTAAAGAGAATAAAGGTATCGATTGTCAGTACCCCAAGCACTTTTTCCATCATCTTTCAGAAGATATTCCCATACGTCCTTATTCTCAATTTCAGACAAAGGACTATATACATATGCTTTCGGGATAGAGTCATGAGGAGTTAAGATTTTCCCTTCAATTTCTCTAGAGGTAATGCTTCTTGATCTACTTGCGCTTTCGGCCTTTCGAACACCTAGAAGGATTACAATTTCACCATCTTTTCGGATTACATTGTAAGTAAAAGCATTCGAAGGGAGAATTTTCAACCGGTCTGTACACCACCGAAATCCAGGAGCCTCCGGTGTAGGATAGCCCAATCCGATCACCAAGCTCCAAAATCTGTTTTTAACTTCTGGATAAATGATATGCGACTCTATATTTAGATGTTTTTCTGCACTTACGGCATTAATTGCCTTACTCATATTGTGCATATAACGTTTAACAATGGGATTTTCTACCATTGTATCAGAGGTCACAATATAGACTTTCTTTTTTCGTTCCTCTGGCGCAAGAGACTCAATCATTTCAAAGGTTAATTGGCAAAGTAATGTTGAATCCTTTCCTCCGCTATAACCAATCATCCAGGGCCGCGAATCATGCTTATAGACAAGAGCCATTTGCTCAATAATATCTTCGAATTGCCGCTTTGCTTCTTGATTCATTGTTTTTATCCTTACTGGTCATCCTGGTTCTGTAACTCCAGAAATAATTCCCAGAATGCTTTATCTTTAATATAAATAGGTTTTGGGCAATTTCCCATCTTCACGATGCTATAATGCTTCTGCAATTTTTTTACATCGCCAAACAACTTAGCTTCTTCTGCGCTGTTCGCCTCCGTATTAAATACAAAGCGTATGTCTGTGTTCTTTAGATCTGCAACATTGTGAACAACCCAAGTTAAAATATACTTAGAAAAATCATCATCTCCACTACCAAAATGCTTCAAAAACTGTGTAGACAAAATTGTCCCTACACCAAATTCCCGGCCTTCTTTTAAGATCTTCTTCAACGAAGGAAATCCTTCATGCAAAAAGTTATCAGCCTCATCAACCAGAATCATCTTTGTAAGCTGTCGGTGATTTCCAATAAGTCTACTAGATCCCCTAGCTTGCATCTGTGCGTAAAACAAATCCAAGGTTATCGCTATGATCAGATTTTGAAGATCTGTGTCATATCCAGAAATATCAATTACTACCACTCCTTGTAAAAGATCAAAGAGTGCTTCTGTATTTCGACTATCGCTTTCAAATACCTCAAAATCTGATAAAGTACGCAGAGCCGCCTCCAGGGAATCGCCCTTTTTAATGCTATCATCACCCATATAAAGGGAATAGACATTCTGGAATGTGGGTGCGGGTAAAGTCCAGGTGCTTGAATCGTTAGGAGAAATCCCTTTCGCTGTATATGCACTCTTAATGCACCCTAGCAACGTACTACTTTGCTTTGGTCCCAAATGATAGACTCGCGAAAGCGTATCATTAAATGTATTGGCTACATGGATCGGTAAAAGTGGTTTGAACACACGAGGTTGCGTAAGTGCAAACGGATTATAAGGCAAATGATACGGTTTAAGCACCTTTGCATTGGTAGCCGTTACAAAATCCTGTTTACTTTCGTTATAATCTCCTTTATAGTCAAAGATTAAAATGCCAATATCAGGGCTTCCAACATTATTTACTCTTTGCCTATATAGCTGTGTAACCAAAGATTGTGTAAACTGCGTCTTTCCAGTACCCATTGTACCTATAATGCCTGTATTGGTATGAAAAACCTCATCCGTATTGCCTGGATGCCAAAGCACAGGCATACCAGTATTTTGATCCTGTCCGAACAAAATACTAATCTCTTGATTCGTTTTCACAGGTTCGCTTGTATTTGGTTTGCCTGCACTCTCCGTCGTTAGGCCATTAGTCTGTTTCTCAGGAAGAGTTTCTGCCTTCTGCTCAGGAGCCGCTGGAGAATCCTCATGAGCTTTTGCGTGAATTGCTTGCATCGCTTCCTCATGAGCTTCCTTTTGCTGTTGATATTCTTTAATCGATTCAGCATGATCGGCTGTATAGAAATCAGAGAGTTTAGGCGGGAGGAATTTAGACTGTTCTATCTCATGAGCAACTTCAGTCACAGATTTTACGAGGTAATTATATCCCTCCTGCTCAGGTAGCTGAAGAATTGCAATATTGTTTTCAGAGTCCATTTCGCCAGAAATCAAGCTTTCTCCTTGCTTGAAAGAAATGATTGTTCCAATTCCAATATACTCATTGACAGCTTCAGAAATCTCATAACGTTCATTAAGAAGAGCTTCTCGGCATTCATCCAATACCAACTGCCACGACTCCTCTGGATAAATATTATACAACTTCATTTTTTCACAACTCAAAATTGTTAGTTGCATAATAAAATTCCTGACAACTTTCCGCTCAATGGTATTACGTTCTTCTCCGTCCGGCCACAATGCATTGAGTAAACCCTTATGTGTATTGATCACTTGATTTTTAGCTTTATCAATGACGCTTGCCTCATTCAAGCCAATTTTTACTTCAATAGGATGAAGATGAATATAAATTCCCTGATTTGCTTTTTCAACACCTATTAGTAACAGGTCATCACAGGTTGCCCCATGATCAAAAGCCAAATTTCTAGCAGAAAGTAGTCCGTTATTTTGAGAAAGACCAGTATTTCCTGAAACTCTCAAAAGTTCTTCAAGAGATATCGGAACCCATACGATATCTTTATGCGTATAGTAGGCCATTGCAAACTTAACAGCAGAAATAATGCTCATTTTTTCTCTACTGAAAGTACTGTCAAGTGCTCTTTTAGACGAAATTAGACGCAGTAACCAACGCCCATTAATAGCATTAAAGAAATCAATAATTCTCTTCGCTGCAGCCGGATCAGCTTGCACATTCTTCTTTTCCAATTCGTGAGCTATAATACGCTCGTACTGTTCGGCTTTTCGTGTAACAGTAATAGCATTATACCCACTTGCGGAAGAATTTTGATCTCCATAATGGATAATCAACAAATCTTTTGACGATTTATCCTGATAGAAAAAGCTAAGATCTACCTTAGGATCAACAAACACAACCCAGTTAGCAGCAGAATACACCTTATCCAACTGTTGTCTAGCTTCTTTATTTACCTCAGTCGTGATACAATGATCTGGCGTATAGGTGCTACTCGAATAAGCTACTCGATAAATCGAATTCAATAAGGCAGCAAACTCATTCAAAGGTGTCCCGGGAGCATATTTCATGCCATATCCCGTCTTATACCAGCCTTCATCCAAAACTGATGGAACGCCAGAAATAATACCATTCAACGATGTTCCTGTTGTCAATTGAGAAATTTGACTGTCTCCGCACTTATCACTGGAGAGCATTTGATAAAATGCAATATGTGCATATCGATACGACTCATCAGCTTCCTTATGGATATAGAAATGCACCTTGCTAACAAGTAACGAAGCCAGGTCAGAGTTATTTTCATATTTTCCATCAATCTCGCAAAGATATGCTTTGGTCCTACTCAAATTCGATAAGACAGAAAAATCATTATGATGGATTAGAGAGTCCTTATCACTATAAATGTTTACTTCAAAATTCAGAATTTCATCTGGCATCAAATTATCCGATATTCTTTTCTTAAAATATCGAATAATCCCTAAAAATATTTCCCTGCATTCCCCCAAATTATGCAGGCTCAGAATCATGCAATGGTCCCCGATTCCATCGAATAAGAATCTGAAATGAGCGTAGTATTCTTCAATTTTTTCTGCAACCAATTTCGGCACAAAATCTCGAATCTCATTATAATGATCCCCATCGACAAGTGTATAATATCTCCACTCTGGTGACTCATGCTGCTCAACGACCTGATAAACCTCCTGATTATCCCCTTTAATATACGGAAGAAGATTTGCTGAGCTCAAGCGATCTACAATATCATCGCGAACTTCTCCGAGCCCTAACTCCTGACGAATTTGGAGTTGGTACATTACATTAAGAGGGTGAACAGGTGTGAATGCTATTATATCGCGAGCGTTATCATATATTGTTCCTAATTTAAGAACATTATTATGTTTTTGGCTGAGAATCTCTCCTTCTTTTACATTCTTTAAAAAGTCTTCATAGGATGCAATATAAGCCTCTGCTGCTTTTGACAGCTCATCATCATAGTACGCCAAACTTGGCAACTGTTTACGATTCTTGAAGATCTCAAGAAATTTCAAGTATGCGTCCCTTATATCTTCAGGAATTTCAATTTCTTGAGAAACATATTCACCATTATAGCCTTTAATTGCATACAAGGCTTGATTCTCTATAATAAAGGCTTCTTTCCTTAAATCCTCCTGAAAACCACCAACTGCATAATAAGGCGTCGTGCCCATAGCAATCTTTTCATTTCCATATTCAAATCTATATTCAAAGCCACGTTTTCGTTCGTTTTTTTGTTTAAAAGCCTTTACTCCTGTCAGCCTAGACGGTTTTACAATATCATCAGAAATCCCCAAATAAACTGGCACAGATCCACAAGTAACTTTAAAGAAAACCTTGCCTTTATCAAGAGGAATACTATTTTCCTCTAAATCCAATTTTAATGTAGTATCAAGATTACAAGAATACTCTCCGCCTTCTTTTACTTCTTCAACAACTTGATTTGGAGCTCCAGGATTAATAATTAAAGCATCCTTAATACCTTCAGCTAGGATTCGGCGGTTCTTACCGCTACCTTCAATCCGATAACACGTCTGAAGATTTTCCAGATACGAAGGATTCAAATCCACGACACAGATTTTAAGATGGAACGTAATCGTACTGCTATTCGGATCATGTATATCCACATTTACAAATACACAATCACCAGTTTGGATTTGCAGCTGTAATTCTTTAGAGCCACCAAAATTAGTCGCCACATTTTGATCTTTTATATTAATTAACTCTTTGCGTACCGCTATATTAAATGGAATCAGAACAGTAACTGTGGTTTTCCTGTCAGGATTATAAATTAAAATATGTTTTTCACGCTGTTTTGCCTTTGTAACGCCGCCATTGCGAATAAAAAGTTTTTCATCCTGATGAAATTCATATTCTAATCGGCTACCACAATAGGCAGTTATGCTATCGTTATCAATATCAAGTGGAGTACTCAGCTTTTTATCTTTTCTTGCCTTCGAACATAGCACATCTTCATAGGTGAGATTTTCAAACCACTTATCGCCATGTCTCTTTTTAGTCTCCAGATCACTAATAAATTTACTATCAAAACTACCGTCAAGGCCATCACGTAAATTACCAAATCTGAAGACCCTATCAATCAAATCAAAATCTCGATGATTCTCATCAATCCGTTGTTCTTGTTTTCTCTGATCTGATATAAGCGCTAATCCATCTGAATCTGGCAGCAAGCGAAAATCCATCCAACTTTCATTGCTCACTTTTCCTACGCATACAGATGTTAAAAAGCTCCTGTACTCAAACAAAGACTTTCGATCTGCATACCTATCCAACTGTTTTCTTTTCAGTTCATGCTTTAACAAAACATGATCTGCATCAGACAGATGAGAGTCCTCTATACTTTTTTCAATCGTATTGATCAATTCATCAGCACAAAAAGGCATACCCTTCGCGGAAAAATCACGCGATGCACTAGAAATGGTATCAATTGGTGAACAAGTAATCATTAAAATAGGGTTCTTGTTGATTGATAACGGAATATTTCGCAATGTTGCGAAAAAGTCATCTGTCATTCCATCAACTTGAGCCGCAATAACAATCTCCTTGCTTGCGAGTTTTAATGTGAATGTGTGATATATGTTCTGGTAAGAGAATGTGCCCTGAAGATCCTTTTTATGTGTAATATCAAACAGAGCTTCGTTTACCTTCTTTACCAGCTCCTCATTATCAAGTCTAAAGCAAAAGCGATCTCCATCATGTATATTATCGCATTCCTGTTCGAAATAGCTGATAATGCGTGTTGCTATGTAATTATAAAATTCTTCGTACATATTGTGCATCCCCACTATCGCTCTTCTTCTCAATCAGATTCAACTTCGTATAGAACTGAACCACTTCATCCTTAGAAGGCTGGTCAAGAAAAACTCCTCTTAATTCAAATTGGTGAAACACTTCATTCAGACTTATTTTTTCCTCATCATGGATTGCTAGCTTTGTGAGAAAAATCAGAAATTCTTCCGTAATATTTAGCATTGATCCGCTTGCACCACGAAACTTTAGATAGTGCTTATGGCAGAACTCATCAAAGTGTTTTGCGTAAGCGTTGCTAACCCTACCACGATCTGTGTATTTAAATTGTGTCTGGACACTTCTATACAAGTAATCTACTTCAGAGAAAACCGGTCCCAATTGCTCATTTTTTTGCAAGTCTTTTAGTTCAATACAATCTGTTATGGCATTTCTATATAGATCGCATACACATTGAATTTGTTCTGCCACTTCTCGTTCTTCGCCTGTTTCATTAACATAATCTCTTAAGGCAATGTAATCAAATTTTCCGCCTTCTGGATTTTGATTCAAGATTTCCAATGTAATCGCGTGACAAAATTGCTGTTTAATCGCCGGCAAAAGTATCTGCCATCCAGATTTATAGCATTCTCTCGCTTTATTGGTTTTTTCCCAATCCAGGCTAAAATATAATGGGATAATTTGCTCTCTATCACCATGCTGGAAATTCGACAATGTCAAACACGTTTGACTTGTATAAAAGAAATAATAAAACTCTAATAGTTTGATAAGGTATTCTTTTGTTCTTACACTACTTTTAAGAACAAATGTCAAATCTTTTATAAACATTTTTTGAGGAGCAAAATGTACAACATAGTAAGGTGAACTTTTTTCTAATGGACAATTTTTAGCCTCCAGAGATTCAAATATTGCTTTTTCCAAAACATTAGACCCTTTTGTGGCCTGTTCTATAGCCTGTTGTACAATATTTTTTAGTTCCTGATTACTTCCTAAAACACTATAAAGATACTCTGCAGTCTTATGCTCAGCTTGATCGTTACATGAAATATAACGCATAGCTATAATACTTTGGGGACGTAAAGAATGATTTGCATCATCGTTCCAGTAAACATTTTGAGCAATTCGTAATAACTGCTCCCTTTCCTCATCACTCACATCATCTACTGAATCTGCCAGTTTGCTTAAAGTGGTCTCCATGGATTCTGGCACTGTCTCCTGCCCACTAGCTAGCCGAAGCCATTCACCAACCACATTAGAAAACGTTGTTACAATTGTGGACATATTGTTCGCCGTAAAAGGGAACAGTTTTATAGCCTGTGCAGATCTGTGTGTAACCCCTTTTCCATTTTCATTTATAGAAAAGCTTTTCTTCATCATTTCGGGACTCAATATAAACTTCACAGATTTACACCTCTTTAAAACTATATCCAAAGTCACTCTCTTCAAATAGGAATTTCACATTATCTTTTTTTCTCTTTGAAACAATATAAACTCTCGACTTTTTTGTTCCAAATTCGGCCAATGCCATAATTCCACTTGAAAAATCTGCATGTAAATTTCGATCTTGAGATGTAGGACAATAGCCATCTTTCATGGCCATAATGACTTTATAAAGACTATAGTCAATGGAAAAAGAAACTCGCTGCGTTTTGGATTCATTACTAAGGTCGACTATGATTACTGGAGTAAATTGTAAGATTTCATCTCCCCCATTTCTATTAGGGAAATCAAACTTTATAACAAGTTGCTCCAAAATGCTGTAATCATCGCTAGAATCATCAATGCAAATCAGCTCTCCGCCATAACGTCCATCCCATGCATAAATACTTTCCTTAACAGCCATATAAAGATTTTTTAAACGCTTATAATTTCCAGCATATGCATAGTATAAATCTCGAACAAATGATGTATATAATTCATCTGTCTGAAAAAGGTTGTAATCGGTCAGTTTCTTATAATACATCAAAAATTTATATATATATTTTTTAGATCTCCTGTACTTGTATTAACATTCAGCAACCCATTATTTTTTATAGTATCTGCATATTTTGATCCATCAAGAACAGATAATGCAATTGGAAAAGCATTCTCAGCCGCATAAAAATTCAACACATCTTCGTCACGGATTTGTACGTTCTGGCCGCTTGTAGCGTTATCCGTCATACAGTCAATCAAATTTGATGTGTCCTTGTTTTCAAAAAGTAGCATCGGAGTTGTAAATGAAATATATGTCTCCAAAAGCTTTGATGGATTACTAAGTATTTTCCAAAACTTATTTTCGTCAAAATCCGGAGAAACAATTGCATCAAAAATAAAATTCAGTATATCTCTTGAAGTAACAACCATTTTATTTTTGATGCAAACTTCAACAATTCGTTGAATCAAAAGACTTTGAACATCTTTTCTCATTAAAAATTCAAAGTTATCACGGACCGGACAATGTGTGCGGTTCGGGCAGGTAACTCCCTGGTTCTTGTATATAGTGTAAAAAGGATTAGAAGAACTGTCATTAAAAACTTTTGAGAAAAGTGCCGTCAAATATTCGGATTTGGCCCCATCTTCTGTCAATGTATATAGTTGGTAATTTGAAAAATCAATATGATAAAAGAAGCTATCCTTACCAAACTCAGCCGATTTTGTAACGCTAAAAATGTTGTTGTCTAAAACATACTGTTTAAGCTGACCAAAATATTTTCCTTGTTCAGAGTCAATAAAATTGTTCAGCATACCAAGATTGATCGCAAGAACAACCTTCTCACAACCTCCATCATCCAACCGATCATCTCGAAATGCAGCTATTCTCTCTGCGAGCGTTTGAATGGCTGTCTGATTTGGCGCATCACTTTCTGTTGCATCATTAATGATCTTATATGAATCGAGAATTTTATTTTGGTCCTTATATTTGAGATATGACAGTAGATGCGATTTACCATCTCCGGCACTACCGCATACAAGTACAAGATGCTTGTGCTTAACGTCTACAATCTTGGACATCAAATCTTTAAAGTCATCTTCTGTACAACGTTTAACGTGCATATATTCTTTCAGCTGATCAAAATTATCAACATTCTGTACTGCTTCAGCCGAAAGTTTGCTAAGTCTTCTCAATTCAGAGATAAATTCACAACTCATACTTGTTCCTCCGCAATTTATATAGAACCAGTAATCCTCATTGAATTAACTCTCTCAATTATCATTATTTGAGAGTCATCTTTTATTTCATGTCAATAACTTCCATAATATCCCCAATATCGCAGTGCAGCGCCGTACAAATTTTTACCAATGAATCTGTTGATACATTTTCATTTCTCCCCAATTTTGCTATCAGTGCAGAACTCACACCTGCAGCGTGCTGCAAATCTTTCTTTTTCATATCTAAATCAATCAGGAGTTTCCATAGCTTCTTATAGCTAACTGCCATTTGTACATTCCTCCGTGATAAATCATCTTGTACTTTCTAACATTATACTTAATTTCTCCTTAATCGTCAATAAAACTATACGATTCTAAAGTTTCTCTTTACATATTCATTCTTCTAATTCAAGAAAAGCGATGGATAACCTTCCAAATCACTCACCGACTGTAATTTAGGTCACAGATAAAGCATTGGGTTATTACAATAACATACTTTTCTAATTGGTAACACCAAAGTTTGTGATTTATGATTGCAAGCCACGGGACTTGGAGAAAAGCTCTAATAAGCATTTTTGCATTTGAAAAAGGGTTGTGCCATTTTCAGAAAGCCCGATTTGCATTTCCTATTGGAGATACAACATGCGCAAACCTGCCAATACGTGTCAAGCCCCCTTTTCCTAAAATCTGGACGACCTTTCGCTTTTACAGCAACATTGACTTAGAAGGAAACACAAATAGGCCGGCTCCAGCGGGAAGCCAGCAAGGTTTCGTTTCATCATCCCCATTCGCCAGCCTTGACAGCTACTTGGCGGTCTGTCCAGCGGCGGATCAGAAATATAGCTCTCAGCTATTGGCAAAGCCAGGATTTCCTACCGTTTTCAGATAACGGGTGACTGTGGCATAGTAAATGCGCAGAAATTTAGCTGCACCTGCAATCATATAAACGTAAAAGTGCTTTCCTTCGGAGCGCTTTTTATCCATAAAACAAAACACCTGGTTTTCCCTATGTGACAGCTGTAAGATTATCCCCGAAACTGTAAACAGCGTTCGGCGCAGATGTGGTGAACCGCGTTTGGAGACGTGCCGTGATTTGGACTCAAATGCACCTGACTGGAACGGCGGTGCATCCACACCAGCAAACGCAACAAGTGCTTTCTTGTTTTTAAAGCGGCGAACATCGCCTATTTCTGCCATGAGAATGGGACCAGTTACTGGTCCTGCCCCTTCCATGCTCATAACAATGTCGTATTCAGGAAGAAGGGAGGCCAATCTTTGCATTTCACATTGACAAGCCTGCTTTGCCTCACAGATGGCATTCAAACTTTTACATGCCTGCGTGATCAATATTTTTGTGCTTTCACACTTGGGAAGCGTCAAGACTGATTTCTTTGCTGATTCATAGACTTTTTGAGCTATTTCACTTCTGAATCTGTACTTTTTCTTCTTGCACCAGGACCGATACGACTCCATAAATGCTTCAAATGTGAACTTGCATACACAGTCCCGGTGCCAGTAATGCATAAAGAAATCCACCCATTTGAAATGACCTTCTGTACTTTTGGTGGCATCATCGAATATTAAATTAACACCTGCAAATGTCTGATCTGAAAGAGCAATCAACCCGTTCTTCAGGGCAGTCGCTGTAGTTGTAATCCGTTCGTACATCCTGGATTGCGTCTTGAGAAGAAGACGTGTTTCCTCCTCGTCATTAAAAGGCGGAAGTTCATTCCAGAAAGTTAAAGCGTAATTGGCGATCTTAAGTGAGTCGGCACGGTCTGTTTTGAGCTTGCGGATGGAATTGTCACTGAACTCGTGGATTAGCATGGCATTTACAACTGAAACAAAAAATCCTGCTTTTTTCAGTGTAAGTGCCAGAGGTCTCCAATAGTTTCCGGTGTGTTCCATTACGATCCGAATATCCCCTCCTAATTTTTTCAGAGTTGAAGCCAGCCAATTTAAATCATCGTTTGTATGACAGACCTCAAACGGATGCATGACAATTTCTCCTCCGGGTCTGCGGACTGCAACCATGCTTTTATTCTTGGAAACATCAATTCCTACAGCAGTGATAGCAGATGATTTCATTTGTCTGACCTCCTTTTTATGCTGGCTCCGTCGATGCCCATCACCGATTCTGCTTGCTTTGTTACACGAGCATTCAGCATACACACCGTTAGCTCAACCTGCGTCAACCGAACGCTGCAATGAGATGGCGGAGAACAGTTTGCGCGGACGAGCATAGAAGACCAATTAAGCAAAGTCAATAGCATAAGTGGCCAACAGGGTCAAGAGTAGATGGTTTTCACCACCGCTTCGCCGCTCTTGACCCTGTCAGCCACTTACGCTAAGCAGAAAACAAGGGCAGCAAACGCTGCCAAATTTTCATTTGGGCATAACAAACAAAGCCCTGCGTCTGTTTCCAGGGCCTGAGTTTCTCAAAAGCTTCAGGCTGCCTTTACAAATCCCTGTTCAGCTGCATGCTGCTCTGGTGTTTTCAGCTCAAAAGGTTTCTGGTCACGCAAAACCGCAAAGATAATAAAGACCAATTTGTGCATCGACGCTGCCAGAGCGACCTTTGCTGGTTTGTTTTTACATTTCTTCTCATAGTAACTAAGCAGTACAGGATTTGGTGCTGGTTGCTTCCCATGCTTACAAATCGCATTAACTACTGCCATATGCAGTGAGGCTCTCGCATAGGGCGATCCACGCTTTGAAATCTTGTTTTTCGTGCCTCTGAATGTTCCGGATTGCCGTTCAGATGGGTCTAACCCAAAGTAAGCTGCAAGCTGTTTAGGCTTTTTGAACAGAGTGAAATCCCCGATTTCTCCTAGTAAAAGAGCTGCCGAATGGCTGCCAACGCCAGGAATGCTTTGCAGCAAAGAAACGTTGTTTCGCATTTCTTTTATCTGCACCAACAAATTGTCTATTGCTTTCTCAATTTGAAACACGCTTTCAGATAATGTACGAAGCATTTGAATGGTACAAACAATGAGGGTTTCATCGGCACAGGAATGAATTCCCAGGGTCTGTGCTTTCTGTGCTACCGAGACCAGCAATTCAGCTTTCTTCTTAGCAAATCCATACCCTGCCTTGCTTGCTGCAGCAATCACTTCAACCAGTTCTGCTTCTTCCGCTGCAAGCAAAATAGCTGGCGTTGGAAAACGCACAAGCACGGCACATGAAGTGATTCCTCCTAGATCTGAGAAGACCTTATCATAGCCTGGAAAGGCTTGATCTAGGAAAGCTGTCAATCGGTTTTTATAACTCGAAACGTCATTCAAGAATTCTACCCGTTCTCTGCAGAGCTGGCGTAATGCACGCAAGGCCGTTTGGGGAACCTGGGAGGGCCGTAATGTCTTTGTTCGATACATCATTGCCAATTTAAAGGCGTCTACACGATCTGTTTTCCTCTTTCTAATAGAGAAATCCTTCATGGAGCTGCTTTGAAGCGGATTCACCACGATTACATCGTATCCATGCTCCGAGAAGAACTGAAAGAGAATCAAGTGGTAGCGTGAGGTGGATTCCATCACAATAACAGGCTTGCTGGAAAAGATCTGCTCAGCCTTTTGAAGTAAAGTGTTTGCTCGATTGATCGATGTTTCATCGTGATAAATCTTTTCCTGAGCAAAGATTTTGTTATCTGGCGACAAAATACACATATCGCTGAATCGTTTGCTGACATCAATTCCTGCTACCGGACCAAAATTCATATACACCTCTCCTCTCAGGGACAGTTTCGCTTCTTCGCAAAAGCAACAGGCGCGTTGTTGACACGGGTAACGGTTGTGCCGACCCAACCAATCGAAACATTGATTCTTTCACGAAGCGAACGGACGGTCTACATTGTTAGTAATTCCTGAATGGAAACCAAGCAAGCAATTTTGCCACTTTCAGCCCCAGTTAGTATTTCAATGTTACTATGTTTCGGAAATCGGCACAACCATATAACCGTCTATGATGAAACAATTTTGATTTCACCAATAGGATTGTACCAGCAAGCAATGCGTCTGGCTATCCACCATGCCAGACACTGCTTGTTGTGGAGATCCCCAATCCCCCATTTACGCAGAAAAAATTCTGCAGCTACGCGTTTGTTGAACGCTTTTATTAAATTTAACGGGTCACAAGAAAACTTCTCTAAAAAGAAATAGTGGGTGGCAAGTACGAGTTCGTACTTGCCACCCATGTTGACGAGGAACATATTCACAACCATCCGACCTCACAGAATTGGAAGCGATCTTTACATTCTTCAGCGCAGTCCCATGCGTCCAGTTCTAAATTTTCCATTTTTCTCCACGGTAATCATTGTTGAAGATCACTTTAATTATGCTGTAAACGATCTTCTAAAATCATTTCCGCTATATACTTAAACTATTCCAGCTTTACTGGGACAGATACGATCCGCCCATTGATGCTGATGAATCGCTCCGGCCATCTGAATTGTTCTGTGTACTTCTGGATCATGGCCGGGAGTAGAGAGGTAAAATGCTCCGTCCCCAGGCCCACCACCAAGAAGGTGCCCGCCACAATGTCGTAAATCACTCCGCGGTCATCTCGAAGTGAACGGTTCAGGTCCAAACCGATGAGCTTGCCTTTGTCATTCATTACTAGCCCTACCGGATCGTCAAAAGGATAGTAGGCAGCAATATCACCTCCCACCTCTTCTTGCAACGCATGTAGTCCGGAGTCAATCCGCTTTACATAGGGTGCTTTCATAGATTCCACCACTAGAACTGTTATCTTTTCTATTGCCGCTTGCTGGCCACACGGATCACTCTCATACTCACAGTTTGCTTGATCCTCAATGGTCATCGTCTTTTCCATATGGGTCTGAGTCAAGTTTTCAACGATTTCTTCAGCCGCCTGCGTCTCCACATTTAGAAATTCTTTACATCCTGTGATGTCCTTGAATTTCTCGCGCTGATCCTGGTCAACTTCCTTTTTCACGGGTAACTGCCTCCTTTTTCCTTCCCCGTACAGATTACAGCTGCAATATTTCTATCATTGACAACTGAAGCTCCTGCCGCTTTTGCGTCACTCATCATAGCTTCTTGTTTTGATCTGTTCCACTGCCTCCTGCTGCACCAGCAGCCCCGCCGAGAAGCCAACCTTGAAGTGGCACTCGCTTTCCTCGCACTGAGCGATGGAGGACTGATCCAGAAGCGTTTCCACCGGGTCGTAGTCTTCCTTTGTCAGTCTCTGAGACAACTGGTCCATAATCTTCTCGCAGGCTCTCAGTGCGTTCCGGTACTTTTCGGACCTCGGCACTACCGTTTCGCTGGGATAAAAGTCTCCGTTATAAATCGCTTCCAGAATCATTGCTCTGCCCTCCCCTTCAACAGTAGATCATCTCGGCTTGGATGATCTCCTCCGCCCGGCTGCGGATGGAGTTCATCGCCTGCACCCAGCGCATCGGGTCGTTTGCTTTCAGCTCTTCGGTGATGCCTTCAGCCTCTGCCATCTGCCGGATGATAAGGCTGCACCGCTCAGTGGCCTGCTCATTCAGGTCAGCCAGCACTGTATAAAGCTTCCCGGACAAAAGCAGTGACTGATACAGGATCGGTCTGTGATTTTTGAGATACGCTTTATGGAGCCGCCCCCAGCGGCCAATGGGGCGGTTTTCTTCCGGCAGTTCCAGGACCGGAAGATAATAGTCTCCTTTCAGCTGATACCGAATGCCGTGTTCCTGGATGGTCTGTCTCAGTTCTTCCATAATCTGCTCCTTTCTGCTTTGCTGCTGCCTTCTTCCAGCCTCATTATAGCAGGGCCGCTGTGCGGAAAGGAAGGATGTCGAGGCTGTGATTTTCAGCGCTCCTGGCTGCGCTGGCGCTTCCTGTGCCACTGTTCCAGGAGCTTCAGGATGGTTTCCTCCATCTGCCGCGGGGTATAGGACTTCGGGAAATACCTTTGGATTGTCTCATTTTTCAGGGTCAGCCGATCAAGCTGGGCCTTTTTGTCCGATGTTATCACGTCCAGGATGGCGTCATAGCTGCACCCGCCTGCCCGGCTCAGCTTCTTGATCTGCTGGGCCTGAGACAGTGACGGCGAGTGCTTGCTATCCTCCATGGCCTGCAAAAAATCCCGCTGTTCGTCAACTGTCAGATAGGACAGCTCCACAGCGGGATTGAAGGATATTTTCTTTTGGTCTACCAGTTCCAACAGTTCAGGAATCAGATGGGTGAGGCGGATATAGCGCTGAATATTCCGAGCGTTGTCGCCCGCTTCTTGCGCCACAAGGTCTCTTGAAGTCCTGCCATGCAACTTCTGGCCAACTTGGCTCGAAGTTAAATCCGTCCGTGCGCCCTGGTGTTTCAGGGCCTCCAACTTCATCTTGTAGGCGAAGGCCCGCTCGCTGGGGCGGATGGTCTCCCGCTGCAAATTGCTCTCCACCATCTGCAGGATGGCCTGGTCGTCGTCCAGCTGGCGAACAATGACCGGCAGGGTTTTCATGCCGGCCAACTGGGCCGCGTGCTGCCGCCGGTGGCCTGAGATGATCTCATAGCCGCCCTCCTGCCGCGGCCGGACAACCAGCGGAGTCAGCAGGCCGAACCGTGCCACGCTCTCCACTGTTTTCAGCATGGCCTCATCGTCCAGAACCTTGAAGGGATGATCTTTGAACGGGTGCAATTCCGTGATGGGAACCTGCCGGATCTCCTCGGCCTGTTCTGCCGGTTCTGCTTTTGTTTTCAACATACTGTGCCACCTCCTGTGAAAAACAATCCTCTGTGCATCTGCCCAGAGTCGTGAAAATGAATGGTCTTGCCTCCCCTCTCCGGAAAGGAAAGGATATTCTGCTATAATCAGTATCGTTCTTATTCTTCTTATTAGCGTGTAGTTTTTACACCTCCGGCCGTGTCGGTTTGACACTCCGGAGGTGTTCTTTTTTCATCTCTTGAATCGTTCTTCCGGGGCCTCGATGAAGTTTTTCACATAGATCAGACTGGGCCGGCCCTGGCCCTGCCGCCGGCGCTCGATGAGGCCCGCCTTTTCCTCCAGCTCCCGCAGCAGGCCCACCGCCTTCTTGTTGCTGCACTTCAGATGTTCCATGATGCTCTCCACTGTGAAGATGATATACACCCTCCCTTCCTCGTCCTTCCAGCCGTTTTTGGCCGAAAGGCCCATCCGGTCCAGCAGGAAGCCGTAGAGGACCTTGGCCTCCACGGAGACATCTTCAAATCTCCTGCTGGTAAACAGGGCCTTGGGGAACCGGTAGAAAGAAAAGATGTTTGCCTGTTCGCCGTAAAAGAAATCACCCATACGCGCACCTCATGGCTTTCGCCGTCTTTCTGTTGTGGACAAAATAAAAAAGCGTCTGCGGTTTTGGAACACGCAAACGCTTTACGGGATAAATCAAAACGGAGGCAGCTTTCACTGCCTCCGTCTGAGATTTTAATTCAAATCCAGGTTGACCGAGAGGGTCATATCCTTCCAGGAACTGTGACGAAATGGGTAATCAGCCTGTTTGCACCAGGCAGAAGCCTCATAAAACGTCACATCATGGTCGAAGGAAAGATAGCTCTTACTTCCTCGGGTTTTTAATTGCAGCCTGTGCGGCGGCCAGACGGGCGATGGGCACACGGAAGGGAGAGCAGCTGACGTAGTCCAGGCCGATGTTATGGCAGAACTCGACCGAAGAGGGGTCGCCGCCGTGCTCGCCGCAGATGCCCAGGCCCAGGTCGGGACGGGTGGCGCGGCCGTCGGTGGCAGCCATCTTGACCAGCTTGCCCACGCCGACCTGATCCAGGTGCTGGAACGGATCGCTCTCGTAGATCTTGTGGTCGTAGTAGGCGCCCAGGAACTTGGCGGCGTCGTCACGGCTGAAGCCGAAGGTCATCTGGGTCAGGTCGTTGGTGCCGAAGCTGAAGAACTCGGCCTCCTTGGCGATCTCGCCGGCGGTCAGAGCGGCGCGCGGGATCTCGATCATGGTGCCGACCTGGTACTTCATGTCGACGCCAGCCTCAGCGATCAGCTTGTCGGCGGTCTCGACCACGACGTCCTTGACGAACTTCAGCTCCTTGACCTCGCCCACCAGGGGGATCATGATGTGCGGAGTGATCATCTTGCCGGTCTCAGCGCTGACCTTCAGGGCAGCCTTGATGACGGCACGGGTCTGCATGACGGCGATCTCGGGGTAGGTGACAGCCAGACGGCAGCCGCGGTGGCCCATCATGGGGTTGAACTCATGCAGGCTCTCGACGACGTTCTTCAGCTCCTCGAAGGTCATGCCCATATCCTTGGCCAGGTCGGCGATGTCCTCGTCCTTGCTGGGCAGGAACTCGTGCAGAGGGGGATCCAGGTAGCGGATGGTCATCGGGCGCTCGCCCATGATCCGGTACATGGCCTCGAAGTCGCTCTGCTGATAGGGCTCGACCTTGGCCAGGGCAGCCTCGCGCTCCTCAACGGTGCGGGCGCAGATCATCTCGCGGACGGCCTTGATGCGGTCCTCGGCGAAGAACATGTGCTCGGTGCGGCACAGGCCGATGCCCTCGGCGCCCATATCCACAGCCTGCTGTGCGTCGCGGGGGTTGTCGGCGTTGGTCATGACCAGCATCTGGCGGGCAGCGTCGGCCCAGCCCATGAAGCGGTTGAAGTTCTTGTTGCCGGTGGCAGCCACGGTGGGGATCTGCTCGGCGTAGATATTGCCGGTGGAGCCGTCGATGGAGATCCAGTCGCCGCCCACGAACTTGTGGCCGTTGATCTCGAAGGTCTTGGCCTCCTCGTCGATCTTGACGTCGTTGTCGTTGCCGCAGCCGGAAACGCAGCAGGTGCCCATGCCGCGGGCGACGACGGCAGCGTGGCTGGTCATGCCGCCGCGGACGGTCAGGATGCCCTGAGACACCTGCATGCCCACGATGTCCTCGGGAGAGGTCTCCAGACGGACCAGGACGACCTTCTTCATCTTGCCGGACTTGACCATCTCCTCAGCCTCCTCGGCGGTGAAGACGATCTGGCCGCAGGCAGAACCGGGAGAAGCGGCCAGGCCCTTGCCCACGACCTCGGCGGCCTTCAGGGCAGCGGCGTCGAACTGGGGATGCAGCAGGGTGTCCAGCTGCTTGGGCTCCACGCGCAGGACAGCCTCCTGCTCGGTGATCATGCCCTCGTCCACCAGGTCGCAGGCAACCTGCAGGGCAGCCTGGGCGGTGCGCTTGCCGTTACGGGTCTGCAGCATATACAGGTGGCCGTCCTCAATGGTGAACTCCATATCCTGCATATCGCGGAAGTACTTCTCCAGACGGTTGGCGATGTCGACGAACTCCTCGTAGACCTCGGGCATCTGGTCCTTCAGGTGGCTGATGGGGGAAGGAGTGCGCACGCCGGCGACGACGTCCTCGCCCTGGGCGTTGATCAGGTACTCGCCCATCAGCTTCTTGGCGCCGGTGGCGGGGTCGCGGGTGAAGGCGACGCCGGTGCCGGAGCGGTCGCCGGAGTTACCGAAGGCCATCTGCTGGACGTTGACAGCGGTGCCCCACTCGTAGGGGATCTCGTTCATCTTGCGGTAGACGTTGGCGCGGGGGTTGTCCCAGCTGCGGAACACGGCCTTGACGGCCTCGACCAGCTGCTCCTTGGGATCCTGGGGGAAGGGACGGCCCTCGTTGTCCTCATAGATCTTCTTGAAGACAGCGACCAGAGCCTTCAGGTCGTCGGCGGTCAGGTCAGCGTCGGACTTGTAGCCCTTCTCTTCCTTCATCTTGTCGATCTCGACCTCGAACAGGCTCTTGGGGACCATCATGACGACGTCCGCAAACATCTGCACAAAGCGGCGGTAGCAGTCATACGCAAAGCGGGGGTTGCCGGTCTTTTTGGCCAGGCCTTCGACGGCCTCGTCGTTCAGGCCCAGGTTCAGGATGGTGTCCATCATGCCGGGCATGGACTGGCGGGCGCCGGAACGGACGGACACCAGCAGGGGGTTGGAGTTGTCGCCGAACTTCTTGCCGGTGATCTCCTCCAGACCCTTGACGTGCTCGAAAATGTCGGCGACCAGCGCGTCGTTCAGCTGACGGCCGTCGGCATAGTACTGGGTGCAGGCTTCCGTCGTGATGGTGAAGCCCTGGGGCACAGGCATACCGGCTGCAGTCATCTCAGCCAGGCCCGAGCCCTTGCCGCCCAGGATGTTCTTCATCGTGGTCTTATCGCCGCCAAAGGCGTCGTTTCCCTCGCTGAAGTAGTAGATATACTTTTTGCTCATGGATTCATTTACCTCCCGTTTTGATTGGTGCCGGGCGCTTTGCTTCCCGGCGGTACAGCCATCGTTCGTTTTTTGCGTAACGTACTGCGTGCGAAAATATTATACCAGACAAACGCCGCAAAATCCAGTTATTCAAAGCTGAAATCTGCTGATTTTGTTTACACAAATTTGTGCATTTCCCTTGAAAAAACAAGGCTTTTACGTTAATATATAGTGGGGTAGGTTCGGGACCTGTCCCGTCTTGTATCCAAATACCGCGCCGCCCCGGCCCCGCCGGGGCTTTTGCCGGGCCGCGCCCGGCCTGCATTGGGAGGTATCTTTTGATGGGTATGGAAAGCAGAAACGAAACTTCACAGGCTCTGGCTGCGGCCCGCGCCGCGCTGGACAGCGCCGAGGCCGCCCGCGAGGCGGTGCTGCTGCGGCACATCGCAAACGGCGTGCAGATCGCAAGCCGCACTGTGTTCATTGACGAAACGGTCCAGATCGCGCCGGGGGCTGTCATCCTGCCCGGCACCATCCTGCGGGGCAGCACCGTCATCGGGCCGGGCTGCGTCATCGGCCCCAACGCCCTCATCGAGGACAGCACCGTGGGCGCCGGCACCACCGTCAACGCCAGCCAAGTCTACGCATCCCAGATCGGCCCCCACAACAACATCGGGCCCTTCACCCATGTGCGGGCGGGCACCGCCACCGACTACGGCGTCCATCTGGGGGCCTATGTGGAGACCAAGAACTCCCGCTTTGCCCGGGGCAACACCGTCAGCCACCTGACCTACATCGGGGACAGCGACGTGGGCAAATACTGCAACTTCGGCTGCGGCACCGTCACCTGCAACTACGACGGGCAGAACAAGTACCGCACCACCATCGGGGACTACTGCTTCATCGGCTGCAACACCAACCTGGTGGCGCCGGTGTCGGTGGGCGACGGGGCTTACACCGCCGCCGGCAGCACCGTCACCCAGGATGTGCCCGCCGGGGCCCTGGCCATCGAGCGGGGCCGCCAGGCCAACGTAGAGGGCTGGGCCGTCCCCAGGATGGAAGCCTACATCGCCAAAAAGCAGCGCCTGGAAGCCGAGCAGCGCCAGGCAGAGCAGTCCGAACAGGGCTGACCCCGAAAAGAAACAGGACGCCGCCGGAAGGGATAGGCTGTGCGCGGGCATGACCGTGTACGGCCCGTTCCTTTTTGCCCGTCCGGCATTTTTGCACACATCATACGAACAGGAAATACTATGACAACGAACGACATCTGGCTGATCGCCGGCCTCGGCAACCCCGAGGCCAAATACGAGGGCACCCGCCACAACGCCGGCTTTGCCGCCCTGGACTACCTGGCCGGCAAGTGGGGCATTTCGGTCTCCAAAAGCAAGTTCCAGGGCCTGTGGGGCCAGGGCGAAGTGGACGGCCGCAAGGTCTGCCTGCTCAAGCCCCTTACCTATATGAACCTTTCGGGGGACTCCATCGCCCCCCTGGCCGCCTTTTTCAAGATCCCGGCCGATCACGTCATCGTCCTGTGCGACGACATCACCCAGGCCCCCGGCAAGCTGCGCATCCGGCCTTCCGGGTCGGCAGGGGGCCACAACGGCCTCAAGAGCATCATTGCCCGGCTGGGGACCGACGCCTTCCCCCGCATCCGCATCGGGGTGGGCGAAAAGCCCCGCCCCGACTACGACCTGGCCGACTGGGTGCTGGGGCGCTTCCCGGAGGAGGACGCCAAGGCCGTGTCCGGCCGCTGGCCCGACATCGAAGCCGCCGCCCGGCTGCTCATGGCCGGCAAACTGTCCGAAGCGCAAAACAAATACAACCGGTGACATCCGGCCCCATTGACTGCGAGGTGAACACCCCATGTATGAGGCCCTGCTCAAACAAACCGCCGAATACCAGAAGATCGCCGCCAGCCTGGCCTCGCCGGGCCCGGCTGCGCTGTTCGGCCTGCCCCCCGCCGGGCGGGCCCTGGTCTATGCCCTGCTGGCCCGCGACCTGGGCCGCCCCCTCTGCATCGTGACCCCCGGCGAGGCCGAGGCCACCCACTTTGCCGACGACCTCAAAACGCTGGGGGTGACAGCCGACGTCTTTCCCCCGCGGGACTTCATGCTCCGCCCGGTGGAAGGCGCCAGCCGCGAATACGAATACCGCCGCCTGTCGGTGCTGGGCGCGCTGGCGGGCGGGCGGCTGAAAGCCGTCTGCGTCCCGGTGGAAGCCCTGCTGCAGTACACCGTCCCCCGGGCCGAGTTCATGGCCAACACCCTGACCCTCAAACCGGGGATGCAGTTTTCCCGGGACGCGCTGGTCGGGCAGCTGTTCGCGGCGGGGTACGTCCGCCGCAGCCAGGTGGAGGGGCCCGGCCAGTTCAGCGTCCGGGGCGACATCGTAGACATTTACGCCCCCGACATGGCCTCCCCTGCCCGGCTGGAATTCTGGGACGAGGAGATTGACTCCATCGCTTCCTTCGACCTGATGAGCCAGCGGCGGGACGCCTCTTTGCAGAAGATCTACCTCTCCCCTGCCCGCGAGGTGTTGTTCGGCAGCTGCGAGGAGACGGCCGGGGCCCTGCGGGCCGCCATCAAAAAGGCCCGCGGCAAGCACCGCGCCGCCCTCGAACAGGCCATGGCCCCCGAGCTGGCCCAGCTGGACGCCGGCCAGATGCCCGAGGCCATGGACAAATACTACGGCATCCGCTACCCCCAGCCCGCCACCCTGCTGGACCACCTGGACGCGCCCCTGCTCATCCTGGATGAGGTGGGCGGCATCCGGGACGCCCAGAAGGCCGCCGAGTACCGCCGCGGCGAGGAGCTGACCGGCCTGCTGGAAGAGGGGCTGCTCTGCCCCGGCCTGGACGTGCTCTACCAGACCATGGCCGGCCTGGCCGCAGCCGCGGAGAAGTACCCCACCCTCCTGTGCGAGAACTTCCTGCGGGGGATGAACGAGTTCAAGCTCAAGGACCTCATCAACGCCGAGGCCCACGTCTCCCCCAGCTGGAACGGAGAACTGCGCAGCCTGCTGGAGGACCTTGACCCCCTGGTTGAACAGGGGTACGCCGTCACCCTCTATTCCGGCACCCCCAAAGGGGCCGCCGCCCTCACCCGCGACCTGACCGACAAGGGCTACACCGTCAGCATGAGCCGGGACATCCGGCCCACGCCCGGCCTGGTGCAGGTGCTGCCCGGCCACCTGAACGCCGGGTGCACCCTGCCCTTTGCCCGCTGCGCCGTCCTGACCAGCCGCCGCCACGGCATCGGCGAGGGGGACGAGGCCAAAGCCAAAAAGCGCAAAAAGAACAAGGACGCCCTGTCCAGCCTGGCCGACGTCAAGCCCGGCGACTACGTCGTCCACCAGAGCCACGGCATCGGCATGTACGCCGGCATCCAGCGGCTGGAAGTCCAGGGCGCGACCAAAGATTACCTGAAGATCCAGTATTCCGGGTCGGACGTGCTGTATGTGCCTGTCACCCAGCTGGACCTGCTCAGCCGCTACACGCCCCCCGGCGACGAGGACAAGGTCAAGCTGGCCAAGCTGGGCGGGGCCGAGTGGCAGCGCACCCGCGCCAGGGTCAAAAAGGCCACCGAGGAGATGGCCCAGGAGCTGATCGAGCTGTACGCCCGGCGCAAGCAGGCCAAGGGCTTCGCCTTCCCGCCCGATGGGGAGTGGCAGCAGGACTTTGAGGCCCGCTTTGAATACGACGAGACCGAGGACCAGCTGGCCGCCACCGCCGAGATCAAAAACGATATGGAGCACGCCTGGCCCATGGACCGGCTGCTGTGCGGGGACGTGGGGGTCGGCAAGACCGAGGTGGCCCTGCGGGCCGCCTTCAAGTGCGTGATGGGGGGCAAGCAGTGCGCCATCCTGGCCCCCACCACCCTGCTGGCCTGGCAGCACTACAACACCATCCTGTCCCGGATGGAGGCTTTCCCCGTCAAGGTGGAGCTGCTCAGCCGCTTCCGCACCGCCAAGCAGCAGAAAGAGGCCCTGCGGGGCCTGCAGGCCGGCAGCGTGGACATCGTGGTGGGCACCCACCGCCTGCTGTCCAAGGACGTCCGCTTCCACGACCTGGGCCTTGTCATCATCGACGAGGAACAGCGCTTCGGCGTCCGCCACAAGGAAAAACTGAAACAGAACTTCATCGGGGTGGATATGCTCACCCTGTCCGCCACCCCCATCCCCCGCACCCTCAGCATGGCCATGAGCGGCATCCGGGATATGTCCACCATCGAGGAACCGCCCTTTGAGCGGCAGCCGGTGGAAACGTTCGTCCTGGAGTACAACGAGGTCATCCTGGCCGAGGCCATCAAAAAGGAGCTGGCCCGGGGCGGGCAGGTCTACTACCTGCACAACCGGGTGGACAACATCGAAACGACCGCCGCCCGGGTCCAGCGGATGGCCCCCGGGGCCCGGGTGGGCATCGCCCACGGCAAGATGACCGAGGAGGAGCTGAACCCCGTCTGGCAGAAGCTGCTGAACGGCGAGCTGGACGTCCTGGTCTGCACCACCCTGATCGAGACGGGCATCGACGTGCGCAACTGCAACACCCTCATCATCGAGGACGCCGACCGGATGGGCCTGGCCCAGCTGTACCAGCTGCGTGGCCGTGTGGGCCGCAGCGGCCGCAAGGCTTACGCCTACTTCACTTTCCGCCGGGACAAGACCCTGTCCGACATCGCGCAGAAGCGGCTGTCCGCCATCCGGGAGTTCACCGCCTTCGGCTCAGGCTTCCGCATCGCCATGCGGGACCTGCAGATCCGGGGCGCGGGCAACCTGCTGGGCCACAGCCAGCACGGCCACATGGAGGCCGTGGGCTACGACCTGTATATGAAGATGCTGAACCAGGCCATCGCCGCCGCCCGGGGCGAGCCGGTCCAGCGGGACAAGAGCGAGTGCCTGGTGGACCTGCGGGTGGACGCCTATATCCCCGAGCGGTATATCCCCGACGGCCCCGGCCGGATCGAGGCCTACCGCCGGATCGCCGCCATCCAGAACCCCGCCGACGCCGCCGACGTCCTGGACGAACTGATCGACCGCTACGGCGACCCGCCGGCCTCGGTCAGCGACCTGGTCAACGTCTCGCTGGTGCGCATCCTGGCGGCCTCGGTGGGCGTCTACGAAGTCACCCAGAAAAAGGATCTGCTGACCCTCTCGCTGGAAAAGCTGGAGCTGCCCATGATCCGCGGCCTGCTCACCGCCTTCGACGGCCGGGTGACGGCGGGGGCCGGGGCCAAACCCTACCTGTCGGTGCGGCTGCGGGACGAGGAAAAGCCCCTGGACCTGCTGCAGCAGCTTTTGCAGGCTATGGCGGCCATCCAGGACAAAACCGCCGCCTCCGCGCCGCAAAACCCTTGACGCGCCCCGCCCGCCGGGTTTATACTGAGTAAGTTATCCCATCCCGCTCAAAAAACATCAAAGGAGCATACCGCACATGAAACAAAAACTGCTCGCGCTGGCCAGTGCGCTGGCGCTCTGCTTATCCCTGGCCGGCTGCCACTTCTCCACCCCCGACACGGTGGGCACCATCGGCGGCGAGACGATCAGCTCGGGCCTGTACCTGCTGGCCCAGTTCGACGCCTACCAGCAGGCCGCCCAGTACGCCGGCGAGGATCAGGACCCCTCCAGCGTCAAATCCTTCCTGAAAGCCACCATCACCCCCGACGGCGGCGAGGCCGTCACCGTCAGCGACTATGTGGCCCAGACCACCCTGGAGGAGCTGCGCCGCTATGTGGCGGTGGAGGACCGCTTTGCCGAGCTGGGGGCCGAGCTGGACCCCGCCTACACCGCCCAGGCCGACAGCTACACCGACCAGCTGATCGAGAACTACGGCGACCTGTATGCCGTCAACGGCATCGGCGAGGAGACCATCCGCAGCTACGAATACAACCTGGCCAAGCAGACCGCCCTGGTCGACCTGCTCTACGGCCAGGAGGGCGAGACCCCCATCACCGACGAGGAACTGACCGACCACCTGCAGAACCAGATGCTGTATATCCGCTACACCACCGTCCCCCTGTACGATCTGTCCACCTTCGCCTTTGCGGACGAGGACCAGACCGCCCAGATGCTGGACCTGGCCAAGCAGGCCGCCGCTGACAGCACCCCCGACACCTTCGACCAGGTGGTGGCCGACGCCCTGCCCGGCATCTACGCCGTGCTGGGCACCGAGATCACCGCTGAGGAGGCCGCCGACCAGCTGAACAGCAGCTTTATCAGCCTGAGCGAGATGGAGGGCTCCTTCTCGGATGAGGACACCCAGACTCTCACGGGCCTCGCCTTCGGCCAGAGCGCCGCGGTGCAGTACGGCGGCACCTCCCTGCTGATCGCCATGCGCATGGACCCCCTCGAGACCATGACCCTCGACACCCTGCGCGGCACCATCCTCTCGGACATGGGCACCTCCCTGGTGGAGGCGGACATGGACGCCGCCGGCGCGGCCCTTTCGGCCGACCTGGACCAGAGCGCCATGAACAAGCTCCCGGCCTCCAAGATCAAGATGAGCCTGTGATGCGTTTGTAATGTTCTTGTCCTGCCCGTCCGCCGGGCAGCGCAGACTGTCCAAAAGGTCCCGTTCAGCCGGCACGTGCGGATGGACGGGACTTTTTCTATCTCTACCGCCAGTTAAGTCATGCGTTTTGGGAATGTTCGAACATGAAAACGAAGTATTCGACATTTCAGCCCGGGTGCGCTACAATAGAGCCATCGGAACACTGCATCAACGAATGGAGGCAGAAACAATGGCAGTCAAACAGACAGCCGGGCGGGATCAGCTCGGCACATTCGCACCCAAGTTCGCCCAGCTCAACGACGACGTTTTGTTCGGCGAAGTGTGGAGCCGGGAAGACAAGCTCTCCCTGCGGGACCGCTCCCTGGTGACGGTGGTGTCCCTGCTCTCGCAGGGGCTGGTGGATTCTTCTTTCCAGTTCCACCTGATGAGCGCCAAGCAAAACGGCGTCACCCGCGCCGAGATCGCCGAGATCATCACCCACGCCGCCTTCTATGCCGGCTGGCCCAAGGCATGGGCCGCCTTCCGCATGGCAAAGGAAGTCTGGGCCGACGAGGAGGCCGAACAGCCGGACGGCGGCGTCTTCGGCCTGGGCGCCCCCAACGACGCCTACGCCCAGTATTTCGTGGGGCACAGCTACCTCAAGCCCCTCGGCAGTGAAAACGGCGTCTTGGCCGCCAACGTCACCTTCGAGCCGGGCTGCCGCAACAACTGGCACATCCACCATGCGTCCAAGGGCGGCGGGCAGATCCTGCTGTGCACCGCCGGCCGCGGCTGGTATCAGGAGTGGGGCAAGCCCGCGCAGGCCCTCTCCGCCGGCGATACGGTGGTCATCCCGCCCGAGGTCAAGCACTGGCACGGCGCAGCCAAGGACAGCTGGTTCTCCCATGTGGCCCTCGAAGTGCCCGGTGAGGACGCCGGCAACGAGTGGTGCGAACCGGTCTCGGACGAGGAATACGCCCGCCTTGGCTGAACAGGGGCCGCCGGCCTTGCCAAAGCAATGTAAAAACTTCGTAAAATGTAGGTAAAAGTCCTGCGATTGGCAGCGGTTTCCAGCGTGAGACCGCTGCTTTTTTGTTTGCCCGGCGCGGGCACCCCGTTTTTGCGCGACATTATTCTTGCAAATCAGATATAAATCAAGTAAAATAGATGTAAGATTTTCGTGCATGGAGACGCGCGGAATCTCAGCTCTTGGATGTTTTGCGGCTTTGAGCCCGACAGGGGCGTTTTGTTTCCCGTCCCGGGGCCCAGCGGCCGCACTGCGGCCTGCCCTGCGCCCCGATGGACCCGCCGAAAGGAGTCTTGAACAACTTTATGGATCTGTCATTTACCTCGTTCTGGGGTCAGCTGGCCGGCAACCCGATCCTGATCATCACCGTGCTGTTCACGCTGGGGGTCATCTTCGTCAACGGCTGGACCGATGCGCCCAACGCCATCGCCACCTGTGTCACCACCCGGTGCCTGGGCGTGCGCCAGGCCATCTGGATGAGCGCCTTCTTCAACTTTCTCGGCGTGTTCGTCATGACCCAGATCAACAGCTCGGTGGCCTCCACCATCAGCAACATGGTGGACTTTGGCTCCGACACCGGCAGCGCCCTGATCGCCCTGTGCGCGGCGCTGCTGTCCATCGTGGTCTACAGCGTGGGCGCGTCCATTTTCGGCATCCCCACCAGCGAGAGCCACAGCCTGATCGCCGGCCTGTCCGGCGCGGCCATCGCCATCCAGGGCGGTGTGGGCGGCATCAACTTCAACGAGTGGGTCAAGGTGCTGTACGGCCTGGCCCTGAGCCTTCTGCTGGGCTTTGCCACCGGCTGGCTCATCTGCAAGGCCGTCACCATCCTGTGCCGCAACATCGAGCTGCGGGCGGCCAACCGCTTTTTCCGGCTGGCGCAGATCGCCGGCGCCGCGGGCATGAGCTTCATGCACGGCGCGCAGGACGGCCAGAAGTTCATCGGCGTGCTGTTCCTGGGGCTGGCCTTCTCCCACGGACAGGGCTCGGTGGCCGGCATGGAGATCCCTGTCTGGCTGATGCTTTTGTGCAGCGTAGTCATGGCTCTGGGCACCAGCGTCGGCGGTGAAAAGATCATCAAGTCGGTGGGCATGGACATGGTCAAGCTGGAGCGCTACCAGGGCTTCTGCGCAGACCTCGCGGGCGCGCTCTGCCTGCTGTATTCCAGCCTGTTCGGCATCCCGGTGTCCACCACCCACACCAAGACCAGCGCCATCATGGGCGTGGGCGCCGTCAAGCGGCTGTCTGCCATCAATTTCAGCGTCGTCAAGGATATGATGCTGACCTGGATCTTCACCTTCCCCGGGTGCGGCCTCATCAGCTTTGTCATGGCCAAGGTATTCATGCAGATCTTTTAACACAAGAAGGAGCAAACCATTATGTCGAAAAAGCAGGACGCCATTTATTTTGACAATTTCATCGAGTGCGCCGGTTTTGCCAGCAAGGCCGCTCTGATGCTGAAAGATATCTTCCGCAGCTTTGACCCCGCCAAGATGCCCCAGTGGATGGACCAGATCCATGAAATCGAGCACGCGGCCGACAAGTGCCGCCACGGCATGACCGACAAACTGGCCCGCGCCTTCATCACCCCCATCGAGCGGGAGGACATCTCGGCCCTGAGCACCAACATCGACACCCTGACCGACAAGATCGAGGAAGTCTGCATGCGGGTGTACATCCACAACGTCCAGACCATCCGGCCCGACGCCATCAATATGCTGGACGTGGTGATCCGCGGCTGCGAGGAAGTGTGCAAGATGCTGCAGGAGTTTGCCGACTTCCGCCACTCCAAAAAGCTGAAGGAGTACATCATCCACATCAACTCCCTGGAGGAGGAGAGCGACCGCCTCTTCATCGCCAATATGCGCCAGCTGCACGTCGAGCAGGGGCTGGACATCCGCGACATCATGGCCTGGGAGGAGATCTACACCTACCTGGAAAAGTGCGCCGACGCCTGCGAGGAGATCGCCGACAGCGTCGAGAACGTGGTCATGAAGAACTCCTGAACCCA
>ERZ1090861.264-NODE-264-length-34285-cov-6.135378_pt1 | contig 34285 bp, 29 predicted proteins | sample MGYA00478482_ERZ1090861 | MGnify/ENA primary metagenome ERZ1090861 (study PRJEB33644, sample SAMEA5815744) | chicken gut metagenome | biome: Chicken; feature: Gastrointestinal Tract; material: Caecum | place: Ireland | collected 2019-01-01 | study: A study of the... | reverse complement strand
GAGAAAAGCCGATATAATGTCCTTGTTCCGGGAAGGAAAGTCCGCAAGGTCCGATCAAAAGGAAAAATAAAGGCGGGCGGAGGTGACAAAATGTCTGAGAAAATTTTCACGGTGGCAATTCTCGGCTGCGGCGGCCGGGGCGGGGAGTCTTACGGGAGGCTGTTTGCCAAAATGCCGGAGAAATTCCGTATCGTATCCGTTTGCGATTACAATTCCGAAAAGCTGAAAAAGTACGGGAAGATTTTCGGCGTGCCGGAAGAGATGCTTTTTTCGGACGAAAAGGAGTTTTTCGCGGCGAAGCGGGCGGACGTGCTCACGGTGACCACGATGGACGCCGATCATGTCCGGCAGGCGGAAGAGGGATTGCGGCTGGGATATGATCTTTTGCTGGAAAAACCCATTTCAGACAGCCGGGAGGAATGCCTGCGGCTGCTGGAAGCGCAGAAAAAGTACGGCGGGAAAGTGCTGGTATGTCATGTCTTGCGCTATGCGCCCGCGTTCCGGAAAGTTTTTGATCTGATCCGGGAAGGGACCATCGGCCGGCTGGTGGCAATCCAGGCGGTGGAGCAGGTGGCGTATTGGCATCAGGCGCACAGCTATGTGCGAGGAAATTGGCGGAGGACGGAGGATACCACGCCCATGATTCTCGCCAAATGCTGTCACGACCTCGATCTTCTGCAATGGTATGCCGGGGCACGCTGCGAAAGCGTTTCCTCCGTCGGCGATCTCACTTTTTTCAATGAAAAAAACGCGCCGGAAAACACGGCCGCGCGGTGCATGGAATGCCGGCTTCGGGACAGCTGTCCGTACAGCGCGAAAGTGCTGTATGTCGATCGCTGGAAGAAGGCGGGTAGCCCGGAGAACGAATGGCCGTATAACGTATTGACGACGGCGTTGCCGCTCACGGAGGAGGCGATTCGTGGCGCGATCGGAAAAGGGCCTTACGGCAGGTGCGTGTTCCGTTGCGATAACGACGCGGTGGATCATCAGCTGACGCAGATGACGTTTGCAAACGGCGTGAAAGCCACGCTGACGATGACCGCGTTCACCGCGGAGGGCGGGCGGATCATGAAATTCTGCGGAACGCTCGGGGAAATCGTCCTCAACGAGACGGAGGATAAAATCGACGTGAAGCCCTTCGGCAAAGCGCCCGAATGTCTCCGTATCGGCGTGCTGGCGGAGAGCGGCTATGCGCACGGCGGCGGGGATTACGGGCTGATTTCCGAGCTGTATGAAGTGCTTTCCGGAAGGGCGAAGCCGGAAACTTCGCTGGAAGCGTCGGTGGAAAGTCATCTGATGGGCCTTGCGGCGGAGGAATCCCTCCTGCAAGGGGGCGCGCTGATCCGGGTGCATGCGTAATCTGCCGGCGCCACGCGGCGTTCCTGAAAATTTTTGCGGCTTTTCCGTTTTCTAAAACGGAAAAGCCGCATGTTTTATATTTTTAACGTGTTTTTTATTTCTGAAAATCCGCAGAGGCATGGGAGTATTTCGGATGGATTTACGGCTGTTGAAAATCTTTCGGCACGGCAGGAAAGGCAGTTTTCGGCTTCTCCGGGCGGGAAAAACAAAAAAATCCTTGTTTTTTGCGAAAAAAAAGAGGAAAAGGGCGGGGAAAAATCGTATATATTATTGTTAAATTGTCGGGAACTGTCAGATGCCGCTTTCCGGGGGCGTTTTTTTGTACGTTCTGCACTCCGGAAACTTCGGAGTTTCCCGAGATTCCGGAGTGCCTAAGATTTCCCCGCAATGCCGGAAAAGCTCTGTCCTTTTTTGAAATTCCGGAAAAGTCGGGGAGAGCGGACAAATAAGAGCGGGCAAATACAAGTGCAGGAGGCGAGTTAAGGCCGGAAGATCGGACGGGTGTCCGGGCCCGGCGGGCCGGGAACGGGAAAGGACGGCAGCCCGAAAAAGGAGGAGGAAGATGACGGAAGGACGTCCTGTAAAGGAACGGACGTACGAAATGGAATCGCGCTATCTTTCCCCGTACGCGAAGAAATCCGCAGAGACGGCGGGGCGGGCGAGGAAGGAGGTGCCCTGTGCGTTCCGCACCGATTTTCAGCGGGACAGGGACAGGATTATTTACAGCAATTCCTTCAAGCGCCTGAAAAACAAGACGCAGGTGTTTTTTGCGCCGGAAGGGGATCATTACATCACCCGGCTGACGCACACCCTGGACGTGGCGCAGATCGCCCGTGCCATCGCCCGCGCGCTCGCTCTCAACGAGGATCTGGCGGAAGCGATTGCGCTCGGCCATGATCTCGGACATACCCCCTTCGGACATGTCGGAGAACGGGTGCTGGACAAGCTGTCTCCCTCCGGATTCGAGCACAATGTTCAATCCCTTCGGGTGGTGGACGTCATTGAGAAAGACGGACGCGGGCTGAATCTGACGGCGGAGGTCCGGGACGGGATTTTACAGCATAAGAGTTCCGGACATCCCGCTACTCTGGAAGGCGTCGCCGTATCCCTGGCCGATCGGATTGCCTATATCAATCATGACATCGAGGACGCGATCCGGGCGGGGATCCTCAAAGATTCCGATCTGCCTAAAAACGCGGTGGAAGTGCTGGGACATGCCACGCGGGAGCGCATCAACACCGTCATCACCGATATTTATCTCCGTTCCGCGGGTACGGACGGCGTGCATATGTCGGAAAATGTGGCGGACGCGATGAACGAACTGCGTTCCTTCATGTTCCGGAATATTTATTCTCTGACCAACAAATCCATGCAGGACAGGGCGGAGAGAATGCTGACGGCGATGTACGGATATTTTCTCAGATATCCCGAGCGTCTGCCGGAGCAGTATCTCGCTCTGGCCGAAAACGCGCCGAAAGAACAGATCGTCTGCGATTATCTTTCGGGAATGACGGACAGGTATGCGATCGGCGTGTTTGAAGGATTGTTTATTCCCGAAACTTTTTCCCTGGGAGGTGTTACGGTATGAGCGGCGGGAGAGGCATCGATCCCCGCTATATGCAGGAACTCAAACAAAAAAACAACATCGTGGAGGTGATCGGCAACTACGTCGCGCTGGACCGGAAGGGCGGAAACTACTGGGCCTGCTGTCCCTTTCATCATGAAAAGACCCCGTCTTTTGCCGTAAACGAAGCCGATCAGTTTTATCACTGTTTCGGCTGCGGCGTTTCCGGAGACGTGGTGAAATTTGTTCAGGAAATGGAATCCACCGATTTCATGGGTGCCGTCCGCATTCTCGCCGCGCGTGCGAAAATGCCGGTGCCCGAAGGAGATTTCGACAACGAACGGGCGGCGGAGCTCAAACGCAAGCGGGATACCATGGTGAAAATTCTGCTGGACAGCGCGAAGTTTTATCTCGCCAATCTGTACGGCGGAAGCGCGCAGGCACACCTGGAATACATTTCCCGCCGCAAACTTTCCCCCACCACGGTGAAGAAATTCGGGCTGGGCGCTTCACTCGATTTCTATTCCCTGCCCGATTATCTCGCGGGAAAGGGATATACCAGAGAGGAACTGACCGACAGCGGCGTTCTGACCGAATCGAAAAACGGAAAACTCATCGATTCCCAGGGCGGAAGGCTGATTTTTCCCATCATCAACGCCTTTGACGAAGTGGTGGCGTTCGGCGGCAGACTGCTGGAAAAAGCCGATTTCGCCAAATACAAGAACACCAAGGAAACGATGGTGTTCAACAAGAGCAAAACCCTCTACAACATCAATCTCCTCAAAAAACTCAAGCGCGAACAGACCATCCGCGAAGTGATCGTCGTCGAGGGATACATGGACACGATTTCCCTGTATCAGGCGGGATTCAGAAACGTCGTCGCTTCCATGGGTACCTCGTTGACCAAAGACCAGGCGAGGTTGGTCAAGCGGTATTCGGAGAACGTGCTCATCAGTTACGACGGGGATTTCGCGGGACAGAAGGCGGATCTGAGGGGGCTGGAAATTCTCAGAGACGAGAATCTGAACGTAAAAGTGGTGCCGTTGCCGGACGGGCTGGACCCGGACGACGTGGTCAAACAGGGCGCGGACGCCTACCAAAATTGTCTGGACGCGGCCATGCCGCTCATCGATTATAAAATCCATTCCCTCGAACAGAAATACGATCTCGGAAAATCGGAGGAAAAGCGGACCTTTCTTTCGGAAGCGCTGAAAGTGGTCCGCACGGCGGAGAGCGAAAGCGAGAAAGAGGACCTTCTCAAAAAGCTGCGCGACAAGACGGGAATCACCTATCAGTCCCTGGAACGCGATCTGCAAAATCTGCCCGCGGAGCGGAAGCAGACGGAAATTTATCTGCCGCCTCCTTCGGAGACGGGCGCGGACAAGTATAAAAAAGCGGCTCGGTTTGTGCTGGCGGCAAAACTTTTTTCCGCTCCCTATGCGGAAAATTGCGACTTTGAAGGTATCGAATTTGACGATAATGTGCATAAAATCATAGCGGAATATATTTCTGCCTGCGCCCGCAACGGGGACAGAGTGCGCCCTTCGGAACTCTTCGAGATTCTGGACGAGGACAGTCCGGAGTTCAACGAGATCCTCGATCTCAACTACGGGGACAAGCTGTCCGGGCCGGTGGCGGAGCGGTTTTTCCGCGACAGCGTCCGCACGCTGGAAGAGGAGAACCTGCGGGACAGAATCGAACGGTACAAACGTCTTTTCGAGACGGAGCGGGACGCGGAAAAGCGCAAAGAAATCGCCCGCGAAATCAACGAATACACCAAACGGCTCAAAAGAAACGGCGGCGGAAAATAAACGGCGGCCGTTCCGGTATCAAACGGAGGATAAAACATGGTATCCGAGCAGAAACTCAATGAAATTTTAGGCGGTATCATCAACAACTACAAAATGAAAGGGTGCATTTCCACCAACGCGCTTTGCGACATCATGGAAAAGTACGACACCAACCCCAACCAGATCGATTATATTTACAAATCCCTGGGCGAAGCGGGCATTCAAATCGTGGACGAGGACGAGCGGGACAAGGAATTGTTTGAACAGGCGCTTTCCGACATCGGCCTGGACGACCCCGTCAAGATGTATCTCAAAGATATCGGCAAAGTGCCGCTGCTTTCCGCGGACGAGGAGATCGAGCTGGCCCAGCACATGCAGGACGGGGACGAGGCCGCGAAAAAACGGCTTTCCGAAGCCAACCTCCGGCTGGTGGTGTCGATTGCAAAGCGCTATGTCGGCCGGGGCATGCTCTTTCTCGATCTCATTCAGGAAGGCAATCTGGGACTGATGAAGGCGGTGGAAAAATTCGATTATCAGAAAGGATTCAAGTTCTCGACGTATGCGACCTGGTGGATCCGTCAGTCGATCACCCGCGCGATCGCCGATCAGGCGCGTACCATCCGTATCCCCGTGCATATGGTGGAGACCATCAACAAACTCACCCGGGTTTCCCGCATTCTGTTGCAGGAATACGGCCGGGAACCCACTCCGCGGGAAATCGCGGAAAAGATGGGGGTCTCGGAAGAGCGGGTGTGCGAAATCCAGAAGATCGCGCAGGATCCCGTCTCTCTCGAAACGCCGATCGGCGAGGAAGAGGACAGCCACCTGGGCGATTTCATCGAGGACGAAAAGACGGCCACCCCCAGCGATTCGGCGGCGTTCACCATGCTGAAAGAACAGCTTCTGAACGTGCTCGACACCCTGACCCCGCGCGAGGAGAAAGTGCTCCGGCTCCGCTACGGCATCGACGACGGCAAACCCCGCACCCTGGAAGAGGTGGGCAAGGAGTTCAACGTCACGAGGGAGCGTATCCGCCAGATCGAAGCGAAGGCGCTGAGAAAGCTCCGGCATCCTTCGAGGAGCAAGAAACTCAAGGATTTTCTGGACTGAACCGATGTATACCAAACGCATCGGAACGCTGTGTTCGCTGTTGGAACCCGCGGAGGTCTTCGCGGACGTGGGGTGCGATCACGGTTACTGCACGGAATACATGCTCGGAAATTCCCTCTGCAAAAAAGCGGTGTTTTCGGACATCAGCAAAGGCAGTCTGGCCAAGGCGGAGCGCCTGCTCGCCGGCTACATATCCTCCGGCCGGGCGATCGGGGTGCTGGGAGACGGGTTCTGCGGCCTGCCGCGTGCGGACGAAGTGCTGATCGCGGGCATGGGCGGGCACGAGATCGTCGGGATTCTCTCCCATCCCCTTTACGGCTATCTGCCGGAAAAATTTGTCTTTCAGCCCATGCACAACGCGGACTGTCTCAGGCGGTATCTCGTGGGCGCGGGGGCGTTTCTCGAACGGGACTTCACCTTCCGCGACGGCAAGTTCTACGACGTCGTCAAGGGCCGGCGCCTGAAAGCGGGCGAGGCCGCGCAGGCGTATACGCCCGAGGAATACGAGTTCGGCAGGGAAAATCTGCGGGAACGTCCGGCGGACTTTCTCGAACGTACCCGCCGCCGGCTTGCCGCGGTCGAGGAATACCTCAAAGAGGAGCGGCTCGGCGAGGAGAGCCGCGCGCAGCTGCTGGAACGCAAAAAACGACTGGAAGGAGTGCTCGGCGATGAAACTGAATGAAATTTACGCTCTGCTCGACGCGGCCGCGCCCAGGGCGCTGAGCGAGGAATACTGCGCGAAATACGGCGCTTACGACAACAGCGGCGTATTGATCGATACGGGCGCGGACATCGGAAAAATCCTCTTTTCCCTCGACCTGTCCGCGGCGGCGGTGCGGGAAGCGGAAAAAGCGGGCGCGAATCTGATCGTGACTCATCATCCCGCGATTTATTCCAGAATCGGCAATATCCGGGTCGGGGATCCGCTGGGCGCAAAGCTCGCGGCCTGTCTCAGAAACGGCATTTCCGTCGTCTCCATGCACCTCAATCTGGACGCGGCGGCGGGAGGAATCGACGATTGCCTGATGCAGGGGGTCCGCGGGGCGACGGGTGCGGCCGGAACGGAAAAGCCCGCCGTGATGCAGCCGCTTGGCGGAGAAGGTTGCGGTTACGGCCGGGCCTACGGCGTCCGGGAACTGCCGCTGTCGGCGTTTGCGGAAGCGGTGAAAACCGGACTGGGCGCCCGCCGGGTCGAGGTGTACGGCCGGGCGGAACGGAAAATATGCCGCGCGGCCAGTTTCTGCGGCGCGGGCGCGGGAGAGGATTCGCTGGAATTTGCCCTGCGCGAAGGCGCGGACGTCGTCGTGTCGTCCGACTTCAAACATCACATTCTGACGCTTGCGTCGGAAACGGGGCTGGCGGTGGTGCAACTCACCCACTATGCCTCGGAAAATTACGGCTTTGAAAAATATTATCGCAAAATCCGCGGGCAGGCGGGCGTGCCGTGTGTGTTCCATACGGACGAAGAACTGCTCTGACGGGAGGAGTGAATTATGGATTTGCAGGCAATTTTGAACTATCAGGAAATCGACAAGCGGCTGTATGCGCTGGAACGGGAACTTGCGGGCTGCGAGGAGCGCAAGGAATACGTCAAGGCGAAAAAATTCCTCGAAACGGCGGCGGACAAACTGGACGGTTACGACGCGAAGGCGACGCAGCTGAAAAACGAGGCGATCGAACTGACCAAAAAATACCTGAGAATGGAGGACACGCTGAAGGATTTCGCCCACATCGACGAATTGGTGGCGGGCGGCGCGGACATCGCGTTCTATAAAAAGAGCGCGCTCTCCCTTTCCGATCAGCTGAAGAAGATCAAGGCGGATCTCGCGACGCTTACGGCGGCAATCAACGCGACGCACGACGAATACCAGAAACTGAAAAAGCAGGTGATCGCGATGCAGAAGCAGTACAAGGACGCCTACGAGAAATACAATGCCGTCAAGGCCTCCAAAGAGGGAGAACGCAAGGCGATCGAGGCGGAGTTGCAGGTCGCCGGAAAGGAAATTCCCGCTCAGGTGATGGAAAAATACAAGATCAAGCGGAAGGAAAAGGTGTTCCCCGTCGTCGGAAAACTCAAAGACAACCGCTGTCCCTTCTGCGGAATGGAACCCCCGCTTGCCGCGCGCGGCAAACTCAGCGGCGGCGGCGTCATCGAATGCGAGAACTGCCGCAGGATTATTTACGAATAATTTTCTGCGCTCCGGCCGGAAGCCCGCAAGTCCGGGAGTATTCAAAGTCCGGTTTTGCGCGGCAAGGAAAAATTTTCTGTTTCCGTCACATTGCGGGGGCGCGGCGCATATCATGATATGTGCAGAAAATTATCGCAAAAATCAATCTGAAATCCATTGAGGACAACGCGCGGGCGTTCCGGGCGCTGACGGGGACGAAACTTTGCGCGGTGGTGAAGGCGGACGCTTACGGCCACGGCGCGGAAGCGGTGGCCTGTGCGCTGAGCGGCGAAGCGGACATGTTCGCGGTGGCGCTGCTCGACGAGGCAAAGGCGATTCGGACGGCGGCCTGCGGCAGACCCGTCCTCGTGCTGACGCCCCCCTCGGACGAAGCCATGGCCGACGAACTCATCGTCAACGGATTCATCGCTTCCGTGCCCGATCTGAAAACGGCGGAACTTATCTGTCGGGAAGCCGGAAGGCTGGGGCGCCCGGCAAGGGCGCATTTGCAGGTGAACACCGGGATGAACCGATACGGTATGAACGCGTCCGTGCTGGGAAAAGTCTGTAAATTTCTCAGAAGTTGTCCGCTTGTCAGCACGGAGGGGCTGTATTCCCATCTCTGTTCCCATTCCCGCGAACAATCGGAAAGACAGCGCCTGCTGTTTGTCCGGATGCGGGAAATCTGCCGGCGGTATTTCCCCGACGTCTGCTGTCATCTCTCCGCGACCTACGGTGCGTTGCTCGGAAGGGAATTTGCGTTCGACATGGTGCGGATCGGCCTGGGATTGTACGGATATCTCCCGGCCGGGGCGGAGGGCGCAGAGACGGGCATAAAAGCGGTCGGCCCGCGTCTGAAAAAGGCCATGAAAGTCTATGCGCAGGCGGCGCAGAGCCGGAAATACTCTTTCGGAGAACAGGGATACAGCTCTCCCGAAAACGAGCGGGAAAACCTGCCGGAGCGGCTCACCGTATGGCGGGTGGGGTATGCGGACGGATTTTTCCGGAAGCGTAAGAACGGCATGGCGGGCGCGGAAAAAAATCTCTCACCGCTGTGCATGGACGCCTGTCTGCGCCGGGGCGGCAGCCGTCCGGGGGCGATGACGCCCGTCATGACGGACGCGGACAAAACCGCGGAGGCGCTCGGGACCATTTCCTACGAGGTGCTCTGTTCGGTGACCCGGAGGGCGGAGTTTGCGTATGATTACCGATAAATTTTCATTTGCCGATACATTCCGGTTTGTGGAGAGGGAAGAGCGTTCCGCCGCGGAAAGGAAGGCTTCCCTCCGCCGGACGATGAAGGAACGGCGCGGGGAAAACGAAAACCGGGACGTGAAGGAAACGCTGCTGCTGGAAAACTTTTTGAGAACGGAGGCGGCGGGGAAAGAGAGCTTTCTGGTTTATCTTTCCTTTTCTTCCGAAGCGCCGACGGACAAGCTCGTCGAAACCCTGCTGGCTCAAGGCAGACGGGTGTACTGTCCCCGCATGGCGGGAGAGAGCATGGAAGCGGTCGCGTGGAAGGAGGATTTCACCCTTTCGCCCCGCGGGATCCGGGAGCCGGTCGGCGAGCCGTTTTCGGGAAAAATAGACGTGGCGGTGCTTCCCCTTCTCGCCGTGGACGAAAGGGGGGTGCGGCTGGGATACGGCGGCGGATGTTACGACAGGTTTCTCGCCGCCCATCCCGAAACTTTTCCGCTGGCTTACTGTTTCGATTTCCAGATCGTGCGCGAGGTGCCCGAGGAGCCGTTCGACCGCCGCGCCGCGCTCATCGTCTCGGACAAGCGGATTCTTGTTCCCGGCGGGAAATTTTCGGATTCCGGGGGCAAATCCGGGGACAAATGAGGTCGGAAAGAAAGGTGAAAAATAGCCGACTGCCGTCGGCCGGAAGCCCGGGGCCGGGACGGCGCCGGAGAGACGCAAGGGCGAGAGAAAAGTAACCAGGGTTGAGACGAGCGGAACGCCCGGCCGATCGGAGCCGATACGGCTGTCGCGTCTGTTACGCCTGTTACGCCTGTTACGGACGGGACAAAAGAAAAAATAACATCAAAAAACGGAGGATAGTATGTCCGGATTCAAGACAAAATGGAAGGTATTCTGGAGAATCGTGCGCGAATGTTTTCTGCGTTCGCTGACGCCGGGGCTGATGTATTTCGTCGCCAGCCTCGTGATGCTGACGGTGTATTCCAAGGGCATGAGCCTGGCGGCGCAGATGGCCTGGGCGGTTGTGTGCGGCGTGGTGGCGATTGCCTACAACGGTCTGCTCATGTGGGTGTGCGGCGGAACGCACTACGAAATGCTGGTTTCGGGGAACATGAAACGCCGTTCCGCCATGCAGACGGGCGGGGAGCTGAATATTTCCAGCTATAAGTTTGAAAAGGAATACCGCCCCTGGAAGGGGTTTGCAATCGGCGGGTTTGTCGCCGTCATGGTCGTGATCGGCAGCATTGCGTTCGGCTGCAATCAGGAAGCCCTGGTGGCGTTTGCGAAGGATTCCGAAGCGGGACTCAGCCGCGGACTTGCCTTTTTGTCCCTGGTCTTCTATCTGTTTGCGGGCTGGGTGCTTCTGCCCCTGCTCGAGCTCAACGCCACGGGCACCGCGGTCAGCTTTTTCGTCGGCTGCGCAGTGGCGCTGCTCCCGATTCTCGTGTCGGGCGGAATGTACATCGCGGGCGCCTACGGCCGGAGAAACAAGACGGTCCGCAAGCAGGAGATCGCGGCCCGCGCGGCGGCGGAAGAGGCCAATAAGCCCAAGAAAATCAACTACGGCGGACTGCCGGGCACCAAGCCCAGAAAGAAGAAATAATGCCGGCAGGCTTCCCGGTTTTCCCGGAAAGGGACAGGCAGGGGAGAGATCAGAAACACAGGGAGCAGGATATGCGCATTATCGGCGGTACATACAGGAGCAGGGTGCTTGCGGAGTTTCCCGGCGAAGAGGTGCGGCCCACGGCGGACCGTGTGAAGGAATCGCTGTTCAACATTCTTTCTCTGAAAATTTACGGGGCGCGGGTGCTGGACCTTTTCTGCGGGAGCGGCGCGCTGGGGCTGGAATGCCTTTCCCGCGGCGCGAAAGAGGTCGTTTTCAACGACGTTGCGCGGGAAAGCGTGAAATTGCTGGAAAAGAATCTGCGCATTCTCGGAATTTCCCCCGGATCAGCCGTAAAAATACATACGGCGGACTATTCCGTCTGTCTGGACGGTCAGACGGGAAAGTTCGACCTGATTTTTCTCGATCCGCCGTACCGTTTCGGGTACGGCAGTTCCGCATTGAAAAAGATTGCGGAGAAGGGACTGCTCAGCGACGGCGGCGTCGCGGTGTACGAGCGCGATCGCCCGTTCGGCGAAGAGGTGGACGGGCTGGAAAAATATGACGAGCGCAAATACGGAAAAACCTGGCTTTCATTTTTCCGCATGGCGCCGCGGAAGGAGTGAAATGGCGATGCAGGCAGGCGTTCAGAAGAGAAAATGCGTGTTCGCGGGGTCGTTCGACCCGCCGACGATCGGCCACAAAGCGATGATCGAAGATTGCCTTGCGCTCTTTGACGAAGCGGTCGTGGCGGTCATGGTCAATCCCGGGAAACGGCCTTGTTTTCTTCCGGAAGAACGGGTGGAAATGCTCCGGCGGATGTTCCCGGACGAGCCTCGGATCCGGGTGATGACTTTCGGCGGAACGGCGGCGGAGCTTTTAAGGAAGGAAAACACCCGCATTTATGTCCGCGGCGTGCGCAGTGCCGTGGATTTCGAGTATGAAAACGCCGATTTCTTCGCTTCCGCAAAGCTCGATCCGGACATCTTGCCCGTTTATCTGCCCTGCCGTCAGGAACTTCTGCACGTCACCTCCACGGCCGCCAGGGCCTGTCTGCGCTTTTCGGCGCCGACGGACGCATTCCTGACGCCGGAAGTCCGGGCGTACATCGACGGGCTGAAAGATAAAAAACGCTGAACGACTGAACAATCCGGGCGGAAACGGGAAGAAAAACGCGGCGGGCGCAAGAGGACGGAACGGCCCCGGAAAAAACAGAAAACACCCCAAAAGGACAAAAGGGCAAAAAGGCAGAAGAGAAAGGACAAGCGAAAAAGGAGCCGAGGAGTCAGATATGTTGGAAAAACAGTATTACATTCCCGAACCGGAGGAATTCATGGCGGAAAATCCGCTGCCGGAATCGCTGAAAGAGGTCAAGCGGCACAGGGACGAAGAGGTGCGCGCGGTGATTTCGGGGCGGAGCGACAAGATGCTGATGATCGTGGGGCCCTGTTCGGCGCACGAATCGGCGCCCGTACTCGAATACATTTCCCGCCTGGGCAAGCTGAACGAGCGGGTGAAGGAAAAACTGGTGCTGGTGCCGAGAATTTATACGAACAAACCCCGCACCAAGGGCGTGGGGTATAAGGGTATGTTCATACAGCCCGATCCGGACGGAGCGGCGGACATCGTGCGGGGAATCCGCAGTATCCGCGCGCTGCACATCGCCGCCATGCGGGAATCGGAACTTCCGGGGGCGGACGAAATGCTCTATCCCGAGAATACGGCGTACGTCGAAGATTTGCTCTGTTACCACGCGGTGGGGGCGAGGAGCGTCGAGAATCAACTGCACCGGCTGGTGGCCAGCGGCATTGACACCGCGGTGGGCATGAAGAATCCGATGAGCGGCAACCTGCCGGCTCTGATCAACTCTATTTTTGCCGCACAGAGCCCCCAGGTATTCAAGTATCGCAATTATCAGGTGCATTCGGGCGGGAATATTTACGCGCATGCCATTCTGCGCGGCGGCGTGGACGGAGCGGGCATGGACGTGCCGAATTTCCATTACGAGACGGTGATGCGGGTGGCGGAACTGTATGCGGGCGCTAAGCTCCGGAATCCCGCCGTGGTCATCGACTGCAACCATTCCAACTCCGGCAAACAATGCCGCCAACAGATCCGGATCGCCAAAGAAGTGATGGAAAACCGCAATTTTGACCCCGACTTCAAAAAGATCGTCAAAGGGTTTATGATCGAGAGTTTTCTCGTGGAAGGCAGCCAGCCCTCCGGGGAAGTGTTCGGCCAGTCGATCACCGATCCCTGTCTGGGCTGGGAGGACACCGAGCGGCTGATTCTCGAAATCGCGGACATGGTCTGAGGGCGGCCGGTCTTGGCGCTCCGGAAATTTTCCGGGACGGGCAGGGCTTGAAAGATAAAGGGAATCAAGACGAAAAAGCAGAGAGCAGAGGGAAGATGAGAGAAAAACAGAGCGTTAAGCGAAGCAAAAGGAGACAGCACATATGAAAATCGCATATCTTGGTCCGGAGGACAGTTATTCGCATCTCGCGGCGGACACTTTTCTGAAAACAGAGGACAAAGGCGCTTCTTACGAGCGGGACGAATGTATTCCTTTCCGCAATTTTTCGGAGGTGTTCCATGCGGTGGAAACGGGCCGTGCGGACGCGGCGGCGGTACCCATCGAAAACAGCCTGGAAGGCGGGGTTTTGCAGAATCTCGATCTTCTGCAGGCTTCCGAGGAATTGTACGCCGTCCGGGAAAGTCTGTTAAAAATCGATCATCGCCTGATTTACCGGGAGGGAACCCCTTATTCGGAGATCGGGCGGGTGTATTCGCATCGCCAGGCGCTGGGACAGTGCCTGTCCTTTTTAAGCAGCCGTATGCCGTTTGCGTCTCTGAAAGAAACGGAATCCACGGCGTTTGGCGTCGCGAGGGCGGCGGAAGATTTCTCCGGCCGCAGCGCGGCGATCGCGGGGGCGCATATTTCGTTCGTGCCCGAAGGCTTTGTCATCGGCGAAGAATGTATCTCCGACGAAAAAAACAATTTTACGCAGTTTCTGCTGGTGAAAAAGGGCAGGAAGCACCTGCCCCGGAACAGCTCCCGGATTTTCTTTTCCGCGGTCTGTCCGCACCGTCCGGGCAGTCTGCTCGCCCTTCTGGAAATCATTGCCGCGCACGGCGTCAATATGAGCAAGATCGAAAGCCGTCCCGTCAAGGACCGGCCGGGAGATTACCGCTTCTTTATCGAAGCGGAAACGGATGTCGGCAGCGACGCGTTTGACGCCTTTTTCCGGGAAATGAAAGAAAAAACGCTGGAATGCAAGCTCCTCGGCGCTTATAATCGCACTTAATTCCGTTTGCCGAGTGTTCCGGCCGCGTTCTTATGGCCGTCAGACGAGTCCGCGAAGGGGAAGTTTTTCCGGCGTCAGAGGGAGACGAACAGCAGGCAGAGCAAAAAGGCGACGGCGGACTGGAAGAGCTTGACGGCGAGAAAAAAGGGAATCCGGACGTTTGCCGAACGCAGACAGGCGATCTGCTGGAAGAGGATACTGGCGCCGCCGAGCGTGACGAGAAAGGCGCAGCAGGGGGCGGAAAGCGGCGAGGAAATGCTTGCCGCAGAAAGGCAGCCGCCGGTCATTTCGATAAGGCCTCTGCTCAGTCCGTCCGCATACGGCGCCAGCGCCGGGATACGGGAAATCGCCCGTTGCAGGGGCAGGAGCAGACGAAAATCGTAGGCCATGGCGGCCAGTACATAGAAGAATGCGATACAGCCGCCGGCGCCGATTGCGGTGATTGCGGAATTCCGGATGCCGTCCGAAAGAGTGAGCGCTTGCGAGGAATGCGGAACGGAAACGCCGCGCAATTGTCGCTTTCCGCGCCGGCAGGAGAGCAATCGGAGGAGCACGCCCGAAAAGAGGACGGCAAGGAGGTGCGCGGCGAGAATGAGAAATCCCGTCCGTTTGTCCGAGAACATTCCCGCGCCCACGCTCCCGACGATAAACAACGGTCCGGACGTGGAACAGGCGCAGGCGAGAATTTTCGTCTCCCGGTCGGAAAGCCGGCCGTCTTTATAAAATCCGGCCACCAGGGTTGCGCCGACGGGGTATCCGGAAAGAATGCTCATGAAAAAGCAGAAACCTCCGGCACCGCCCGTGCCGAACAGCGCGCGGGAGACCGGGAGAAGCGCGCGGGACACTTTTTCCGCGCCGCCCGTAATCTGTAAAAGGGAAACGACGAAGAGAAAGGGAAAGACGGCGGGCAGCACGTTCAGCGCCCAAAGCCGGATTCCGTCCAGACAGACGGGGACATACCGTTCCGGAAACAGCGCGAAAAGAAAAGCAAAGAGGAGCAGGGTTGCGGTGAGCGCGCCCCGGAAGAACGAGATCCGGCGTTTTTGACGCGTGCGCCGCACGGGGACAGGCGCTGGCCGGGCTTCGGCGGAAGCCGGAGCGGTGCGGGAAGAACACGGGGCGCGGGAAGGAGCAGGAGAAGCAGAGGAAACGGGAGAAGCAGAAGAATTTTTCATCACGGTTTATCCTTATGTGCGCCCGGATGAAAATATGAAACCGTGAAACGGAAAAGCAGGGAAACGGAAATACCGGACAGAGAGAACCGGGAAAGACTTCGCCGGACAAAGAGGCGAAGGAAAAATGAAAAAAGAAAAATGCCGGGAGGCGGAAGGATGGCGAAAACGAAAAGAACGAAAAATGCGGAAAACGAGGCAAAAGAGGAAGAAGTTGTAAAAACGGAAAAATCGGAAAAAATCGTAAAGACAGAAAAAGCGCCGAAAAAGAAGAAACTGGGGTTTGCCTTGGGCTGCGGCGGCAGCCGGGGGGTCGCGCACATCGGATTTTTGCAGGCGATGGAGGACGCGGGGATAAAGCCCGATTGTCTGACGGGGTGTTCGATGGGCGCGGTCGTCGGCGGCGCGTACGCTTCGGGCATGACGCCCAAGGAAATGCTGGAAGCGGTGTGTAAACTCAAACCGCTCGATCTGGTCGATATCACGATGCGGCCGGGCGGACTGTTCGATACCCGAAAAATGCGTAAAGTACTCGGAAAATATCTCGGAGACATGACGTTTGATCAGTTGAAAATTCCCTTCCGCTGTGCGGCGGTGGACATGATCACGCAATCGGTGGTCACTTTTTCCGAGGGCAGCGTGGCGGACGCGGTGATGGCTTCCGCATGTATCCCCGCCGTTTTCAAACCGGTGGACGACGGAGAAAGGCGGCTGGTGGACGGCGGCGTACTCGAACGTGTGCCCGTGCGTCAGCTCAAGGAGATGGGCGCGAATAAAATCGTGGCGGTGGACGTGCTCGGCCGCCGTTCCAGCGGCAGAAAGAGCGCCAGCGCGTTCCGTATGCTCATCGAAGTGCTCGGCGTTATGGACAATCATCTCACCGACCGCCGCCGCAAGGAAAACCGGCGCTTTACCGATCTCTGGCTGGAACCCGATCTCGGGGATATGAGCGAGTACACCTTCCGGCGTTTTCAGGAGGCGTATGACAGCGGTTACCGGCTGGGCGAAGAACACGCGGAGGAGATCCGGGCGCTTGTCTGCGGCGGGAAGAAGGAAGGCTGAGCGGGCGTTCCGCGCTGCGGCGGGGAAGGGCTGATCAAACGCCGGCGCGCAGCGCTCGGGCGACCGGGAACGGAGCGCTCTGGCGGCGAGCGGAAAAGTTACGGAAAGTTACGGGAAAATTACGAAAAAAAATTGCATTATGGATTTATTTGATTTCAACGACAACGAACAGACGGCGAAACCGTTGGCCGAGCGGATGCGCGCCAATTCCCTGAACGAATTCATCGGTCAGAAGCACATCGTTTCGGAAAATTCCCTGCTCAGGCGGGCAATTGCTTCCGACCGGCTGGGCAGTTGTATTTTCTGGGGGCCGCCCGGGTGCGGGAAAACGACGCTGGCGAACATCATCGCGCTCGGCACCGACGGGGAGTTCATCAAGCTGAACGCCGTCAATTCGGGGGTGGCGGACGTCAAAAAAGCGGTGGATCAGGCGCGGGACAACCTGAAACTGTACGGCAAGCGCACCTATCTCATGCTGGACGAGTGCCATCGCTTCAACAAGACGCAGAGCGATTCGCTGCTGCCCGCCATCGAGCAGGGTACGATTATTTTCATCGGCTCCACGACGGAGAATCCGTATGCCTCGATGACGCCGGCCATCGTGTCGAGGTGCCGGGTGTTCGAGTTCAGAAGACTGTCTGAAGAGGACATTTCGGGGGCGCTGTATGCGGCGCTCAGAAATCGCCACAAGGGCCTGGGCAAAATGAACGTGGAGGCGGACGCGGACGCCATCGGGCACATCGCCCGCATGGCGGGCGGGGATCTCCGTTCGGCGTACAACGCGCTGGAACTGGCGGCGATCACGACCCCGCCCGACGGGGAAGGAAAGGTGCACATCACGCTGGCCGACGCCGAGCAGTCCATTCAGCGCAAAGCGCTCAGCTATAACGAGGATTCCTATTACGATTTTCTGTCGGCGTTCTGCAAATCCCTCCGCGGCAGCGACGCGAACGCGGCGCTCTATTATGCGATGCGGCTGATCGAGGGGGGATGCGACCCCATGATCGTGGCGAGGCGGCTGGTGGTGCATTCGGCGGAGGACGTCGGCATGGCGGACCCGCAGGCCCTGCAGGTGGCGACGTCGGCGATGTATGCGCTGGAAAAGATCGGGGCGCCGGAAGGGTTGCTGCCGCTGTCCGAAGCGATCGTATACGTCTGTGAAGCGGAAAAGAGCTGTTCGGTCAAGACCGCGATGTTTGCGGCAAAAGAGGACGCTTCCCGCGTCCGCGACGACAACATTCCGCCCTATCTCAAAGACAATTCGTTCGGCAGCCGGGAGGACAAAGCCAAAAGCGCCGATTATAAATATCCGCACGATTACGGCGGATACGTCGAACAGCAGTATTTGCCCGATTCGCTGAAAGACCGGGTGTATTATGTGCCGGGCGACAAAGGGTACGAAAACACCGTGCGGGAGATCCGGGTCCGGAAGAGCAAGAAACGCTGAAAACAAAGCCGAGGAAACAGCGAAAAAACGCCTGAAGAAGCGGAATAGCCGGAGAAGCCGGAAAAGCCGCACGGGCGCGGAGCGACAAAAAAATAACGGACGGAGGAGAGAGGAAATGAAGTGTTTGTATTGTGACTGCACGGAGAGCAAAGTGATCGATTCCCGTTCGGCGGACGACGACAGAACCATCCGCCGGCGCAGGGAGTGCGTGGGGTGCGGCAGGCGCTTCACGACTTACGAGACGATCGAAGTGACGCCCGTGCTCGTGGTGAAGAACAACGGTACCCGGCAGGCGTTCAATGCCGAGAAGGTGCGCAACGGCATCATCAAGTCCTGCGAAAAGCGGCCGGTGCCCATGGCGGTGATCGACGGCATGGTGGCCGACATCTCCAAGCAGGTGTACAACAGTATGGAGAGCGAAATCACTTCCAAACAGATCGGGGAAATGGTGATGGAACGGCTGAAAAAGGTGGATGAGGTGGCCTATGTGCGGTACGCTTCCGTCTATCGCTCGTTCAAGGATATCTCTTCTTTCCTCGCGGAACTCAAAGACATGATGAAGGAGCGGGAAGGGGAGGCGCGCCGCGGCCGGGCAAAAGACGCGGGAAAAGAGGGGAAAAATGAGTAAACAGACCAGGCAGGTAAGCGTCGGCGGCGTTCTGATCGGGGGCGGAAGCCCGGTGAAAATTCAGTCGATGACGACGACGAAAACTTCGGATATCGAAAAATTGGCGGCGCAGATCGCCGCGCTGAAAGCCGCCGGCTGCGAAATCGTGCGGGTGGCGGTGACGGATGAGGCGGACGCGGCGGCGATCGGGATTCTTCGCGGAAAAACGGGTGTGCCGATTGTGGCGGACATTCATTTTTCTCCGAAACTCGCGGTAGCCGCGATAGAAAACGGTGCCGACAAAGTGCGTATCAATCCCGGAAACATCGGCGGGGAAAAAGAAATCCGATATGTGGCGGACTGTATCCGCGCACATCGCATCCCCGTGCGCGTGGGCGCCAATACGGGCAGTATCGAGCCGCATTTTCTCGAAAAGTACGGCAGGAGCGCCGAAGCGCTGGTGGAAAGCGCCCTGTATAACGTGGGGATTCTGGAAAAATACGGGGTGGAGGACATCGTGATTTCCGTCAAGGCGTCGGACGTCCCGCTGACGGTGGAAGCGTACACGCTGTTGTCCGCGCGCACGGATTTCCCCCTGCACGTCGGGGTGACGGAAGCGGGTACGACGGAAGCCGGCATCGTCAAGAGCGCGGTGGGAATCGGCGCGCTGCTCCTCAGAGGAATCGGGGACACCATCCGGGTTTCGCTGACGGACGACCCCGTGCGGGAGGTGTATGCGGCGCAGAATATCCTGCGCGCCTGCGGGCTGGAAAAGGAGTATGTGGAAGTGGTGTCCTGCCCCACCTGCGGCCGGTGCGAATGGAACAGCATGGAGCTGGCCGCGCGGGTGACGGAATTTGTGCGCCCGTATAAAAAGCGTGCCAAAGTGGCGGTGATGGGTTGCGTCGTGAACGGGCCGGGGGAGGCGAAAGACGCCGATCTCGGGATTGCCGGCGGCCGGGGAAAGTGTGTGTTGTTCCGCAAGGGAGCGCCTTTTAAGACGGTGAACGCGGAGAATGCGGGTGAGGAATTTTTCAAGGAGTTGAAAGTACTGTTGAACGATGGAAAAGACGCAAACGACGGAAGAATACCTGAATGAAATCCGCGCGCTGCCCGGATTGGAAAATGCGATTCTGGCGGGAATCACCGTAAACCGCCGGGAGATGACGGCGGAATTGTTTCTGGTGACCGACCACACCTATTCTCCCGACGCCGCGGCGCGCGCAAAGGCCGCGGCGATCAAATACCTGCCCTCTGCATTTTCCCCGCGTATCCGCATTGAGAAAAGGGTGCCCGATGAGGGAATGATCCGGGCGAAGATCGCAGCGTTCATGGCGGCGCGTTTCCCGGCGGCCTCCGCGTTTCTCCGGGAAGAGGACATCGAAGTGGCCATGCTCCGGGAGGGCAGCGGCGCCAATTTCAGCTTCGACGTGGCCTCGGGCGATCAGTCGCTGTTTACGTCGGGAAAGATTCTCGACGAGGTGAGCGCCTATCTTTCCGGCATTTATTGCGGCAGTTTTTACGGCAACGTGCGCATTGTGGAACGGGAGAAGGAAGAATTCGATCCCGACGCGGAGATTCCGGAGGAAGAAGAGGAGTACGCCCAGACCGTCCGGGTCTTCCCTGTGACGGATTTTCATCGCCTGGACGGCGTGGAGACGGTGCCCAAATACGCGACGTATATCGCGGACGTTTCCGGGGAGAGCGACGATCTGACCGTCTGCGGCGCCATTTCTTTTATCCAGGAGCGGGAATATACGCGGAAAAACGAAAAGACGGGCGAGGAAGTGCTCAAATCCCGTTTTTCCCTCACCGTTTCGGACGGGACGGGCAGTCTGCGCGCGACGTATTTCCCCAAGAAAGCGACGGTGGAAAAGGTCCGGGCGCTGAAAGCGGGGGACTGGGTGGTGCTTTCCGGCGCCAACGAGGCTTACAACGGCAGCATTTCCTACACCGCGAAACGCATCAATTTCGGCAGACCGCCGGAAAACTTTGTCCCGGAGGCGCGGAAGGGAAAGCCCGTTCCCGCCGCCTATCACACCGTGTTCCCCGAAGCGTATGCGGACTACACGCAGGCGGGAATGTTCGACGTCTGCGAAAAACCCGCCGCCCTGCAGGACAATACCTTCGTGGTGTTCGACCTGGAAACCACCGGTCTCAACAATCAGCCGGCCATGGGGAAAATGGACCGGATCATCGAAATCGGCGCGGTGAAGCTCTCCCACGGCGAAATTGCCGAAAAGTTTTCCACCTTTGTCGCCTGCCCCACCCGGCTGCCGCCCGAAATCGTGGCGCTGACGGGAATCAGGGACGAGGATCTCGCCGGCGCGCCGGACATCGCGCGGGTGATTCCCGATTTCTATAAGTTCTGCGACGGCTGTTTTCTCGTGGGGCACAACGTGCAGTTCGATTACCGTTTCATCCGCTATTACGGGGAGGAAAACGGTTACATGTTCGATCAGCGGCAGTTCGATACGATGACGCTCGCGCAGGAACTTTTGAGGGGAGAGGGGCTTGCCAATTACAAGCTGAATACCATCGCGGATCATTACGGGTTCACCTTCAACCATCACCGCGCGTTCGACGACGCGCTCACGACGGCGAAAATTTTCATCGAGCTGATCCGGCAGAGAAAAACGCTGCCCTGAACCGCCGCAGGCCGGAAGCCGGGCCGCAAAAGGGAAAAAATCCAAAAAAATGCGGAAAACCCGTGCAAAACGGTTGCATCTTGCGCAAGATAATGGTATAATTGAAATACTTAATAATCAGTTACTGAGTATTGAGAGTGGCTTGCCACTCTCAATATTGCTATGTGAGGGAGAAACAGGGCATGAAAATCAAACCCATGGAGGAAATCCGCGCGCTGTTGCAGTCGGTGGCGGACGGAATGGGCGTCGAGCTGGTGGATGTGGAATTCAAACAGGGACACAATCCGTCGCTCACCGCCTATATTGATACGGAGGACGGCGTGGACCTCGACACCTGCGAAAAATACCACCGCGCGATCGATGAAGCGCTCGACGCGCTGGACCCGACCTTCGGCGAACCGTATACGCTGAATGTATCCAGCCCCGGCCTGGACCGGCCGCTGAAGACACAGCGGGATTTCGACAGATGTCTGGGCGAAAAAGTGGAGGTGCGGCTGTTCGCGCCCCTGCGCGGCAAAAAGTACCTCGAAGGAGTGCTGGCCGGATTTGACGGGAACAATGTCCGCCTGGAAGCGGAGAAAGGGGAAATTTCCCTCGAACTCAGCCGGATTGCCAAAATCTGCCGCGCGATCGAGCTGGACGACTGACCCCGGACCCCGGGGCTTCCGGACGGAAATCCCTTTGGGAGTATTCCGGCCGGACACACAAGCAAGTTTAAGAAATCAAGGAGAACGATACAATGGTCAACAAGGAGTTTTTTGCGGCGCTCGCCGATCTGGTGAAGGAAAAGGGGATCAGTCAGGAGTCGTTTATCGAGACGCTGAGAAACGCGCTCGCTTCCGCTTATAAGAAGCAGTATGACAACGGGGCGGACATTTCCGTCGAGCTCGATCCCGAAGCGGGCACCATCGAGTTCCGCGCCACCCGCCGCGTCGTGGCGGAAGTGACGGACCGAGACAAGGAAATTTCCGTCGAAGAAGCGCAGGAGCTCAATCCCGCTTACCGCGAAGGGGACGAAATCATCAAAACTTTCGTGCCCAAGGATTTCGGGCGCATTGCCGCGCAGACCGCCAAACAGGTGATTTTGCAGAAACTCCACGAAGCGGAGCGCGACAGCACTTTCTCCGCGTTTTCCGATAAGGAAGGCGAGCTGATGGAGGCCGTCGTGCGCAAGACGGACGAAAGAAACGTCTATGTCGAACTGGGCGAAAAGAAGATCGAAGGGGTGATGCTGCCCCAGGATCAGTCCCCCACGGAGCGGTATGCGGTGGGCGACAGACTGAAAGTGTTCGTCAAGCGGGTCAAGAACAGCGGCAAAAATTCGCAGATTCTCGTTTCCCGCGCGGCGCCCGGGCTGGTCAGAAAACTGTTCGAGGAACAGGTGCCCGAACTGGCGCAGGGGATTGTGGAGATCAAGGGGATTTCCCGCGAACCGGGACATCGTACCAAGATCGCCATTCATTCCACCGACGCGCGCGTGGACGCGGTCGGCGCCTGCGTGGGCAACCGCGGTTCGCGCGTGAACGCGGTCGTCGAAGAGCTGGGCGGAGAAAAGATCGATATCATCTTCTGGAGCGAAAATCCTCTGGAATTCATCGCCAAGGCGCTTTCGCCCGCGACGGTGATTTCCGTCACGCAGATCAGCGAAAAGGGAGCGGTGGCCGTCGTACCCGACGACAAACTTTCGCTGGCGATCGGCAGGGACGGCCAGAACGCACGGCTTGCGGCGCGCCTGACCGGCTGGAAGATCGACGTGAAGAGCGTTTCCGCCGCCGAAAAGATGAATCTTCATACGGAAGAGGAAATGCCCGCGGAAGAAGAAATTGACGAACAAGCGGCTGAGGAAGAGGCACCTGCGGCGGAAGAGGCCGGAGAGTCGGAATCGGCCGGCACGGAAAACGGAGCCGGGGAAGCGGCTGCGGAGCCCGCGGAGGAAAATAAGGAAGGGGAATGATGGCAAAGGCGAAATCGGTGCCCATGCGGATGTGCATCGCCTGTCGGGAGATGCTTCCGAAAAAGGAAATGCTGCGCGTGGTGAAGGACGCGGAGGGAAAGATCGGGCTGGATTTTTCCGGAAAAGCGCCCGGGCGCGGGGCATATCTTTGCAATAAACCGGAATGCGTTCTGAAACTGGGAAAGCAAAAGCTGTTAAACCGCGCTTTTTCCGCAGAGGTACCCCGGGAGGTCTATGCGCAGATCGAGGAGGAGTTTTTTGGAAAACGATAAGATCGCGGCCTATCTCGGGTTCTGTATCCGCGCGGGAAAGCTGACGTTCGGCGTGGACGGCGCGGAGGGACTGAGAAAGGGGGTCTATCTGCTGATCGCAGACGGAACGATTTCGGAAAATTCAAAAAAGGCGCTGGAAAAACTGCGGGAAAAATTCACCTGCCCGCTGTTGTGGACGGAAGGCGTCTCCTTGGGAGAGCTCTTGCACCGGCCTCAGGTGAAAGCGGCGGCAGTGCGGGAAAAACATCTCGCTTCGGCAATTCTCGCCGCGGCCGAGGGTGACGATAAGTACAAAATATATTCGGGAGGAAACAACTGAACTTATGGCAAAAAAATACGAGAATGTGGAGAAAGTGAAAGAATTGCTGGACGATAAGCAGCTGGGGCAGCTGCAGAAGCGAATCTTTTCCACAGAAAAGAGCCTCGCGGAGATTTTGAGAAAACTCTCCGCGCTGGAAGCCGACAAGGCGGAAAAAGAAGCTCTGGCGAGAGAAGAAGCGGCCAGGGCGGAAGCCGCGTCGGCTGTTTCCGAACCCGAAAAAGCGCCCGTTGTCCAAACGCCTGAAGCGGAGCAGCCGCAGGCAGAACAGCCGAAAGCGGCGACGGAAGAGCCGAAGCCCGCCAAGTCCGCCGCGAAACCGGCGGCGAAAGCGCCCGCGGAGCCGAAAGAAGAAAAAGAAGCGCCGGCGCCGCAGCCCAAGCCGATTCCGGAAAAAGCCGCGGAAACGGCGGCGCCCGAGCAAAAACCGGCGGCCGGCCCTTCCGTTTCTCAATCTTCAGAAGGGAGACCGGTGCGCCCGGCGGCTCCGGCAGCGCCGCGCGCGCCGAGATATTTCCGCAACGGACAGGAACAGGGCGTTTATATCGCGAAACCCGGGGTGGACGTGAATGCGGGATCTGCGGGCAATTCCTATCGTCCCCGCACCGATCGTCCGGCCCGTCCGGTGCCCCGGCCCGCGGGTTCTGCCCGGCCCGCCGGCGGATTCCAGAACAGACCGGCGTCCGGAGGTCCCCGCGGGATGAGCGCGCCGGCCCCCGTGCTTCCCAAAGAGAAGAGCGCGCCGGCCAAGAAAAAGACGTTCGATAAGACGTATGTCGAAAAGAAACCCGTTTCCAAGCGCACCCTCATCAAACAGCAGGGCATGACGGTGGAGGATTTCGACGAGAACAAGACGGGGTACAGAAAGCTCCGCGTTCCCAAGAAACAGAAGAAACAGGAGATTGCCGCCGTCAAGATCGATCATGCGGTGGTCACAACGCAGGAAATTCCTCTGAAAGTGCTTTCGGAAAAACTGGGAATTTCGGCGGTGGAGATTTCCAAACGGCTGTTCAAGGAAGGAATCATGAAGAGCATCAACGATTCCATCGATTACGACAATGCGGCGCTGTTGGCGGCGGATATGGGAATCGACCTCGAATACAAGCCGGAAAAGACGGCGGAGGAAATTTTGCAGGCTACCGTCGTGACGGAAGAGAACGAGGGGAATCTGGTTCCCCGCGCGCCTGTCGTCACGGTGATGGGTCACGTCGACCACGGCAAGACCTCGTTGCTCGACAAAATCCGCTCCACGTCCGTCACGGCGGGCGAAGCGGGCGGCATTACGCAGAGCATCGGCGCCTACACGGTGACGGCGAAGGGCAAACAGATCACGTTCATCGATACGCCCGGCCATGCGGCGTTTACGGCGATGCGTGCCCGCGGCGCACAGGTGACGGATATCGTCGTGCTCGTGGTGGCGGCGGACGACGGCATCATGCCGCAGACGGTGGAGGCGATCAACCATGCCAAGGCGGCAAACGTGCCCATCATCGTCGCGATGAACAAAATGGATAAGAACGAAGTCAATCCAGACCGCGTGAAGCAGGGACTCATCGAACAAAACCTCGTTCCGGAAGAATGGGGCGGGGATACGATGATTGTTCCCGTTTCGGCCAAGACGGGCAAGGGAATCGACGAACTCCTCGACGCCATCAGTCTGCAGGCGGAAATGCTGGAACTCAAAGCCAATCCCGACCGGCAGGCAAAGGGCACGATCATCGAAGCGAAACTGGACAAAGGCAAGGGCCCCGTGGCCAGCGTCATCATTCAGAACGGCACGCTGCATACGGGAGACAATATCCTGTCCGGTACGACGATGGGCCGCGTGCGCGCCATGTTCGACGACAAGGGCCGGACGGTGAAGTCGGCAGGGCCGTCCATGGCGGTGTCCGTACTCGGACTGGAAGAGGTGCCCAACGCCGGCGACAGCATCATGGCCGTCGATCAGGCGCTGATGAAGCAGGTCCAGGAAGAGCGCAAGAACAAAGAGCGCGAAAGCATGATCAAGGAACAGGCGCGCGTGACGTTGGACGACGTATTCGCCCAGGTGGAAGAGGGCAAGATCAAAGCGCTCAACCTGATCGTGAAAGGTGACGTGCAAGGCAGCGTCGAAGCGGTGAAACAGTCGCTTGAAAAACTTTCGGGCGAAGAGGTCCGCGTGAAAGTTATCCACGCGGCGGCAGGCGCGATCAACGAGAGCGACATCATGCTGGCGGACAGCGCGAATGCCATCGTGATCGGCTTCAACGTCCGTCCCGACACCAAGGCCAAGAAACTGGCTGAAATGAGCAAAGTGGACGTGCGGAGCTATAGAATCATCTACGAACTGATCGACGACATGGAAGCGGCGCTTAAAGGCATGCTTGCGCCTAAGACGCGGGAAGTGCTCACGGGAAAATGCGAAGTGCGCCAGACGTTCAACATCACGGGCGTCGGAACGGTTGCGGGATGCTATGTCACGGAAGGCTCGATCCGCCGCGGCGGCAAGCTGAGAATTTACCGCGACGACATCATGATTTGCGAAGGCGGCGTGCGTCAGCTCAAACGCTTCAAGGACGACGTGAAAGAGGTCGCCAAGGGATATGAGTGCGGCTGTTCCATTGAGGGCTTCAACGATATCCACGTCGGCGATATCATCGAATGCTATGTGACGGAGGAGATCAAAACCGCATGAAGGTTTCGAGAAGTTCCCGTCTGAACGGGGAATATCAGAAAGAGATCAGCGAAATCATCCGTACCCGGCTCAAAGATAAGGAACCGGAGCTGAAAGGCATCATTTCCGTGACGGAAGCGGATGTCGCGCCCGATCTCAAAACGGCAAAGATCTATATCAGTATTTACGCGAAGGACGACGCGGAAAAGGCGAAGTCCTTCGACATCCTTTCGGAAAACGCCGGATTCATCCGGCATGAACTGTCGCAGGTCATGCGCATGCGCACGGTGCCGGCACTCACGTTCCTGTGGGACGGCAGCATGGCTTACGGCGCGAAAATGGACGAACTTTTCAAAAAAATCCACGTTTCCGAAGAAGGGGAGGAGGAAAAGTGAACGCGACGCTGGAAGAAATCGCTTCGCGCATCAAAGGGGCGAAAAGCGTCGCCGTTCTGACGCATATGCGCCCGGACGGCGACGCTTTCGGCAGTGCGCTGGCCCTGTCGTCGGCATTGGAAACCCTCGGGATTCCGCATTGCGTGTGCGACGAATCGGAGATTCCGTCCAATCTTGCTTTCCTGGAAGGGATCGGCCGGGTTCAGAAGGACCTGCCGGGCGATTGCGAACTGTATATCGCGGTGGATTCAAGCGACGAACAGCGTTTCGGCGCCCTTGCGGACAAATTCCGTCTCGCGGCGAAGAAACACGATACGATCAACATCGATCACCACGTCTCCAACACCCGTTTCGCAAAGTACAATTTCGTGCGGGAATGTTCCGCGAATTGTATGAATATGGCGTTGCTCATCGAAGCCATGGGTGTCGCACTTGACCGAAAAACGGCAGAGTATCTCCTGTTGGGCCTTTTGACCGATTCGGGGAATTTCTCTCACGATGACGTGACGGAAGAAACTTTTCTGACGGCGGCGAAACTGGTGAAAGCGGGGGCGGATCCCGCTTCGCTCAACTACAATCTTTTCCGGAAACAGCCCCGGGCCCGCGCGGATTTTTATGTGGATACGATGAGCCGGATCCGCTATCTTCTCAGCGACCGTTTTGCGGTGATTCTCATCACGCTGGACGCGATGAAAAAATTCGGCGCGGACAACGGCATGACGGAAGGATTTGTCGATTTCCCGCTCACCGTGGATACGGTGGAGGTCAGCGCTTCCGTCATGGAAGTGAAAAAGGGACAGTATAAGATTTCTCTGCGCTCCAAAACCTATGCGGACGTCAACAAAATTGCCGGCGTCTACGGCGGCGGGGGCCATGTCCGCGCGGCGGGTTGTATGTTGTTCGGCGATCCCGAAGAAGTCATCGACCGCCTGTCGTACACGGTGTCGCAATATCTCTGAAAAAACGACCCGTCTTTCCGGGAGAGGAACACGGCGGACGGGAAACCATTCCGGAAGTTTCAAGGTCCTCTGCGCCCGGCTTTCGGGGTGTCGTAAGCCGGAAAATTTCATTCTGCCGGATGCCCGCCGACCAATGATGGCCGGCGGGCATCTCTGCGCTTCGGACGCCGCGGCTTTTGCCCCGTCGACCGCTTTGCGCTGTCCCGTAACCCGTTTTGTTTCCGGCTTCGGCTTTTCCGCTTCGGATACCGGTTTCGCGTTTTTTGTCCGTGCCGTGCTTCCGTTCCGCCGTTTTGTTTCCGGCTTCGGCTTTTTCCGCTTCGGGTACCGGTTTCGTGTTTTTTGTCCGTGCCGTGTTTCCGTTCCGCCTTTTTGTTTCCGGCTGCTCCGATCCTTTTCCGCTTACTGCTTTGCCGCGTCGGCTCTGTTTTTTTCGGGTCGGATTTTCGTCCCCGAAAACAAAAATTCCCCGCACGCCCTGTGACGGCCGTACGGGAAAACCAATGAGGATTCGTGTAGTCTTTGTTCCGAAGGACAAAATTCTATATCGTCAAGTTTATGTCTTTTTTTATTATACACCAATATTTTTGGTATGTCAATTAAAAAACCAAATAATTTGGTAAAATAATCATATGAAAGCCATAAAATTTGCCGAAAATCTGAGGGCTTTGCGGCGGAGTGCGGGAATGACGCAGAAGCAGCTGGCGGGGGCGTTGGGGGTAGACCAGAGGACGATCAGCGCCTGGGAAAAGGGAGTGTGCGAACCCGGTTTTTTTCTGCTGGCGAAGCTCTGTGAAATTTTCGATGAGACGTTTGACGGAATTCTGACGTAGAAGGGGCGCGGGGGGCGCCGCTTTTTTTGACTTGGGCCGGGCCGGCGTCAGGGCGGACGGTTTTTATGAGGAAAAGTTTTTTCAGTCGGTGCGGGCGGGAAGAGGAAGCCGATATGCAATCCCGTTTCCGGCGACAGGAAAGGGGATTTTTTAGATAAAAAAACGGGGAAGCGGCAAAAAATTAAGGCGGAAAATGCCGGATTCCGGGGAAGAAAAGAGAAAACGACATTTGTCGGGCCTTTCGCAGAAAAAAGCCTTGCAGGGGTTGATTTTTCAATAAAAAAAGTGTATAATAAAAGGGAAATTATTCAGGCGGAGTGCAAAACCGATCATGGCACAGAAAAAGCAGAGACTGGAAGACGGGATCACGCTCAGTGCGGAAGCGCTGGGAGTGGTGTCGTATGCCGATTATTTCACGCAGGCACCTCTTTTTACGACCCTTCGGATTGAGAACGGCGGAACGGATGCGATTGCCGATCTGATTCTTTCCGTCACCAACGACCATGGACTTTTGGTGTCCTGCGTCAAGCCGTTGGAAGAAATTCCGTTTGAAAGCACGGTGGAAGTGGAGCTGGGCAACATACTTTCCCCGCTGTACTTTGTCGGCCTGGAAGAAGTGCGGGAAGAGGAAATTTCCGTTGAGCTCAGAAAGGACAAGCAGCTGCTCGCTTCCGCGCGGCTGAAAGTCGTCGCGCTGCCGTTCGATTATTGGCAGGGGACTTCGGGAAATGCGGAATTGCTCGCTTCTTTTGTGCGGCCGAAACTCGCCGATTGCGAGCGGCTGAAAGCGGAGATCGCGGCGCAGCTGAAAAAATGGGGCGTCGAAAATGAGCTCGGCGGCTATGAGGGGAACAACAAAAACGCGATCAGACAGACGGCGGCGGCGCTGTATGCCTGTATCCGGCGTTATGCTTTCGAGCGGAAAGAATCGGATATTTCCGTTCCGACGGAAGCGGGCGCGGGCGTAAAATTGCTGGCGGAACGCAAGGCCACTCCGCTGGAACTGGCTTTGCTCTTTTCGGCCTGCGTCGAGAATCTCGGCCTGCATCCCGTCATTGTCCTGGGGGAAAAGGAAGTCACCTGCGGCGTCTGGCTGTATGACAGCTGTTTTATGGATACGGTGTCGGACGATATCCAGAGACTGGGAAAATACGTTTCCGACGGGATCAACAATCTCAGCTGTTTTGACATCAACGACCTGTTTTCGGACAAGAACGTCGCCTATTCCACTTCGGAAGCGCATTTCCTGCAACGTCTGAACGCGGGCGGATATTACGACAAATATGTGGACATCCGCCGTTGCCGGATCGCGCATATCCGGCCGTTGCCCCTCCGCGCGCGCAATCTCAAAGGCTATGAAATTCTGTCGGAAGAGGATATGTCTCCCGACGCCGCGCCGAAAATGCTCACCGAGGCGAAGAAACTCAGCCTCGACGGCAAACAGACCAAGGACAAACAGTGGGAACGGAGACTGCTCGATCTTTCCCTGAAAAATACATTGCTCAATTTCCCGCCCGAAAAGATGGTCCTGCACGTCCTGTCCGCCGATCCGGACGCCACGTTGGCGGCGTTGGAGGAAAAGGATGAAATGCGGCTGGCGGGCGCCACCGCGGCAGTATCGGAAATCACCCGCCGCAAAGTCTTTTTCGGCGCGGCGCAGGAAATCAAGAGCATGCGCGAACTCATCGCCCTGGAAGTTTCGGGCGGGGTCATGCGCACCTTTTCGGAAGAGGTCGTCCTCAATGAGACGGTCAACCGGCTGATCAAGCGGAGCAAAGAGGCGGACGAGGAATCGGGAACGAAAATTCTCTATCTCGCGCTCGGATTTTTGCGCTGGTATTCGCGCGAGGACGGCAAAGTCAACTATGCGCCGCTCGTTCTCAGGCCCGTCGTCCTGAAAAAGGCCAAGGGCGGGGTCGGGTATGCCGTTTCGCCCACCGACGAGGAATTTTCCGTCAATTCCACCCTGCTCGAATTTCTCAAACAGGAATTCAACATCGATATCCGCGGCCTGGACGGCGCGGTGCAGGGGTTGAAAATTTCCGAAATTCTGGCGATGGTCCGCATGGAAGTCGTCAACATGAAGGACTGGCAGGTATTTGACGACGTTTATATCGCGGCCTTTTCTTTCGCCCGGTATCAGATGTGGCAGGACCTGCGCAAGAATATGGACGTGTTCGCGAAAAACGAACTCATCTCTTCCCTTCTGCACAACCGTTGCGAAATTTCCGATACGAAGGACGTCGAACTGAAAGAGGACGAATGCGCGCCTGCGCAGACGCTGATGCCCCTGCCGGCCGATTCCTCGCAATGGGAAGCGGTGGCGCTTTCGCAGACGGGCAAGACGTTTGTCCTGCACGGCCCGCCCGGAACGGGCAAAAGCCAGACGATCACCAATATGATCGCAAATGCGCTCAACGACGGGAAACGGGTGCTGTTCGTTGCGGAAAAACAGGCGGCGCTGTCCGTCGTCAAAAAGCGTCTGGACGCTTTGGGCCTGGGGGATTTCTGTCTCGAACTGCATTCCAACAAGACCAACAAAGCGGAAGTGCTGCAGAAGCTCACCGCAACCCTGGCCCTTGCCGGGGCGCAGGAAAACGTCAGTCTTTCGGAAAAGAGCGCGTCCGTCGCACAACTGAAAAAGGACCTGGCGGAACCGTCGGCGGCTCTGCATAAAAAGCGCCGTCTGGGCGTGTCGGTGTATGAGGCGCTGCTCGTCTGTCTGCGCAATAAAAACGCCCCCGACATCATGAACATCGAGAGTACTTTCTACGACAGCCTCACGAAGGAGAAGATCGAGGAGTACGAGACGATGATGGTGCAGGCGGCCGCGGCGGCGAAAGAATGCGGCGGCGTGTGTAATTCTCCGTTTGCCAATGTCAATCTCACCGAATATTCGCGCGATCTGAGGGACGCCATTTACTGCTCCTCCGAAGTCGTGATCGCGGAGATCAAACACCTTAAAAATTACGTTGCGCTCTTTTTGGAACTCTATCGCCAGCGGATCAGCACGCTTACGCGCAAAAAGCTGGAATTGCTGACGGAAGCGGCAAAATTACTGGACGGCGGGACGCTGAACCGGTATTTCCGGGAAAACGAAGAGGAATTCTACGCGTTTTTCAATGCCAACAAGCGGCTGGACGTCTGCCTGGACGCTTATTTCAGAAGTTTTAAGAAACTGGTGGATATCGGCAAGGAGTACAAGGAGCTGGGTGCCTGGCTGGATACGGGAGAAACCGATTACAACCGGGATAAGACCGCTTCGGCGGTGGCAAAGAAACTTTCAAAAGTCGCCGTGTCGCCGATGAAGAGTGAGGACGTTGTCAAACATTTGCAGACGGTGACGGAGATTTACGAAGCGATGGACCGAATCCGCACCAACACCCGTCTGTCCCGGAATTTCACGGGCGCGTTCGGGAAAGTGGATTTCTTTGAAGGCAGAAAGCAATTCCTTGCCGACCTGTACGCTTTGCACGATATCTGCGGGCGGCTGTTCATGGATTATAACGCCGACAGTTTCAACAGCATGTGTATCCGTGCGGCGAACGGCTATACCCGGCCGGTGCTCAAAGGGCTGCTGCGCTCGGTGTCGAGTTTCTATGCGGCGGAAGAGAGCTTTTTGTCCGTCACGGCCGCGGACCGGAAAAAGGTGCCCGAAGAGGACGTGCTGGAATATTATACCTCCAAAGCGGGCGCGCTCATCGACAACATCGATATGCTGGGCAACTGGTGCATGTACCGCGCGACGGCGGAGAAGCTGAACGAGGCGGGGCTGACCTTCATGACCGACGCGCTGGAAAACGGGTCGGTGACCAGCGAAAACATCGTCGACAGTTTTGAAAAGAATATTTACAAAAACTTTTTGCAGACGAACATACCCCTTGATCCGGTGCTGTCCCGGTTTTCCGCCACGCTCATGGAAGAGGAGACGGAATCGCTGCGCCTGGCGCTGGACGATTTTGCAAGGCTCACGCGGGAGGAGATCCGCGCGCGGCTGATTTCCCGCCTGCCCACGGCTTCCACGGAGGGAAGTTTAAGCCTCGAAGTGGTCAACTTCGGGCGGCTGGCCAAGAGCAATCTGCGCGGTATGGGGCTTCGCAAGCTGTTTGAGGAAATTCCCGAACTTCTGAAAGTCGTGGCCCCGTGTATGCTGATGAGTCCGATCACCGTTTCGCAGTATCTGCAGGCGGAAAACGGCATGTTCGACATGGTGATTTTCGACGAGGCTTCGCAGATGCCCACCGCGGAAGCGATCGGCTCCCTGGCCCGCGCGAAGAGCGCGATCGTCGTCGGAGACCCCAAACAGCTGCCGCCGACGGCCTTTTTCAACACCAATTACGTGGACGAGGACAACCTCGAAAACGAGGACATGGAAAGCGTTCTCGACGACTGCCTCGCCCTCGGTATTCCGCAGCGGCACCTGACCTGGCACTACCGGAGCAAGCACGAAAGCCTGATCGCTTTCTCCAATATCATGTACTACGGCAACAAGCTGTGCACCTTCCCGTCGCCGGATTCGCTGGACAGCCGTGTGAAATTCGTGCGCGTGGAGGACGGCGTGTACGACCGCGGGTTCACCAAGCGCAACAAGGCGGAAGGGGACGCGCTGGTGGCGGAAGTCATCCGCCGTTTGTCCGATCCGGCGCTGAGAAAATCCAGCATCGGGATCGTGACGTTCAGCAACGTGCAGAAGGAGTACATCGAACGACGTTTGACGGCGTTGATCGCCGAGAAAAAACTGGACGGCCCCGCCTACGACCGCGAGGAGCCCATCTTCGTCAAGAACCTCGAAAACGTGCAGGGCGACGAGCGGGACGTCATTCTCTTTTCCGTCTGTTACGGGCCGGATAAGACGGGCAGGGTTTCGTTGAACTTCGGTCCGCTCAACCAGGCCGGCGGCTGGCGGCGGCTGAACGTCGCAGTTTCGCGCGCCCGCGAGGAAATGGTGATTTTCTCGTCGATGACGGGCGCGATGATCGACCTGTCCAAGACGGGTTCCAAGGGCGTGGCGGGGCTGAAAGCCTTCCTCGAATTTGCCGAAAAGGGCCGCACGACGCTGGCGATTTCTTCCGAATATCTCGTCCGGAAAAAGCCGGGGATCGGCAAATACATCGCCGAAGAGCTCGCTTCGTACGGCTACGACTGCCGTTACGACGTCGGCGTGTCCGATTTCAAGATCGACGTCGCCGTCATCGATCCCAAGAACCGTCACCGGTTTATTCTCGCGGTCATGTGCGACGGCCCCAATGCTTTTTCCGTCAAGGACCGCAACGTATTGCAGATTCAGACGCTCAAACGCAACAACTGGAACGTCGTCCGCGTCTATTCCATCAACTATTACAACAACCCCAAACGCGAGATCAAAAAGATCAAAGATCTGCTCGATAAGCTGACGGGGGCGGACAAACGGGGCGGCACGGGTCTCAACCGCAGTAAGAAACCGTATAAAGCGGCGGCGCTGGAACAGCGGTTTGAGAATGCCACTTTTGTCACGTCGGGAGAAAACGATGCCGAAATCATCTCCCGGCTGAAAGCCATCGTTGCGGCGGAAGAGCCCATTTCTTACGATTTCCTCGTCAGAAGGTGCCTTTCCGGCCTCGGAATCGTCAAATACGGCGCGAAGATCGACGCGCGGATGCAGGCGCTCGTCGCGCTTTGCGGGTTCCGTTACGAGCGGATTTTCGGAACGGCATATTACCGGAAAACGGATAAAAACATCGGCTTTGACAAGTACCGCGTGGAGACGGGCGATACGCTCCGCAAGAACGAGACGGATTTCACCCCCTACGAGGTTGTGGCGCTTATCCGCAGCGCGCTGGAAGATAAAGTCGCTCTGTATATGGACGAGGTCATGGTGATCGTCTG
>ERZ1090861.263-NODE-263-length-34375-cov-16.835460_pt1 | contig 34375 bp, 33 predicted proteins | sample MGYA00478482_ERZ1090861 | MGnify/ENA primary metagenome ERZ1090861 (study PRJEB33644, sample SAMEA5815744) | chicken gut metagenome | biome: Chicken; feature: Gastrointestinal Tract; material: Caecum | place: Ireland | collected 2019-01-01 | study: A study of the... | reverse complement strand
TATATCCATATAATCACACCTTTTCTATAATTTTAGTAACCAGTTCTTTGAACTGCACGGAGACTCTGTCCGCAGTTTCCTGTACTTCTTTGTGATCCAGTTTTTTATCTGACAGTCCTGCGGCCAGGTTAGTGATACAGGAGATTCCTCCGATCTCCATTCCCATATGGCGGGCAGCCATAGCCTCGCAGGCAGTACTCATTCCCACAGCGTCTCCACCCCAGATCCGACACATCCGGACTTCTGCAGGAGTCTCATAATTAGGGCCGGTAAGCTGTACATAGACCCCTTCCTGGAGATGGATTCCACATTCTTCGGCAGATTTCCGGATTACCTCCCGGATTCTTTTGCTGTAGACTTCGCTCATATCCGGGAACCGGTCTCCAAGCTCCTCCAGGTTTGGTCCTATAAGGGGGCTGGGGACGCCCGTTGCGATCTGGTCAGTGATCATCATAAAATCTCCCGGCTGGAAGTTCTCATTGATTCCTCCTGCTGCATTGGTAAGGATCAGTTTTTTTGCTCCCAAAAGGCCCATTAACCTTGTAGGCAGCACCACATCTGACATAGGATAGCCTTCGTAATAGTGGACTCTTCCCTGCATGATCACCACCGGGACATTTCCTACATATCCAAAGACAAACCGTCCCTTATGGCCTTTTACTGTGGACACGGGAAATCCTTCAATATCTGAGTAATCCACAGTAGTTTCTATCTTAATACCTTCCGCATAATCTCCCAGTCCGCTTCCCAGGATCAGGGCAACTTCTGGTTTGAAATCTGTTTTTTCTCTGATACTTGCCAGACAAGTCTTTAATTTATTTTCCATATTTCCACTCCTCTCATAAATCTTCCGCCAGGATTTCCGATATCATTTTTTCCATCCGGCAGTACTGTTCATAGTTAATGAGAATATAGCTTCCCTGGGTGGTGATCAACCCGCTTTCTTTAAATTTCTTAATGGAACGAGTGATGGTCTTTACACACAATCCCGTAAAATCCGACAGTTCCTGCCGGTCTCCTTTCATCTTCATGACCCCATTCTCGGCATATTTCCGATACCGTTTCATTAGAAGAAAGGCCACCCGGTCTGCCCCCTGAAGGAATAAAAGCATCCGGCTGTCCCGGGCCTGCTCCAGAAGGTATTCTCCCATCAGTCTGCTTTCCTGCTGAAGGGCTACAATGTCGGAATCCAGCCATTTTTTAAAGCCTTCTTTGGGAATTTTCAGCACTGTACATTTTGTCACTGTCTGAAGAGTAGTCTGATATTTATCCAGATTAATGATCACTTCCATCCCGCCGAAAGCATAGACTTTGTCAAACACCGTAAAATCATAATTGATGCCATAGATCCTGTAATCCGTGGCTTTAATAAGACCTTTTCCGATCAGGAAGATTGTGTCCGCCGGTTCCCCTTCCTGGACAAAGATCGTTCCTTTTTCCAGCTCTTCCACCACAAAAGTATCCATCAACCACATGGGGGCCGTCCGAAAATACTCTTCAAATTGTTTCCTTCTCTCCTCTTCTATATCATTCAGAAAAGGCAGGATCTTAGCCAGATATTTGTTTTCCATCTTTCGTCACCTTCAGTTCTTTTCTATAGGAAGCACTTGTTTCCCTTTGATATATTTTGCGTCTATCTGCCTGTCCTCCGCCAGATAGATCAGCCGCTCCAGCCGCTCTTTCGTGGAAAGTTCTCTGGCATGGCGGAGCATTCCGTCGTCAATGACCACTGCGTCAAATTCATACCCCGGCTCCAGACTCCCCATCTTTCCGAAGAATTCTCCTCCCCCTTTGGTTGCCAGGTAGAAGACCTCTTCCACAGTCAGGGGAGAAAGACTCTGATCCTGGATCCTCCACCGAAGCTTGGAGCACTGGATTGCCATAGCCATGGCCCGGAACATGGAAAGAGAGGTGCCGGCAGCCACATCTGTGCCCAGGCCCATCTTCAGTCCCTGGTCCAGAAATCTCCTGGCCGGAGCGATCCCCGATGCCAGGTTTGCATTGGACTCCGGACAGTGGGCAATAAATACCCCCTGTTCCTTCATCATCCGGGTTTCTTCCTCATCGCTGTACACACAATGTGCCATAATCGTAGGGCAGTCACCTCCAAACAGCCCGTGGAGGCGGTAGGCATCTCCATAGCATGAAGCCTGGGGACAAAGCTGGCGGACCCATTCTATCTCACTGAGGTTTTCGGAAAGATGGGACTGTGCCGGCAGATGGTATTTTTTCTGAAGCTCTGAAAGTTTCTCCATCAGTTCATCAGAGCATGTAGGGATAAATCTGGGAGTCAGAATAGGCTTTACATTGGCAAGATCTGCAGCCGCCAGGATCCAGTCTTCTGTATCTTTGGCAGACTTTTGGGCGCTTTCTTCCTGCAGGCCCTGGGAGCTGTTCCGGTCCATATTTACCTTTCCAACATAGCCTGCCAGCCCTGCCTCTTCCATCTTCTCCATCAGCCAAAGAGTAGCCTCTTTATGGCAGGTGGCGAAAACACAGGCTCTTGTGGTTGCGCTGTGGAGCAGATCGTCTATGAATATATTATACGCCTTTTGGGCATACTCTGTATCCTTATATTTCTCTTCCTCAGGAAAAGTGTGGGTGTTCAGCCAGTCGATCAGTTCCTGGTCCATCCCCAGGCCCCGGAAGGTGTACTGGGGAGCGTGAACGTGCAGGTCCACAAGTCCCGGAATGATCAGCTTATCCCCGTAATCCCGGCAGGGAATCCCTCTCCATTCCTCCGGGAGAGTTTCAAAAACTCCCCGGCTTTTTCCATCTTCGCATACTACATAGCCCTGGTCCACAGTCCGTATTTTTTTCTGATCCTCACTGTAACAGATATGGCCTCTGATAGCAAATCTTTCCATGTCGTTGTCTCCTTGTTCTGTCATTCCAATATTTTTTATCGCTGCCCTTTGTCATAGGGGATTCCCTCTGCCTTAGGCGCTCTGGAGTTCTTTGAAAACAGTGCCAGCACCACAAGGGAAATAATGTATGGGAGCATGTTGTAAACTGCGCTTGGAATGTTCAGTGCCTCCAGGATATCGAATCCTGAATACACATTGGACAGAGCCCGGAACAATCCGAAGAGAAGGGCTGCCAGTCCGATGAATTTAGGCTCCCACTGGCCGAAGATCATAACCGCCAGGGCCAGGAATCCGAAGCCTGCCACGCCGTTTTCAAATTTCCACTCACTGACTCCTGCAGTGATATAAACAATTCCTCCAAGTCCTCCGAAAAGTCCGGAGATAAGAACTCCTGCATAACGCATTTTGTATACGTTGATACCCACAGAATCCGCTGCCTGAGGATGCTCGCCGCAGGCCCGCAGACGAAGGCCAAACCGCGTTTTATAAAGAACAATATGTGCAATGATCAGAAGAACAACCGCCAGGATCATAAACCAGCTCACCTCAAAATTTCCGATCTTGAAAGCGGAAAATGCTTTTCTCTGTTCGATGTACTGGATTGAGGAAGAAACGTTGTTTACATTTTCTGCCATGTTGATCGCTTTTACAAACACCGTAGCTGCCGCTGTACCAAGAAGGTTCATGGCTGTTCCGATCAGGGTCTGGTCCGCCTTAAAATTAATGGCCGATACTGCCAGCAGAAGAGAATAGACCATACCGAAAAGAATACTTCCGATCACAACTGCCAGGATCATCAGGGCAGCCGGAAGATTTCCCATATATTTCATTACCAGGGCTCCGCCCAGGGCGCCAATGACCATCGTTCCCTCTAATCCCAGGTTGATCACGCCGCTCCGCTCGGAAAAGCATCCGCCCAGGGCAACGAGCATAAGTACTGACGCATAGATTAATGTATATTGTAATAATAGTGCCATCCTTTTCTTCCTCCTTTCCTACTTTTTCCCTTTTCTGCTCATGCAGTATTTAAAGAATAATACAAAGCCGCAGAAGTAGATGATGATCGCTGAGATCAGGTCTGAAATCTGAGCACAGTATACCATCTTGTCCACGTAAGAACCGCCGCTTGTAATATGCTGGATAAAGAATGCGGAGAAGATACTTCCGATGGGATTCAGGCCTCCAAGGAACGCTGCTGCAATCCCGTTAAAGCCCATGGCCGGCACTGCAGTCTGTGCGCAGGACCACTGCTCGATGCCGCTCAAGTAGAGGAATGCAGCTCCAAGTCCGGAAAGACAGCCGGCGATCACCATGGTAAGGATCATATTTCTCTTTTCTTTCATACCTGCATATTTTGCAGCATTTTTGTTTAATCCTGTGGCCTTCAGTTCATACCCCAATTTTGTTTTGCTCATCAGGAACCACACCAGTATAGCGATGATAACCGCCAGGGGAATCGCAATGGTCACATAACGGTTATTAGAAAACAGTCTGTCCAGTCCCAGGCTTGGGATCAGAGCTCCTGGTGCATTGGTTTTCAGGGCCATGGTATAAGTCGTACTTGATTCCTTTACATTAGTCAGAAGCATGTTTACGCTGTAAAGACTGATCCAGTTGAGCATGATTCCTGCGATAACTTCATTTACATTTAAGTATGCCTTTAAAATACCTGCAATTCCTCCAAGGATCCCTCCGCCGATCATGGCTGCGATCATGCAGATATACCAGGGCATCTGATAAGCTATGGCAAGATAGAGGGCAAGTCCCGCTCCCACTGCATACTGTCCGGAAGCGCCGATATTGAAAAGTCCTACCTTATAGGCAAATAAGATGGACAGGGTACACATAAGAAGAGGCGCTGTTTTTGCAAGGGTGCTTCCGAAATATTCCAGGGCAACTTCAGGTCTGGGGAAATATAAAAAATTCTTAAGGATTGCAGTCATTGCGCTCCAGGCTTCTGAAGGATTGATACATAAAAGTACAATGTAGCCCACCAGAAGTCCCAGAATGATACAGATCAGAGAAGCAATCACAGTCTGTACGCCGGCGATTTCCAGGAATCCTTTCTTTTCGTTTTTCGTATTCATATCCTACACCTCCTGTTTTTTGGCACCGGTCATATAAAGTCCTAATTCTTCAACCGTCACTTCATCCGGTTTGAATTCCCCGACCAGTTTTCCTTCGTACATTACCAGGATCCGATCCGGCACATCCATAACTTCATCCAGTTCCAGGCTGACTAAGAGCACAGCCTTTCCTGCATCTCTCTGTTCAATAAGCTGTTTGTGGATGAATTCGATAGCTCCGATATCCACTCCTCGTGTAGGCTGTACAGCGATCAGAAGATCCGGATCCTTGTCAATTTCCCGGGCAATGATGGCCTTCTGCTGATTTCCTCCTGACATAGACCGGACAGTAGTCGCCGATCCCTGACCGGAACGGATATCATACGCTTCAATGAGACGGTCTGAATATTCCCGGATCTCTTTTCTCTTCAGCACTCCGAACTTATTGGTAAACTGAGGCTCAAAATACCGCTGAAGCACCAGGTTATCTTCCAGAGAATAATCCAGAATCAGTCCATGTTTATGTCTGTCTTCAGGTATGTGACTCATACCTGCCACAGACCGCTGGCGGATAGATGCATTGGTGATGTCTTTCCCCTTCATGACAATGCTTCCGCTTTTCAGGGGTTCCAGACCGGACAGCCCATAGACCAGTTCCGTCTGACCGTTTCCGTCGATTCCTGTAATACAGACGATTTCACCTTTCCGCACCTGGAAATTCACATCCTGAACTGCGTCTTTTTTATTCTGTCCCTCAACGCTCATGTGCTTTACGTCCAGCACGACCTCTCCCGGCTTAGCAGGCTTCTTCTCTACTTTAAAGCTTACATTTCTTCCCACCATCATAGCGGACAGCTTCTCCGGTGTGGTGTCCTTTGTCTCAACAGTCCCCACATATTTTCCTTTCCTGAGGACGGTACATCTGTCGGAAACTTCCATGATCTCGTTCAGCTTGTGGGAAATAAAAAGGATGCTTTTTCCCTCTTTTGCAAGTCCTTTCATGATCTGCATCAGCTCTTCGATTTCCTGTACCGTCAGTACTGCCGTAGGCTCGTCAAAAATCAGGATCTCATTATCCCGGTACAGCATTTTTAAAATTTCCGTTCTCTGCTGCATACCTACAGTAATATTTTCCACAATAGCGTCCGGATCGATCTGGAGATGGTATCTGGAAGACAGTTCCATCACCTTTTTCCTTGCTTCCTCTTTCTTCAGAAATCCTCCCTGGACCGGCTCCGCACCCAGGATGATATTGTCCAGTACAGAAAAACATTCTACAAGCTTAAAATGCTGATGTACCATACCGATCCCCAGAGCGTTTGCATCATTGGGATTCTTGATATGTACGGTTTTCCCGTCTTTCCGTATCTCTCCTTCCTCTGGCTGATACAATCCGAACAGCACGCTCATCAGTGTAGATTTCCCTGCGCCGTTTTCACCCAGAAGGGCATGGATCTCGCCTTTTTTCAGCTGCAGTGTAATGTTATCATTTGCCACAATACCGGGAAATCTCTTGGTTATATTCAGCATTTCAACTGCGTATTCTCCCATTTTTATTTCCTCCTTTCCCCATGTCCTACATGATCGATCCTTGTCTTTCATTTACCTTTACAGATACTTCCGGCATCTGGTCAATGGAATTGTCAATCTGGATCTCCCCGTCATAGATCTTCTGTACCAGTTCATAATAGTCCTCTACTGTAAAGTTTTCATTCCACTGTGTGGTGTCTTCCGGAAGCCCTACATAATTCACAGATGTATCTGTTCCTGATACCAGTCCCAGGTTCTCAATTTTTCCTACATGCTCTTCCCAGGTACCATCTACAATAATCGAATTCAGCATGGCTTTTACCGTAGCTCCCAGCCCCTTCATAGCGGAAGTCACAGTCATTCCTTCTCCATATGCGTCAATAATAGGAGACTGGTCACTGTCCACGCCGATCATCTTACCCCCTACTTTCGCTGCAGCTTCTGCTGCTGAAGTAAAGATTCCTCCACCGCAGGCAAATACGATCTCTGTGCCCTGGCTGAACCAGGTATCCATAGCTGCCGTGATCTCCGTGGAGCCGTAGAACTGTCCTCCATATGCATATTCTACCTGAATCTCATCTACAATACCCAGTTCTTCAGCCGCATCATTAATCCCCTGCACATAGCCGAATCCAAAACGCATAACTGCCGGCACTGCCTGGCCCCCCAGAAAGCCAAGGTTCCGGTAGCCCAGTTTGACCGCCGCATACCCTGCCATATACCCGGGGATCTCCTCCTGGTAAACTGCGCAGTATGTGTTTTCCGTGTTGTAATAGTCAGAAGCCTCATAGGAATCCGGATCATCATAATACTTGCTTCCCACCGCTGCCGCAATGATATCTCCGGCCGTCATATCCAGGGCGATAAACTTCACATCCGGATATTTGTAGGTCACTTCTACCAGGGCAGGTGCAAAGATATATCCTGGCATAACAATGATATTATAACCTTCCGCCACAGCCACATCGATCATGGCAATGCGGGCATAATCTGTATCTCCGTCCGGCTTTTTGTAGGTGAAATCAATGTTGTTTTCCGTACAATATTCCAGACAGGCTTCATAGGTAGTCTGATTAAAAGACTGGTCTGTTATGTCGCCGCTGTCCGTGATCATGGCTACACGATAGTCTGAATCACTGGTGCTTTCTTGGCTCCCTGAAGGTCCGCAGCCCAGAGCAGAAACCGCTATGCACACTGCCAGAAAAAAAGCGGCAAGCCTTTTCAGTTTTTTCATTTCTTCGTTCCTCCTTTGTTATTTTTTTATTTTATATAGGAAAGCAATGATGTTCCAATCGTATTTTCCGGCATATGAAGGCCAAAATTATCAACGATAGTAGCACCGATCACAGCAAAAGTATCCTGTTCCGGCAACATTCCATTCCCCTCCATAGCCTTTCCATAGGCAAGGAAAGGTACCTTTTCTCTTGTATGATCTGTTCCTGTATAGGTAGGGTCATTTCCATGATCTGCTGTGATGATCAAAAGGTCATCATCTTTCAGTTTTTCCAGCAAAATCTTCAGTTTTTCATCAAACATTTCCAGCTCTTTTGCATAGCCTTCCGGGTTTCTTCTGTGTCCCCATTTTGCATCAAAATCCACCAGATTTACAAAACAAAGCCCATGAAAGTCCTTCTTGGCAATGTCTATGGTCTGTTCCATACCGTGAACAGAAGATTTGGATTTATAGGCTTCTGTGATTCCTTCTCCGTCAAAAATGTCTTTGATTTTTCCTACAGAGATCACATCCAGTCCATGATCTTTCAGTACATCCAGAGCGGTTTTCATCGGTGGTTTCAGAGCGTAGTCGTGACGGTTGCTGGTCCGCTCAAATTCCCCTTTCTTCTTTCCGATATAAGGTCTTGCAATAACCCTTCCCACTCTCCATTCTTCTTTCATGGTCAGTTCTCTGGCGATCTCACAGCAGCGGTACAGTTCCTCCAGGCCGAAGGTCTCCTCATTTCCGCAGATCTGGAGTACAGAGTCCGCTGACGTGTACACGATCATATGGCCGGTGGCAATCTCTTCTTCTCCCAGCTCGTCAATAATTTCCGTTCCGCTGGCGCTTTTGTTTCCGATCACCTTATGCCCTGTCCGTTTTTCCAGTTCTTCAATCAATTCTTTTGGGAAACCATGTTCTGTAAAGGTTTTGAAAGGTTTCTTTGTCTCAATTCCCATGATCTCCCAATGGCCGGTCATGGTGTCCTTCCCGTTGCTCCGCTCTCTCAGGGCAGCCTGATATCCAAGAGGATTCTCCACCGCAGGTACCTGACGAAGTGGAGTCAGGTTGGCCATTCCCAGCTTCTGGAGAGTAGGAATCCGGAAATTTTCTACTGCTTCCGATATATGTCCCAGGGTATTTACTCCAACATCTCCAAACTTTTCTCCGTCAGGCATAGCTCCGATTCCCAGGGAATCGATTACGATGGTAAATACACGTTTATATTTTCTCATTTCTGTCCTCCTTATCTCTCAGTCTGCCAGATTTCCAGGGCCGAATCCCTGGGGCAGCAGTTCTTCCAGCCTGTATATCTTATAGTCTTCTTTTCCCTTTGCCAGTATGATCTGAAACTCTTTTGGCCTGCAGAATTCCATCATCACCTGTCTGCAGACTCCGCAGGGAGGGGTATAATCCACCAGTTTTCCCTCAGGTCCTCCTACAATACAGATCGCTTCAAATTCTTTTACGCCTTCACTGACAGCCTTAAAAAACGCCGTTCTTTCTGCACAGTTTGTAGGAGTATAAGCTGCATTCTCAATGTTGCAGCCTGTATAGATCTGTCCGTTTTTTCCAAGGAGGGCAGCCCCTACCTTAAAATGAGAGTATGGCGTATAAGAATAGGAAAGCTGGGCAATGGCTGTATCAATCAGTTCCTGGATCTTTGCTTTCTCCATCATGGTCCTCCTCTACTTCTCTGCCTTCTGATCTGCTTTGATCAGATTTCGTATTGCCTGCACGGCCACTCGGATGGCCATATCCGTGTCATGGACTACCGGGTTCTCCAGGCCTTCTTTCTCTCTCTCCTGATTTGCCATGACCAGGAAACAGGAGCCTGCCCGTACTCTCAGATGACTGGCTACCACAAAGAGGGCTGCAGATTCCATCTCTGAAGCAAGACAGCCCAGCCGCTTCCAGGCTTCCCATTTATTCAGCAGTTCATAGCTCACCGGCATCCGTTCCGGGGAATGCTGTCCGTAAAAAGAATCCTTGCACTGAACAACCCCTACATGATAAGGACTTTCCAATTCTTCTGCTGCCTGGATCAGCGCATTGGTCACCCGGATATCCGCCACTGCCGGGAATTCAATCGGCGCATATTCCTTGCTGGTTCCTTCCATGCGGATGGCTCCGTTTGCAATGACAACATCTCCGCTTTTCACGTCAAGCTGCATGCCCCCGCAGGTTCCGATCCGGATAAAAGTATCCGCCCCCGACATGGTCAGCTCTTCCATGGCAATGGAAGCAGAAGGTCCGCCGATTCCCGTAGATGTAACGCTTACCTTCACCCCATCCAGGTAACCGGTATAGGTGACATATTCTCTGCTGTCCGCCACCAGGACCGGGTCGTCAAAATACTTGGCGATCTTTGCACAGCGTTTGGGATCTCCCGGGAGGATCACATAACGTCCCACATCTCCCTTTCCCACCTGGATGTGATACTGTTTATTTGCATCTTCTGAGTAATTCATAATCATACCTTCTTTCTCTTCGTTCTTTGTTCTACTTGCATATTACCTGTAATTCCCTTTTTCAAAAAGGACTCGAGTCCCTTTTTATGTATTTACGTGACTTTTCACAAATTTCCTTTTCTTCTTTTATCTATTTTTACCATGCGGACAAATGTTATTCTTTATTTCTTTCGGCGGTTTTATTTTACAAGACAAGCTTTGCTGATACAGACATCCCTATATAGAAAAAAAGAGCCTGTAATCCCGGCCTTTGCCGTTTCACAGACTCTTTTTTATACTGTAGAAATCAAAAATTAAATATGCTGATGTAAATACTTCTCTCTGGTAGCCAGTCCTCCCCGGATATGCCGTTCCGATTTATTCACGTCCAATACTATACGGGCACGGGCAGCCAGAGAGGGATTGATCTGAAGAAGACGCTCGGTAACATCCTTATGTACCGTAGATTTCGACACCCCAAATTTCTTCGCCGTCTGTCTTACCGTAGCTTTCTCCTCAATAATAAAATTCGCAATTTCTATAGCACGCTCTTCGATATAATCTTTCAAGGAAAATCCCCCGAAATCTCTGCTTTTTACAATCTATGCAAAATAGTTCCGGGTCATGCCCCTATACTTCGAAGGCATCACTTCATCTTCTATACGTCCATCTATATTCTTTTTTCAGCCTCTCATATATCTCGAATGCCACCGGACAGACCTCGATCACATTCAGCACGCTATAAAGGCTCGCCCGCCTGTCCGGCTGATCCGTATATGGATATTTCTTGCAGCTTTCCGGCCGGCAGTCGCCCAGCTGGCAGTTTCCATCCGCTCCCAGGAAACCACAGGGTGCGCTTTTTGTCTGGTATCTGTTTTCCTTATCACTTTCCAACAGATATTTTTCAATAAACTGATCTTTTGTAAGCCCCATATATTTGGAGAGATCTTCTTCCGGGATACTGCCCCGGTACATCTTGCAGCAGTTTCTGCATCGACTGCAGTCATATCCTGCAAACAGCTCTTTGCGCAGCCTGTGGAACTACTCATCCAGTTCTTTTTCATCTGCATTTCCTTTCAGGAAAATGCAAAATTCATAATTTTCGTTTCTCTTTTTCTTCACTTCAAATTTTATCTTTCTGGGTGCGATCATTTTCAGTCTCCTTTCCCTTTTTCCGCCCGATTATCTCTGTTCTTAAAACCCTGCTTTCCGCATTTCATCCATCATGGCCGTCCTTCTGTAATACACTGCACGCCAGTTTTTCGCAATCTCAGACGCTTTTTCTTTTCCTCCCGGATATCTTCGGATCTTTTTCAGATATTTCATTAATTCTCTGTACCGTTTTCGATTGTCTGCTCTTTCCGCTTCATGGTGCAGATAAGAAATATAAATATCCCGTACCTGCTCCGGGAATTTCTCTTTCAGCACTTTTTCATATCTATCCAGGTTATAGATGAAGGTTTCTTTCTTAAGGCATTCAAGCATGGGTTCATACATTCCCTCTTTCTCCATAAATGGATACAGGATGTTGTAATTTTTAGGGTTTTTCAAAATCTGTTCCCTATAATCCTCCCACTCCTTATCTGTACAGACCTCTTTGAGTTTATAAATATGTACCAGATTATTTTGCGGGCATTCAAAGACGTAATACAGCAGTTCTTTTTTGTACGCTTCTTTATCCGTCTGGGTTTCATATATGGAAATCAATTGCTCGCTGTACCGGGCAACCAGCCCCGGATACTCTTTATCCAGAATTTTACTTTCCTGCAATATCCGGATTGCCTCATCCAGATTCCCATTATCAAGGTTCTCCTGTATTTCCAGCTCTCTTACCGCCGAAAATCTCCAGTGTTGCCTGCGGTATTCTCTGATTTCTTCCTCCGAAAAATCCAGCCGCTCCATAAGCTCTAACCGCTTTATAATATTATTCTCGTAGCCGTATCGAGCGCTCCATGTACTTCCGCAATCCGTAGATGATGTCTGCATTTCAATCCTTTCGTCCAGATCCTTCAGCATCTTTTCTAACATTTCCCGGTTCTGAAACTCATGAGTCAGGAAATCTTCCATGTAGTCCTCCATGTAATCTACCACATAATCGCATGACAGATGGCTCATAAACCAGGAAAACATTTCGTTTTTTTTTTCTTCACTGCAGTTTTCCAGTATTTCTTTCCATTTATCATAACATGCATTTGCAACCTGGGATGTGCCGCCGTCAGAATCATCAATATCTATATTTCCGATGGTTTGGAAAACATAGTTTGTCAGATCAAACGCCTGTCCATAACATTTTCGTTCAAGCAATGTATCCACTTTATCTGCCAGATAGTTCTCCAGCGCCCAGCAAAAATCCAGGGCATTCCGGTAATCAATGTAACCCCTCCTGTCACCGTACTCCCATACAAGCTGGTCTACGCCCTGTTTCAACCGATCCATCTGTTTCTCATCTATCTTTACCGCATATCTGGTCATAAGTGTATTCCGGATCTCGCTATCCTGCGCAGCAACCCCCTTTACAAAGGAGCGTAATTCCTCTTCCGGGATCCTTTCAATAATTTCTTCCAATTCTTTTTCCTGATCGTCCGGGCAAGTCCCTTCTGTCAGAATATCCTCTTCATTCTGTTCCTCAATCTCAAAAAGAACCGCCGCCATATGCTTGCAATGATTTCCATCTTCTGCATAAGGACAGGAGCAGTACATCTCACAGACCCGTTTCCCTTCCATCTTAATATCTACTTCGTAATCCTCCGTCCCCTCTACAACAGCATGATACCCATGTTCTGTTTTATGGACTTCCAAAACTGCGCCCTCAAAGTAATACGCCTTTCCACGAGCAAGAATATGCTCCTGAAACAAGTCTTTCCAGTCACCCATAAAATTTTCCTCCGATGTAAGCAAATGCATACTACAATTCCAGACTATTGTCTTTCAGCAGAAAATCATACACACTCATTGTTGTAATTCCATTTTCATCCCGTGTCACATTCACTATATCCTTTACCACAATAATCTTTTTAAAAGAGTCTCTAACCTGAAGCAGGGACATTTTCTCCTGCTCCCGTTTTTTTTCATCAGGCATGGCAAAGGCAGACTGAATATAATATCTCTGGCTTCCTTTGTTGGCAATAAAATCTATTTCTAGTTGTTTTCGTTCTGCCTTGCCTTCTGCATCTTTCGTCCGCTTTTCTACAATTCCCACATCCACAGCATAGCTGCGACTGCGAAGTTCATTATAAATAATATTTTCCATAAGATGTGTCTCCTCTACCTGCCGGAATCCCAGTCTGGCATTCCTCAATCCCACATCCTCAAAATAATATTTAACAGGCGTTCCGATATATTTCCTGCCTTTTACATTGTACCGGTTTGCCTTGTGAATAATAAAGGCATCTTCCAGATATTCGATATACTGACGTATTGTATTTCCACTGATCTTTGACCGTAGTACACTTCTGAATGTTGATTCAATTTTGGGAACATTAGTAAGAGAGCCGATTGCTGAAGCCAGGATATTGACCAGGTCTTCCAGTTCTTGTGTCTTTTCAATATGATGTCTCTCAATAATATCCTTCAGATACGTTTCTTCAAACAATCTTGTCAGATAGGAAACCTTCTGTTCCTCTGTCTTCATAGTCACAGTAAGAGGAAGCCCTCCATACAGCATATAATCCGCCCAGCCGTGGTACATATCTCCTGTATACACCTGCATGAATTCTTTAAATGTCAGCGGAAAGATATGGATTTCATCTCCTCTGCCGCGAAATTCCGTTATAATGTCTTTAGAAAGAAATCTGGAATTACTTCCTGTGACATACACATCAACATTGTCAATATGCAGCAGTGAGTTCAATACTTCTTCAAATTCATTTAAAAGCTGCACCTCATCCAGAAGAACATAGTACATCTCATTATCCTGAATACAGGATTCTATATATTCCAGAATGGCGTCTGGATCACGGTACTGCCTGTGCTTTCTCTGATCCAGCTCAATTCGAATAATATGAGATTCGGATACCCCCTGTTCCAGCAGATAATTGAGAAATATATGAAAAATCAGATAGGATTTTCCTGATCTCCTTATGCCCGTCACAACTTTAATCATATGATTATGCATCCGGTTGATCAAATCCTGAAGATATTTATCTCTTTTGATTTCCATCCTTCGCCCTCCTTATATTGAATATTTTTGACACTTTTGCCTTTTTTATTCAATATAATTATATTCGTCCCATTCCAATTCTACAACTCCATATTGAATATTTTTGACATTTCCTCCATTTTCATCCTGACAAATCATTTTATTCCTAAAAATCCTACCTGAAGATTTGACACCCATATAATTTCTGCGTTTTTAAATCCGCATTGATGAAGTGTCTGCATTAGAAGTCAAAGACCCCCGCAGCAGTCGCCAAATAGACATGCCAGCATGTCCGCTTGGCTCGTTGCCCGCGGGAATAAACTGAGGCCTATAAGCCAGGTTAGAAGGATATGCTTTATCGATAAATGCTGTAACACATCCTTCTCTTAATAAACTTTCTTCTTTTGATTTATACTTCATCATCTGCAGCTTTTTCCACCGGATATTTTTCTCCGTTTTTTCTGACTTTTTCCTGAATGATCTTATCCATATCCAGTCCGCATGTATCCGCCATTAGAATGCAATAATTTAATACGTCTGCCAGCTCTTCCCGGATTTTTTCCATTTTGTCCTTGCACCAGACATCATCTGCGCTCCACTGAAAGATTTCCAGCAGTTCTGCCGCCTCCAAGCTGATAGAAATTGCCAGGTCTTTCGGATTATGAAACTGTTTCCAGTTCCGTTCATCCCGAAATTTCAATACTTCGTTAATTGTTTTCCTGTTTCATGATTTTTGTCCCCTTTCCCGATTACTCTGTATCTACTTACTGGATGAATTTTGATTCATAATCCAAGGTAACAGACTGATTAAATTTTAACATAATAGCAGTCATCTATCTATATAAATAAACTATCTATATCAATGATCATTCTAACACCTGATACCCCAGAACTCCCACGTTTCCGTATCGATCACCGGAAATTCCCGAGGCCCAATAGGCCTGCCGTCTCTGTATGTAGAAAACACATCACAGGATATCACATTCCCCTTTCTGTATATCGCCTCTACCGGAGTATGGCCCACTACCTGGAGGAGCTTACGGGGTTTGTACATTTTCCCCTTTGAATACTGAGGTCTGAACCATATGGGCGACATGTCATTCCACATCAGATCGTGATGAAACCCGTTGATCTTCTGGATTGCTTTATCCTCATCTTTATACTCGGAAGGGCTTACCAGGCTTTTCACAAAATAATCCAGCACGCCGCCATGGCAGAACAATACATTGTCGATTTTCTGAATGTATTTTATTTCATTTCCTTCCGGCAGAGCCTTGTGAAGCTCCAGCAGTTTTTCCTGTACTGTCCGGGCCGCCGCAGCGCTGTATCCGCTCTCTCTTTCATTCCACATATAACACAGATCATGATTTCCATATGCCCAGAGAGTGTCCGGATACTTTTTGGCAAATTCTATAGCTGCATCATAGGTCTGTACATACAGTCCGATATCATATTCCCGGTTCCAGTCATCCGGTATATCCATGAGACATACCGCCCGATCAGCTTCCCCTTTTTCCATAAATTCTGAAGCCTGATGAAAAAGATATGGTTTTAAATGAACGTCTGGTATGACAAGTACTCTCATTGTCAAGCACCTCCCCTTAAACAAATTTAAATAATAATCCCCCAAAATCTCTGTCTCCACAATCAATAACCATGGTCCTTCCAGAGATTCTGAGGGATTCCTTATCTTTTCAATATTCCTTTTAATCAGAAACCATATACTCTCTCATATTCCTTTAGAACAGGAACACCGCCACTCCATAAGCCGGCAGGGGATATGCGAAGGAATACGGTCTTCCGTCACACTCTTTCTTTACTGCCTTATAGACAAGCTGCTCTTTGTGTTCATGCCCCCCAAACTCCGGCTCCCGGCTGTTCAGGATCAGCTTATACTGTTTCCGTTTTGGTACGCCTACCCGGTAGTCGTCTCTGGCCACAGGGGTATAGTTGATCACAAAGAGAAGATTGTTTCTTCCCGTAGGGGACAGACGGATAAAGCTGTAAATGCTTCTTGTGGCATCATCGGCGTTGATCCATTCAAAGCCCTGGGGGTTGGCATCGTTGGCATACAGGGCAGGATATTTTTTATACAGGGCAAAAAGCTGTTTCACATAGTTCTGGAGCTGCTGATGGCTCTGTTCTCCCAGGAGATACCAGTCCAGCTCTCTCTCCTCACTCCACTCCTGATACTGGCCGAAATCCTGTCCCATGAACAGCAGTTTTTTGCCGGGATGTCCGATCATATAGGAATAGCCTGCCTTCAGGTTTTCAAACTTGTCCTGGCCAAGGCCGGGCATCTTGTTGATCATAGAACACTTCAGATGGACAACCTCATCATGAGAAAGAACCAGAATAAAGTTCTCACTATAGGCATAAGTGATGGAGAAAGTCATCTTATTATGGTTATATTTTCTGAAATAGGGATCCAGTTTCATGTATTCAAGAAAGTCATGCATCCAGCCCATATTCCATTTCAGGCTGAATCCCAGGCCGCCATCCTTGGGATCTCCGGTAACCAGAGGCCAGGCTGTGGATTCTTCAGCGATCATTACAGCGCCTTTGTTCTTTCCAAGAACTACAGAGTTTAAGTGCCGGAAAAACTCAATGGCTTCCAGATTTTTATTTTCTCCGTATTTATTCGGCACCCACTGTCCCTGCTGCCGGCCATAATCCAGATACAGCATAGAAGCCACTGCATCGACTCTTAAGCCATCAACATGATATTCCTGGATCCAGAACAGAGCGTTGGCGATAAGGAAATTTTTCACCTCGTTTTTGCCATAGTCGAAAACTTTGGTACCCCAGTCCGGATGTTCTCCCTTTCTCGGGTCTGCGTACTCGTAAGTAGGCGTTCCGTCAAAATCTGCCAGTCCGTGGGCGTCTCTTGGAAAATGGGCAGGAACCCAATCCAGGATGACACCAATCTTATTCCGGTGCATATAGTTGACAAAATAACGAAAATCCTCCGGCGTTCCATAGCGGGAAGTGGGCGCATAGTAACCCGTCACCTGATAGCCCCAGGAACCGTCAAAGGGATGCTCTGCAATTCCCATCAGTTCTACATGGGTATAACCCATTTCCTTGACATAGTCCGCAAGAGCATGGGCCAGCTCCCGATAATTATAGAATCCTTTATCCTCTTCATCCTTCCGGGGATGTTTTTTCCAGGAGCCGGGATGGACTTCGTAAATAGCCATAGCGTCTTTTTTCGCATCAAACTCCTGCCGTTTCTTCATCCATGTGGCATCCGTCCATTTGTAATTGGTAATATCCACTACTTTGGACGCCGTACCGGGGCGAAGTTCCGAACAATTGGCGTATGGATCTGCTTTATAAAGCTTTTCTCCTTTATAGGTGGTAATACAGAATTTATACAGATCCCCTACCCTCACTTTCGGAATAAAGAGCTGATAGATTCCCATGTCATTGTCACAATTCATCACATTTGCTTCCGGATCCCAGTCGTTAAAGTTTCCCACTACAGAAACTTCCTTTGCATGAGGAGCCCACACTGCAAAGAAAACTCCTTCTTTTTTTCTCTGGGTTCCGGGATGAGCTCCCAGAAGCTTATAGATTTCATAATGCGTTCCCTGTCCGAAAAGATACCGGTCCAGTTCTGTTATTTTCATATTGTTTCCCATAAAAATCTTCCCCTTCTTTGCTATATTCAGAAATCTGTTCCTTTAACGGATTTCCAGGAACAGGCTTCCTGCAGCTTCAACGGATACATGCAGCTTTCCATTTTCCACTGCCGCTTCTTCCCCTGTCTCCAGATCCACATAGGTTTTATCTGAAAATGGGACAGGTATATACATTTCTGCCTCCTGCTCGTCGTTGTTCACTGCTGTCAAAAGCCCCTGATCCTCTGTAAATCTTGCAAAGGCATACTGCCGGTTGGTGAGAAGCAGCTCCCGGTAGCGTCCATACGCCAGACACCTGCTGAATCTCTTATGGATCTCTCCCAGCTTCTTCACCCACTCCATAATAGGAGACTCCTTTTCTTTATCCAGATCCTCCATGGTAAGGGCAGGTCTCAGAGGATCATCATTACTTCCCTCTTTTCTCCCTTCGATTCCCCATTCAGATCCGTAATAGAGAGAGGGGATTCCCGGAAGGGTATATAAAAGAGTATACACCGGGTAGATATGATCCTTTTGGTTCAGCTTGCTCATGATCCTGTCTACATCATGATTATCTACAAAAGAGTAAAGTTTCATACCTTTATAGATGCCGCCGTTCTCATCAAATTCCCGGCGGATCGTATGGGCGATCTCAAAATAGTTGTGATCATTATGTCCCGAATAAAGTCCTTTGTGAAGTTCATAGTTTGTAACGCTGTGGAGCATCTTCTGTCCATCCTGGATATAACGGCTGTAATCCCCATGGATCACCTCGCCCATCAACCAGAAATCCTTCTTTTTTTCTCCTGTCCGCCGCCGCATTTCTTCCATGAAATAGAAATCCAGGCAGTCAGCGCAGTCCAGACGGATACCGTCAATGTCAAAGGTATCGATCCAGAAATCGATCACATCCAGAAGATAGTCCCTTACCTCCGGATTCTGAAGATTCAGGTTTACCAGTTCAAAGCAGTTTCTCCAGGCTTCATAGCCGAAACCGTCATTATAAGGATTGTTCCAGCCGAAGTTGATTCCCTTATACCAGCTGCAGTAAGGAGAACTTTCCCGGTTTTTCTGAATATCCCGGAAGGCAAAAAATTCTCTTCCTGTATGATTGAAAACTCCGTCTACCACTACCTTGATGTCCAGGTCATGGGCTTTCTTTACAAATTCTGCAAAATCCTCGTTATCCCCCAGTCTTCTGTCCACCAATTTATAGTCTCTGGTGTCGTATCCGTGAGTCGTAGATTCAAAAAGAGGTCCTATATAAATTGCGGTGCATCCCAGCTCTGCCACATGGGGTAACCAGTCGCTTAGAAGATCAAATCTATGAACCACCTGCTCTTCCCTGTTCTCTCTGGGCGCCCCGGTCATACCAATCGGGTAAATGTGATAAAATACTGCCTCTTCATACCATGCTGCCATTTTCATTTCCTCCTGTTATGAATATATTCCATATAAAAACTGGTGTACAATTTCATAAGTGGTCTCATTGGAGATCTCAAATTTTTCGTTCTCCGAAAGGCCGTAGCTTACTGTCATAATATGGTGATTCAGGACTCCTGTGAAGCCTACTGCGAAAAGTTTCTGTCTTCCCCGCATATTTCCCAGTTGGGAAGCTGCATTTTCAAAGATCCCTACGATCATATTATAGTAGTTTTCAATGAAAGGGGAAACTGTTTTATAAGCTTCATTTTCTCTTCCGGAGTAAAACAGCGCCAGCATAAAAAGATAAAACTTTTCATGAGCTGCGGCATAATCGAAGAACTCCCTTGCCACTTTGTACAGGACTTCCGGAAGATTGGCGTTCATTCTGGATGCCTCCAAAACGCTTTTCTCCATTATACTGTATCCCCTCTCCAGAAGATTTCGCAAAAGTCCTATCTTGCTTCCAAAATAATAATACAGTGTAGGTTTTGTGACCCCTGCCCTGTCTACGATCTCCTGGACCCCTACTGCATCATAGCCTTTGGCATAAAACAGATCCAATGCGGCATCCAGAATTAATTCTCTGTTGTCTATAAGGACCACCACCTTTACTTATGATATTTACGATAGGACTATTATACCAATCGGTATATAAAAAATCAACACTTCCTTGTAAAAAAGAAAGCTTCCCCTATGTAAGCAGAAAGAGCAGCAAAAACAGCCCTTTTACCGGAACTGTCCCTGCCGCTCTTCCTACTTATTCTTTTTATTTCTGCAGGCAACGAGCCAAACGGACTTGCCTGCATCTGGATTTTTGACTTTGAGATAACTATTCAGGCATGCAGATTCGGATAGAGGAAAGCTGTATGGCTGAATAGTTACATTTTTATGAAGCTTGCGCTTGCGGGAGGAACCGTCAGGGTTCCATCTTTCAGCACAGCCTCACCATTGTTGGAATACAGAACTTCTTTTCCATCCCCGGCTTCAATCTTACAGGTAACCTCTCTGTCAGAAGGATTCAGGGCCACTATAATAGTCTCTGTCTCTCCGGTCCTCTTATAAACCAGAGGATATGCATGATCTTCCGCATACAGAAACTCCAAAGGCGCATTGCTCTGAAGAGCCTCATGCTCAAGACGAACCCGGATCAGATTCTGTACCTCATGGAACAGAGAATTTTCTTCTGCCATCTGTGCCTCCACGGTAGGCCGGTTTTTATCGGGATCAATCATAATGTACAGGTCTTCAGGTTTTGCACTGGAGAATCCTGCATTAGTGGTTTTATCCCACTGCATGGGAGATCTGGCTCCGGTTCTCTCATATCCTCCCTCTACAGAGCGGATTCCTGCCAGATAGTTCATGCCAATCTCATCTCCGTAGTAAATGAAGGGTGCACCCGGCATAGAAAGGAGAAAAGCAAAGGCAATCTTCACTTCCTCATCATCCAGTTTTTCTTTGATACGGGTCATATCGTGATCACCAGATGGAATACAGATCAGTCCCTTTCCGTTGGTCTTATCGTAGTTTGCCTGATAAGTTCTCACAAAATCTCCAATATTTCCCTTGCCGTCCCTCTTAAAGTAAGGCTGTTCGCTGCGGAACAGGTCCATGTAATAAGAAGGTCCAAAGTGGAGAAGAAAATCCATATGGTATCCGCCTTCCAGAGACTTGTCCGGCTGTCCCCACTCAGAGATCATAGCTGCCTCAGGGAATTCTTCGTCTAAGAACTTGCGGAAATCCTGCCACAGCTCAATGGTTCCCTTTCCGTCCTCATCATTTTTCACCAGGGACCCTGCCATATCCACACGGAAACCGTCACAGCCCATTCCCAGCCAGAACCGCATGATATCTTTTATAGCCTCTCTGGTAGCCATTGCTTCGGGAGAGTGCATATCTTTCTGCCAGGACTCTGTTACATTGTAAAATCCGTAGTTCAGAGCAGGCTGTGTAGTATAATAATTAGCTGCACAGGAACCGTCTCTGTCTGAAAGCCCCCGGATACAGCCCTTAATGTTTCCTACATTCTCAAAGCCCTTCCAGGCCTTATCCGTCCATATATAACGGTGGGTAAATTCGTTTTCTTCCGGACTTAAAGATGCTTTAAACCAGGGATGCTCAATAGAGGTATGTCCCGGAACCAGATCCAGAATCACACGCATTCCTTTTTCGTGGGCTTTTGCAAAAAGCTCTTTCAGATCCTCATTGGTTCCATATCTGGGAGCAGCCGTATAATAATCTGCTACATCATAGCCGGCATCTGAAAACGGGGAAACAAAACATGGATTCATCCAGATGGCGTTGCAGCCCAGTTCCTTTATGTAGTCTAACTTTCGGATAATTCCCTGGAAATCTCCGATACCGTCCCCGTTAGTATCCAGGAAAGTCTGGGGATAAATTTCATAAAAAATCGCATTATCTAACCACTTCGGCATAACAACATTCCTCCTGCCATAATCTTCTGTTTAACATTTTATTACAGACAGATCATGAATTCCTGCATTTCTTTGATTAAAAACTACAATATTTTGACTTTTGAAATCGCTGCTATAAAACCAGATTGCAGACCTTACAGAAATATGGTAGATTGAATCCAAAGACCGGGGACAGCATATGCAGAAAATTTTCTTGCAGGAAATGTTCTGCGGCAGAAGCGAGTCGCTTTTGCTTTGATCTTTTCCGGGTATGATGGCACAGCCAGCCCTTCATCAGCTCTTGTGTACATCCGCACACTTCATGTGCATAAATAAGCCTTCGGCTTATTGGTACACAGCCGCTGCTTACGGTATCACCATTTTGTGTTCCCGGTCCTTTTCAAATACTTCCCGGAGGCGTGATCTATGAAATCGGATATCTGGAAATATTGTAATAAAAGCCATACCAGAGAATTTCTCCTTTCCCTGGGGCTTACCGGAAAATTAAATCTCCCGGAAGAAAAGCAGCTTTCTCTTTTATATGGTCTTTCCAATCATGCGGAAGAACACTATCAAAAGGTACAGATTCCTAAGAGAAACGGCACCTGGCGGACCTTATATGTACCCGATAGTTTACTGAAATATATCCAAAAGCAGATCCTGCACAAGATTCTTATGCAGTTTCCTGTGTCCTCCTGTGCCTCTGCATATAAAAAAGGCTGCGTCTTGAAGGAAAACGCAGCTCCACATTCCGGAAAACCCATTGTTCTGAAGATGGATATCTGGGATTTTTTCGGAAATATTACCTTTATCAGCGTCTATCAGCATGCCTTCCCCGGAGAGCTGTTCCCACCCTCTGTCAGGACCCTGTTGACACATCTGTGTTGTTATAAGGATTTTCTGCCCCAGGGGCAGCAGCAGATCATAACAGGACTTATAGTCAATGAAAAGGCACAGGTCCCCAAAGCATACCGCCGGAGCCTGCGCCAGGAAATTTATTATATAGAAAAATTCGGTCTTTCAGAACATCTGGCGCATATCCATTCGGATCTTACGCCGGAAAGATATCTGGAAAAGCTGAAGGGAAGGATCCGCTATATTCTCCAAATCACTCCCCAAGACAAGGAGTTTCAGGAGGCTTTTACCCATCTCAACAAAATTCATATTTCACATTAATATTTTAAAAAGCTTCTCCGCATTTTTTCTGGTGGTCTCCACCACAGTCTCGTAAGGCACACCCTTAATCCGGGCAATCGTCTGGGCAACATAGGTAAGATACAGGGAACAATTCCTTTTTCCCCTGTAAGGTTCCGGAGCCAGGTAAGGGGCATCCGTCTCCAGCAGCAGATAATCCAGAGGTGCATATTCTACTACTTCTTTCAGCCGCTTTGCATTCTTAAAAGTAACTACGCCGCCTACGCCCAGATAATAACCCATGTTCATATATTCCCGGGCATGTTCTTTAGAATAAGAATAGCAGTGAATCACGCCGCTGAGGTTATCAGCCCGCTCGGCTTTCATAATGTCCAGCGTATCCTTTGCAGCGTCCCGGCTGTGGACGATAATAGGAAGTCCTGTCTCTTTTGCCAGATCCATCTGCCGGACAAACCATTTTTTCTGGATTTCATGGTTTTCCTTATCCCAGTAGTAATCCAGGCCGATTTCACCTATGGCAGCGATCTTCTCCCGGTCACAGTAGCCCCGCAGTTCCTTCATATCCTCTTCTGTAAGATTTCCCACTTCATCAGGATGGATACCCACGGCACCGTAGACAAAAGGATACTTTTCCGTCAATGCTACCGTATCTCTCACACCTTGCAGGGAAGCGCCCACGTTGATGATCTTCTCGATTCCCTGGGCATGCATGGTCTCAAGAAGTTTCTCTCTGTCCTCATCAAAAGCCTCATCATCATAATGGGCATGTGTTTCAAATATCATGGATTTTTCTCTCCTTCAGTCTCTTATGAACAGTCTGGCGGAACAGGGCATAAAGTATAGAAGTCAGCGGAATAAACACCAGCATACCCACCACGCCCATAAGGTTGCCGCCTACGGTTACTGCCATCAGTACCCAGATAGAAGGCAGTCCTACAGAATTTCCCACCACATGGGGATAGATCAGGTTTCCTTCGATCTGCTGCAGTACCAGAAACAGAATCACAAAGGCTACCGCCCGCATAGGGTTTACCACCAGGATCAGAAAAGCACCCACCACACAGCCGATAAAGGCCCCGAAGATGGGGATCAGCGCTGTGCAGGCAATAACCACACCTACCAGAAGGGCATAAGGGAATTGCAGAATACTCATGACCACAAAAAACATGGTCCCCAGGATCACCGCTTCCAGGCACTGGCCGGTGACAAAGCTGGAAAAGGTTTTATAGCTCAAAGAGGCAACCTTCAATACCTGGCGCACAGCCTTTGCCGGTAAAAAAGCATAGAGCGCTTTCCGGATCTGCACAGACAATTTTTCCTTTTGAAGCAGAATATAGCAGGCAAATACAAAGCCAATAACAAAATTCATCACCGAGTTGATCAGCGTTACTGCCACATTGAATGTAGTGCCCAGAACATTTCCGGCTCCATTTCTCAGGAAATCAATGCCGGTCTGTATGATCTGGTCCCAGTTAACTTCCAGAGAATTAAACCAGCTGTTGATCTGATCCTCAATAAGAGGATTGGCCTGAAAATTATCTGTAAACCACTTCTGCATCCTGGGAATCGCCAGCTCGATCTGACGGCTCAGGCTTACGATCGTACTCCCGATTTCCGGAATCAGCACGACCAGAACAACCCAGATAATTACAATCACCAGCAGGATCGAAAGGATCAGGCTTGCCGGCCTTGCGAGCTTTTTCGCTCTTCCTTTTTCTTTCAGCCTGCCGAAAAGACGGTTCTCCAAAGCATGCATGGGCACATTAAGGATAAAAGCAATGGCGCCTCCCAGAATAAAAGGAAATACAAGATGCCAGATAAACACAATTCCTGCCGCCACGCTTTCAATCTTTTGTACGCCTATATAGAAGAGTACCGCAAAAACGATCAGCAGCATAATATTCTTCATATTCTTTTTGTTCAGATCCATAGGCATCCTCCCTCTTTCAGTCTGCGCCCCGCAGACAGTCTGCGAGGCGCACTCATTATTACTTATTTCTTTATCTTCATGCGGATCCATTTAATAAGCTGAATCACTGGAAGGTTGGCCACTGCCAGTCCGTACATGATCAGCAGCTGGGTAAAGTTTAATGTCTGTACCTTAAAGATAGAATCCAATCCCGGGATCATGACTACACCGGTGATCAGCACCAATCCCAGAAGGAAAGCTCCTGCCAGATAAATGTTGTTGAAAAATCTTTTGGTAAACAGCACCGGCTTATCAGATTTACAGTTAAATCCATGAACCAGACGGGAAGTACACAAGGTACCAAAAGCCAGAGTCATAGCCAGGGTAGTATTTTCCTGATAACCGATATAAAAGCCGATCATCGTCATAATACCGATGACCAGACCCTCGATCCCTATCTTGGAGAGAAAGTCCTTTGTAAGGATGGACTCATTCATAGGTCTTGGCTTATCGTTCATAACCTCCGGATTGTGCGGCTCCAGTCCAAGAGCAATGGCCGGAAGACTGTCTGTCAGAAGATTGATAAACAGCAGGTGTACCGGTGCGAAAGGTACCGGCAGACCGGCCAGGGAAGCATAGAGTACGGACAGGATACCTGCAAAGTTTCCGGAAAGAAGGAACTGGATAGAGCTCTTGATATTCTTATATACATTCCTTCCGTTTTCTACAGCTTTTACAATAGTTGCAAAGTTATCATCGGTAAGTACCATGGAAGCAGCGTCTTTGGCCACCTCTGTTCCGGTAATACCCATGGCAACGCCGATGTTTGCCTGTTTCAGCGCCGGAGCATCGTTGACGCCGTCACCGGTCATGGCTACAATATTTCCTTTATCCTGCCATGCCCGTACAATGCGGATCTTGTGTTCCGGTGAAACACGGGCATAAACAGAAATGCCTTCTACAAAATCCTGCAGTTCTTTGTCTGTCATATTTTCAATAACTGCGCCTTCGCAGGCTTCTGACTCATCTTTCAGGATACCGATCCTCTTGGCAATAGCTGCCGCCGTCACCTTATGGTCACCGGTAATCATAATAGGTTTGATCCCTGCACGGATACATTCGGCAACTGCCGCCTTGGATTCTTCTCTTGGAGGATCCATCATGGCGATCAGTCCTAAGAAAGTCAGATCATATTCGTCTTCCACAGAAATAGACTTCGTCTCTTCAAATTTCTTATATGCAAAAGCAAGGACACGAAGACCATTTCTGGAGAATTTCTGATTCTGTTCCTCAATAATTTTCTTGTCTTCTTCTGTAATCGGACATACCTCTCCGTTTTTCTGGATATGAGAAACTCTTCCCAGAAGAACATCTACTGCTCCCTTTGTTACCATAGTACAGCCATTTTTCAGATTATGCAAGGTGGACATTAACTTTCTGTCACTGTCAAAAGGAACCTCGCTGTATCTGGGATATTTTTCGCGGATGGTCTCAGCAGGACATCCCAGTTTATCCCCCAGATTGATCAGAGCTGTTTCTGTAGGATCTCCGATCTCTTCACCATTTTTATTGGTAGAGTCGTTGCACAGGATGCTGTGGCGGAGGAGCTGTTTCTGAGCCTCGTCTTCCAGATCAATGGAAGCCGCGGGAATTTCTTTTCCTTCTACATAGTAGTCTTCTACGGTCATCTTGTTCTGTGTAAGAGTTCCTGTCTTATCGGAACAGATAATGGACACACTGCCCAGACCTTCCACAGCCTGGAGTTTACGGATAATGGCGTGTTCTTTTGCCATCTTCTGGGTACCGAAAGACAGCACGATAGTAACGATAGAACTCAAAGCCTCAGGAATTGCGGCTACAGCCAAAGCTACAGCAAAAAGGAAAGCATCGGCAACTCCCTCTCCTCGGAATACGCTGATGGCGAAAAGAATGGCACAGAACACCAGGATCAGAATAGACAGCTTCTGTCCGAAATTATCCAGGTTCATCTGAAGAGGTGTCTTCTTTTCAGAAGTACTCTTTAACAGACTGGCGATCTTTCCAACCTCTGTGTTCATACCGATGCCGGTTACCAGGAAGGAACCCCTTCCATAGGAAACAAAGCTTCCGGAGAAGACCATATTGGTCCGGTCTCCCAGAGGAACTTCTCCCTCAATGGCTTCTTCCATTTTTTCTACAGCAAGGCTTTCTCCTGTCAGTGCGCTTTCATCTACTTTCAGACTGGCGTTTTCCAGGATACGTCCGTCAGCCGGCACATAATCTCCTGCCTCCAGCATAACCATATCGCCTATAGTAACCTGAGAAGATGGGATCTTGATCACATCTCCGCCTCTGACAACTTTGGCCTCCGGCGCCGACATGGCTTTCAGACTGTTCAGGGACTGTTCTGCCTTTACCGTCTGGACCGTTCCAAGGATTGCATTGATGGTAATAACAATCAGGATAACAATGGCGCTTTCTGTCTCTCCCAGGATACCTGATACAATAGCAGCTACGATCAGGATAATTACCAGGAAGTCTTTGTACTGTTCCAGGAAAATCTGGGGTATGGTCTTTTTCTTGCCTTCGGCCAGAGCATTTGGACCATATTTTTCCTGATTCTTTTTTACCTGTTCTTCTGTCAGAGGCTGGGTGCTGCCATTGACAGCTTTCTGTACCTCTGTCCTGGACATTTGGTAATACTCTTTCATGCTTCTTCCTCCATTCGTTTTTCCGAGCCGTTCTTTCCCGGACTCTTTACTGATAGTTTGTTTCGTAAAGGTCTTTATATGCAAAAAGCGAGACCTTTACTGCACAGTTGATATATGCAATAAAAGTCTCGCTGTTTCATCACGACACGGATGAGAGATTCCTCATCGAGATTGACGATGCCGCAAACACCTCTAAAAGGTGCCAGCTACTCCCTTTCATTAAAAAAGATGATAAACGATTAAAAAAGCCTTGTCAACCCCTAAATTTTCAGCAACAGCAGCTGTAAGCATATAAGCGGAGTTTTCCCAATGGAGCTGGCTAGCAGATTTCCGCACCTGCAGGCATATCCTTGTCCGGAGTCATCAGGGCCAGCTCCCCGTCCAGACCTTCTGCACACAGAATCATGCCTTCTGAAAGTACCCCCGCCAGTTTGGCCGGTTTCAGGTTCACCAGTACCATGACTTTCTTTCCAACCATGTCTTCCGGCTTATAGTTGGACTTGATTCCGGAAACGATCTGTTTCACCTGGCTTCCGATCTTTACCTGGGAGCAAAGAAGCTTCTTGGATTTTTTCACTTCTTCACAGGCAATGATCTCTCCTACCTGGAACTGCATTTTCATAAAGTCCTCAAAGGTTACTTCCGGTTTTGCCTCAATGTCCACAACAGGAGCTTCTGCTTCCTCCGGTTCCTGTTCTTTTGCCTCCTGTGCTCTCATGGCTTCTACCTTTTCCATGACCTCTTTCACATCCAGGCGGGCAAAAAGGATCTCTGGTTTTTCTGTCACTTTATTTCCCGACGGATACAGACCGAAGGAATCCAGCTCCTCATAAGTCCTCTTGGGGGCATTAAGCTGAGCCAGGATCTTCTCTGTAGTGCCCGGCATAAAGGATTCCAGAAGAGTGGCGCCTACACAGATTCCCTCTACCAGGTTGTAGAGCACCTCTGCCAGACGGTCTTTCTTTTCCTCATCTTTTGCCAGTACCCATGGCATGGTCTCGTCAATATATTTGTTGCAGCGTTTAAATAAGGTAAAGATCTCAGTAATGGCGTCAGCCACACGAAGGTCTTCCATCTTAGCTTCCACTTTTCCCTTGGTTCCCTGGACAACGGCTTTCAGCTCATCATCTACCGGTTCTGTCACTCCGGTACTCTTTACCACGCCGCCGAAATATTTATTGGACATGGAGATGGTCCTGTTCACCAGATTTCCCAGAGTATTGGCCAACTCAGAATTTAATCTCTCCACCATCAGCTCCCAGGTGATCACACCGTCGTTTTCAAAAGGCATTTCATGAAGAACGAAATAACGGACAGCGTCTACTCCGAAGAAGTCCACCAGCTGGTCGGCATAGAGAACATTTCCTTTGGATTTGCTCATCTTGCCGTCCCCCTGGAGCAGCCACGGATGGCCGAATACCTGTTTCGGCAGAGGAAGTCCCAGAGCCATCAGAAAAATCGGCCAGTAAATGGTATGGAAGCGGATAATGTCCTTTCCGATCAGATGAAGGTCCGCCGGCCAGTATTTTTCAAACTGCTCTGTACTGTTTCCATCGCAGTCATAGCCAATCCCGGTGATATAGTTGGTCAGTGCGTCCAGCCATACGTAAACCACGTGCTTCGGATCAAAGTCTACCGGGATCCCCCATTTAAAAGAAGTTCTGGATACACACAGATCCTGAAGTCCCGGAAGGAGAAAATTGTTCATCATCTCATTCTTCCTGGATACCGGCTGGATAAACTCCGGATGTTCATTAATGTATTCGATGAGCTTAGGAGCATATTTGCTCATTCTGAAGAAATAAGCTTCTTCCTTTGCAGGAGTCACCGGACGGCCACAGTCCGGACATTTTCCATCCACTAACTGGGACTCCGTAAAGAAAGACTCACAGGGGGTACAGTACAGCCCTTCATAATAGCCTTTGTAAATATCTCCCTGCTCATAAAGCTTTTTAAAGATCTTCTGGACCTGTTTTTCATGATAATCGTCGGTGGTCCTGATAAACTTATCATAAGAAGTTCCCATCAGATCCCAGATATTCTTGATCTCACCGGACACCTGATCCACAAACTCCTTGCAGCTGACACCGGCTTCCTCCGCCTTCAGCTCAATCTTCTGTCCGTGCTCATCCGTTCCTGTCTGGAAAAACACATCATACCCCTGCTGCCTCTTAAACCTGGCAATACTATCCGCCAGAACCGCCTCATAAGTATTCCCGATATGAGGCTTCCCTGAAGTATAAGCAATAGCGGTAGTAATATAATACTTCTTCTTATCCATTTCATCTTCCTCCTGACTCTTAATTATCCCTTATACAAATTTATCCAGCACCCCGGCAGCTTTTCCTTTTCGAGCGGCCACTGTGTCCAGGGGAATCCTGGTATCTTTTATGCGAATTTGTCGAGCACGGTTTGAGACCTTGGCTCAAACCAGCGCAGACTGAGCAATAAAAGATACCAGGATTCCCTCAACACACCCGCCGCCCCTCCAAAAGAAAAAGCCCGTCCCCTCTGTTTCCAAAGAAGACGAGCCGTCAAACCCGTGTTACCACTTCTGTTCATCTGTACCTCACGGCACAGATCTCATCAGGTACAGTTTGTTCTATACCCTGCCGCTGTAACAGGCGGAACCTGTCGCAGCCTAGACAGAAAAGCTTTTGCTCTTCCTGCTTCGGTGCGCCTCTCAGGAGCCATCTTCCTTATATCCCAATCCGCTTTCTCTCAGCCCGGCGGCCCTGAACCACCATGAAAGCTTCTCTGTAAAACCGACAATATAAGTACTCTCTCCGTCTCAGTGTTTTTCACTGTAATTCATGCTAACACATTCCATAGTATTTGTAAACACTCATTTAAAAGGTTTTAAGCAACTGCATATTTTCCAAGAACTTCCTCAAATTGAGGTTCTGTACCATCATATTTTACGTGAAGATCCTGATCACAGCTCAGGCTTAAAACGCCTAAAATAGATTTTCCATCAACCACAAGGCGATCGCTGACAATGTCAATGTCAAAATCACAGCGGCAGGCAGCGCTGACAAACTCTTTCATCTCTTCAATATGACGAAAACGTACTTTCCTTTCCTTCATATTTCCTTCCTCCTGAGTCTTTTCTTCATAGCTTTTAACTTTATCAGCCCTTAGAATAAAACATATTCCCGGAAATTTCAACAACTATTTTTATATTTTTTCTGATTTTTCTATACCAGTTCTTCATGTTCCCGGCTAAGTTTTTTTACCGTGCCCACAGCCGCTAATATAGCGATCAGATTGGGGATCACCATCAGCCCGTTAAACATGTCCGACATGTTCCATACCAGGTCTACCTTCAGGGTAGAGCCTATCAAAACACAGAGCACTACCAAAAAGCCATACACCCGGACTGCCTTTTTCCCGAAAAGGTGACGGACATTTACCTCTCCGAAGTAATACCAGCCGATTATGGTGGTAAATGCAAAGAACAGCATACAGATGGCAATAAATACATTTCCAAAGGAACCATAAGAAGAATTAAAAGCTGCCTGGGCAAGGGCAGAGCCGGTTTCTCCTGTGGAAAGGGCTCCTGTGGAAAGGATCACCAGGGCGGTAAGTGTGAGAATCACAAAGGTATCAATGAAGACCCCCATCATAGCAATGATCCCCTGATCTGCCGGATGTTTTACATCAGCAGTAGCATGGGCATGAGGTGTAGAACCCATACCTGCCTCATTAGAAAACAGACCTCTGGCCACACCAAAGCGCATGGCTTTCTGCACTGTCACTCCCGCGGCGCCTCCTAATACAGAGGAGGGTGAAAATGCCGCCACAAAAATATCGTGAAACGCTTTTCCCAGTCCTTCCAGGTTCATTCCCAGAATGATCACACAGCCCACAATATAGATCAACGCCATAAGGGGCACGATCTTTTCCGTAACTCTGGCAATCCGGTTGATCCCTCCCAGGAAGATCACGGCGGAGATCACGGCAATTATCATCCCCATTATGTAAGGTTTTATTCCGAAAGCGGTGTCAAAAGAGCTTCCGATAGAGTTAGACTGTACCATATTTCCCATAAATCCCAAAGCCAGGATGATGGCTATGGAGAAAAAGCCGGAAAGGAACTTTCCGAATTTTCCTTTAAAAAGGTACTGTATATAGTAAACCGGACCGCCTACGATGGCTCCGTTTTCTTTTTTCCTGGTAAGCTGGGCCATAACTGCCTCTCCATAGATGGTTGCCATTCCGAAGAAAGCACTGACCCACATCCAGAAAATGGCTCCCGGGCCTCCGGATGCGATAGCGGTAGCCGCTCCTGCAATATTCCCGGTGCCTACCTGGGCGGCAATGGCCGTAGCCAGCGCCTGGAAAGAGCTCAGTCCCCTTTCTGTGCTTTTTCCATGAAGGGAAAAATTTCCGAACATCCGCTTCATTCCTTCTTTAAACTTCCTGACCTGGATAAACTTCAGGTTAATGGTATAAAAGATTCCTGTTCCCAGAAGCAGCACCAGCAAAGCTCCATCCCATAAAAAGGAATTTACTCTTTCTACGATCTGCGATAACATTTCCATTGTTTGTCTCCTTCTCTTTTCTTGTTTTCTGATCCATGCTCCTCCCCGGAAGTCTCTGTGAAAACACAGAAAAAGAAAGAGAGCTACTGCATGATCCCAATGCAATAACTCTCTGAAACTTTTTCAAAATCAGACCGCTGTCCGGCTGTTTTTATGATCTCACTGTCCTTTTGCCTGAGAGATTCACAGATACTTGATATCTGCTTACACCTTCGGCACCCTTAACGGGATTCTCCAGAGAGCCATCCAGATACAGTCCTGTTCCCTTTTTCAGGAACCCCTGAGAGTATTACTCCTTCGGTGGGCCTTTCGCCTCTTTCCTGCATCCTTCAATTGGCACGATATACAGACGGAACTCTCCGTCTTTGTAACAACGGTCATCATTATAGCACTTACAGAAACTTTGTCAATGTTAATTTATATCTTTTATCGTTTTCGGATATAAAAGATATTGCTTATCAGAAAACTGCTGTGTTCTTTCACATAATCCATATATTCCTGGATGTCCAGGAAGTACTCTTTTCCCCAGGAAGATATTTTCAGATATTTTCCTTCCATAGCAGTAACGGTAACAAAGTGAGCGGCAGCCTGGCAGGCACAGACATACATCTCTCCCTTCTTCACATAAAAATTCAGCTTGTTTTTTCTTCGGAATAAAGACAGATTCGGTCCTATAGCCAGGACCACCGGAATGTCATGAGTCAGCATCGCTGCCATTCGGATCCAGATATTTCTTCCCAGAACTCCAAAAGAAGCTTTCAGAGGAATCCTGTTTTTGCGAAAATAATGGTTCATGCCTGCGGCCAGAAACCACACTGGCATACCAAAACCGGGGATCAAAGGAAAATACCGGTGGTGCATGGTCCTGACCAATTGCTGGTATCTTTCCTCTTCCCAGATACCGCTGTCTTCTTCCTCTTTGAATTCTTTGCTGCGGCAATATTCTTTATGTAAACTTAAATACAGCAGGACATCTGTTCCTGCGATTACTCCGCAGCCATATTTTTTGAGAACATTTCCAGAAAACCAGCCCTGATTTCCTCCATAAGAAAGACTTCCGTCTTTCATCACTGCCACATACGGATATTTCAGACGAACTATTTTCATATTATGTCAACCCCGCCATTTTCTAATTCTATTTCCATCTCTTCCGATATCTTTACCGGGCCACCCAGTGTACACCGGAGAATCCGGCCATCCTTTTTCCGGACCTCCCCACGGATCCTTCCTCCCGGCTGGAACAGAGTATAGGCAAAAACTCCCTCTTTCTCCTCTCTGGACAAATAGACTGCCGCCGCCATACTGCCGCTGGCACAGCTGCTTTCCCAGATCAGGGAATCTGTACTCTCCACATAAACTGCCGGAACCATCCTGTCTTCTTCCAGGAACATAATCCCCCAGGCGCCGCAGGGGCAGGCTTCCCGTGCCCTTGCCAGGGCATTTTCTACAAATTCCTTTCCTCTGGGCTTTCCAGGCACGATCAGATGACAGATTCCATCAAAAATCACCATATGGAAAACATCCTTCGATCCGGTCTGTACCAATTCTATGCTTTTTGGAAGAGGCATATCGATCTGACTGGTCCCCTCTGTCCTGTCTGCAATTACTTTTAAAGGAACAGGAGAACCGCTGACCTCCACTTCCAGCTCCTGTCTATCTTTTCCGGCCATCTGGCACAGAAGGTATGCAAAGCTTCTGGACGCATTCCCACAGAATTCTCCTCCCATCATTTCCATTCGAAAACTGCCCTGCTCTGTTTTTTCTATGAAGCCTACCTGCTCGCCTTTCAATTCTTTTCTGGCAAGAATCTGTCTGGCTATAGCAGGATACTTTTCTCTGTCCACAGGAGTAGTCACAAAAACGGTAATATTCCCCGCCGGATCAGCTATGCGTATTTTAATCCTCAATGGGTCTCCTCCTCCCGTTCTCCCTGATACCGCTGCTTTTTGTAATCCATCCGTAAAACCCTTCTGATATATCATATCATGAAATTTCCGTATCGACAATTAGCATAAGCTATGATATATATTGTTATATCAAATACTAATAGCTATAGGGGGGAATTTTACTATGCCAAAGAAAGACGCCTCCGTAAATCAGATTACGGAAGGGGTTATCTGGAAGCAGCTCGGGTCTTTGACACTTCCTCATTAATATTATAACGACTAATTCCCATGGTTGAGCCATTTCGGCCCTCTTTTTTTGTCAAATTTTTTGAATTTAATAGTGCTTGTTTGTGCTAGTTATGGTATAATAAAAAGAAAAGGAGTTTTTATGTATATAAATATTACCGGCAGCGCAAACAACAAAGATGTATATATCTATCAGTCCTACCGTAAAGAAAACGGCAA
>ERZ1090861.261-NODE-261-length-34538-cov-29.724241_pt1 | contig 34538 bp, 17 predicted proteins | sample MGYA00478482_ERZ1090861 | MGnify/ENA primary metagenome ERZ1090861 (study PRJEB33644, sample SAMEA5815744) | chicken gut metagenome | biome: Chicken; feature: Gastrointestinal Tract; material: Caecum | place: Ireland | collected 2019-01-01 | study: A study of the... | reverse complement strand
AAGTGCGAGACAGACTTTTTTAAATATGCTATAGTGTGGGTGTAAAATGCAAAAATAGACAATTTTTGCATAGAAATAATAGCTTTAGACAAACTATATAAAATAAGGAGGTTAATAGAATGTCATTAAAAGTAAAACTAATATCATGTATTTCATTATTTATGCTTATGCTAGGAGTGCTAGTTATAGGCGTATTTGCGGCAACGCAACAGCAAATAAGCATGCAAGGGAATTTAAGCTTTGTAGTCCCAGATAAAAGCTTGTATGTGAAAAATGTAAGATATCAAGAAGCGGGCGGTGAAGCGGTTGATATTGAAAGTTTCACTCCGGGCTACATAAACGGAAGCTTTAATATGGATTTGACGGCTTTAGAAACAGAAGAAAACGCTCACGGCTCCTTTGCATTGTATTTTGATATAATCAATACAACAGATATCCAGTGGGCAATAGTGGACGTAGAACTGCCTACTGCTTTAACAAGTGCAGGCGTATCAGCAAGCTATAGTGGAGTGATAGCAACAAATAATTTGACTGACACAGATAGTGATGGCTTTAAAAACTTTGACGCGTCAACACCAATAGACGGCTCACTTATCTTAACCATCACTGCACCAAACTCAAATGTAGTAAATCTTGAAGAAATAGTAATCACAATAGACGAATACATAGACGCAGCCGTTCAAGTGACATCAGTGTCATCAAGTGGAGCAACAACAGATACATATACAGACCTTGCAGGTGGAGTAGCAATAGACGGCTCTGTAGATTTGTCAGGCATAGAGTTTGCAACAGGTGAAACAACCCTTACAATTTCCATGACATCACTAAGTGCAAAATATATAAAGAACATAGTAAGCTACGACTCAGGAACAGTTAACTATAACACCACAGGCACAAGTGGAACACTCTTTGTTCACTCAACAAGCTTGTATCTACCACAAAACTCAAGCGGAGAGTTATCAAGCGGAGAAAGTAAAGACCTTACAATCTATGTAAATAACAACACAAGCTCAGCAAAGACAATCTCAGGACTCAAGGTATCCTTTGAAGAGAAAGAAAGCTTGCTTCAAAAAGACACCGAGAATAAATATTGGTATGTAGAAATGGGCACAGTGATGGGACAGACACAAAGTGAATACATCCGCTGGAAATATATCGCATCAGTAGACGACAGCAGCGGCAGTGACGTAGCAACAAAATATACAACCTTTGATGCAGACACTACTCCAACAGGCAAAGGTTATTTCTATCTAGAAACAAACGTACTTTCAGCCATAGGCAGAGACGGCACAAACAATATGATAGAAGTATCATTCAATAATGATTGGACAAGAACAAGTGCAAGAGCAGGACATCAAACGAAAGCAGAGTGGACAAGCATCAACGCCAATGACTACGCAACAAGTAATGTTCGAAGGTACATCAATGGCGTTGATTCTTATGATGCTTATAAAAACCCAAGTGGTACATCAACATACCCATATACATACGAGCCAGATGGAAGAGAATCTAATATGTATGATGATTTAAACATTGATACAACAAATGACTTAGTATACGAAAAAATAGTGGCAAGGTCGCTCGGGGAGTTATATAAAGATAATACAAACTCGACAACAAATCCAAACGACGTAACCTATCCATCAGACTTAAAAGACGGAGATGAGTACTATCAAGAAGGGCACGAAGATGCCTTTTGGCTGTTATCATACTATGAAGTATATCAACTAACAGGCGGAAGCAGCACAATAGACAGTGATAGTGGAAGAGTATGGCCAACAGGTTCAGCTAACTACTATTGGCTCCGTTCGCCTAATTCGGTTTTTAGTGTTTTTGCTTATATTGTTGATACTTCGGGTTTTCTCAATTTCGATTTTGTCGACTTCCACAGTCACGCGGCTCGAGCAGCTTTCAAATTTTCGATATAGACCCCGAATTTTCCCAAAACCCAAAGAAAATTTGAAACATATATAAATGATATAACCTTATCGCTTAATTACTTTAATAGCCAACTTTTTAATAAAATTCAAAAGGCACAATAAATTTGTGTCTTTTGTTTTTTAGAAAATATCAAAAATCATTTTAAATAATAATAACACTTTATATTTATTTGACAAAAACTTATGCTTGTGGTATTATTTATTCACTTAAAAGGCAGGGCATAATGAAAGAAACATTCTATATCACAACACCTATATATTATCCAAGCAATAAGCTACACTTAGGCAATTCTTACACAACCATTGTCTGTGACGCACTTGCACGTTTCAATCGAAAGCTTGGCAAAGATGTTTTATATCTCACAGGCACCGATGAGCATGGTCAAAAGATAAGCTTGGCAGCAGAGAAAGCGGGCAAAACGGAGAAAGAATATCTTGACGAAATGGTTGCAGACACCAAGTCACTTTGGCAACTTTTGAATATCAGCTATGATAAGTTTATCAGAACTACAGACCCATATCATGAAAAGGCTGTTCAAAAGATATTCACCGAACTTTACAATAAAGGCTATATTTATAAAGGCAGTTACAAAGGTTGGTATTGCACACCTTGTGAATCTTTCTGGACTGAAAGTCAGCTTGTAGATGGCAAATGCCCAGATTGTGGAAGAGAAGTCAAATTCCAAGAAGAAGAGGCATATTTCTTTAAGCTCTCTGAGTTTTCAGACAAACTTTTAAAGCTCTATGAAGAGCATCCTGAGTTTTTACTTCCAAAATCTCGTGTCAACGAAATGGTCAACAACTTTATAAAGCCAGGTCTAACCGACCTTTGTGTGTCAAGAACGTCTGTCAAGTGGGGTGTTCCTGTAGAGTTTGACCCAAAACACACAATCTATGTGTGGATAGACGCTCTTCCAAACTATATCACAGCACTTGGCTATGGCGGCGAAGATGACAGCTTCTTCAAAAAATTCTGGCCAGCAGACGTTCACGTTATTGGCAAGGAAATTGTGCGTTTCCATGCAATCATATGGCCTGCAATCCTTATGGCACTAGGGCTTGAGCTTCCACATCGTGTTTTCGGTCACGGCTGGCTTATGTTCGGTGGAGACAAACTTTCAAAGAGCAAAGAAAACAGCAAAGTTGAGTGCATAGACCCACGTGTGCTTGTTCCACTTTACTCAGCGGACGCAATAAGATATTTCTTGTATCGTGAAATACCTTTTGGCTCAGACGGCAACTATTCAACAGAAGCTTTCTTAAACCGCTTCAATAGCGACCTTTCAAACAACTATGGCAACCTTGTTTCAAGAACCTTCAGCATGGTTAAAAAATATTTTAACTCAGTCATTCCAGAAGGCTCAGCCCTTACCGACCCAGATGACATCGCTCTAAAGGAAGTTGTGGATAGGGAAGTTAAAAATACGCTTACCTATATGGATGAGCTTGACGTCACAAAGGCGGTCACAGCAGTATTTAATATCTTCACTGAAGCAAACACATATATCCAAAAGGTTCAGCCTTGGGCGGTTGCTAAACAAGAAGACGGGCAAGCTCGCCTAAAAACAATTTTAAGAAACCTTCTTGAAGTCATCAGAATTGGTAGCGAACTCTTTGAGCCATTCACGCCAACAAAATCTCGTCAAGTGCTTGATGCTCTTGGCATCACTGATAAGGTTTTCAAAAATCTTGATAATTTTGCAGGTCTCACGGCAGGGCAAGAACTTAAACCGCTTGATATACTTTTCCCACGTCTTGACGTCAACGCAGAGCTTGAAAAACTTGGTCAAATCACAAAATAAATAAAAAATAGATAAAAAGTGAAGTGAAAATATGTTTTTCACTTCATTTTCGTTTACAGCAAAATCCTTGCCGACAAAAATATTGATAAAAATTATAAAAGTATTCAAAATAATTTGAGAAAAAAATGTTAAAAATGGTATCATATAGTTAAAGGAGATTTATATGAGTGCATCTGCAATAGGTTGGATTGTATCTATATTTTTTGTAGTAATCTTAGTGATAGGTTTTTTCGTGGGATTTTGGAGAGGACTTAAAAGGTCAACAGCCAATCTCATATTTTCTGTTGTGGGCATAATAATTGCCTTCTTTGTGACACCTGCAATCACAAATGCTATCATGGGGATTCAAATTGATAACAATGGCACGCAAATGTCGCTCAGTCAAGTGATTATTGAAGCATTGAAGGAAGATGAAACAATTTCAGCCCTTATCACAAGAAATCCAAATATGGAGTCGTTTATTGAAGCTTTGCCATCAGCACTTGCAAATGTGCTTGTGTTTATACTTGTGACCTGTGCAATAGAACTTCTAATGTATATCATTTATAGAATTATAGTTTCATTCACACTTAAAACTCCAGAAGGTGAAAGCAAACATCGTTGGTGGGGTGCAGGGGTTGGACTTGTAAAGACCTTTCTTCTTACAATCTTTGCCTTTATGCCACTTGCAGGACTTATTGGAGTGTATGGCACAGCAAAGAGCAGTAATGAAGTTTTTGTAACAAACAGCGAAGTGGCAACAAGTTCAATTCTTGACGAAGTGCCAGCAGAAGTTGATGAAATTTTGACAGGGCTTGAGAACAACGCTTTAATTAAAGTTTGTGGTATATTCGGGCTTGACAATGCCACTTTTGACTATTACACACAAATAGACGTTGAAGAAAACACTATTTACTTAAGAGAAGAGATAGAAAATCTTTATCCACTTGCCAACATGGCATATCAAATAGCAACTACCGAAGCAAATGTAAACTTCAGCGACGTTGATTATGATAAACTTGAAGATTATGTAAACAATTTTATAGATGGTGGACTTTTTAAAGGCATAATAGTAGACCTAGCAAACGATATAATTCAAAATTATCAAGAATATCCATTTATTTCTGAAAGTGAGAATTTATCACAAATTCAAGAAATTTTGTCACCAATTCAAGTAAAATTACAAGAATATGCAGAAAATCATGATATGCTTGAACAATATTTCACTCACGACGTGAAATATATATTCCAAACAGTGAAAACTGCAGCACAAAATGGACTTTTAGATGAAATTATGACCATGTCGTCAAATACGTCATTGACAGATATGATGGATTTGCTTATAAGTGACCGTTATATTCAAACAACAGAAGAAACCCTTGCAAGTGCACTTGACGTCAACCTTGTTCGTGATGCGATCGCGCCGCTTACAGAGATGCTTCTTGACGAGCTTTCTCAAAGTGTTGAAATAGAACCAATAAGTGTGGACACAAGCACTTGGAGCGAGCAAGATTGGGATAGTCTTTCAACGTCAGTTGTAAATGTGGTTAAAGATTATAGTGATTTATCAAACCAAGTTGACGTCATAGAAGTGGCAGAAGACCCTAGCATTTTGATTAGTGATGACAGTATTGATATTGAGAATATAACTTCAGCACTTGGCAATTTAATTGACGAGGCAAGGGCAATAAAGCTATTCTACAATGCAGATGGTCAGTCTATAATTGATAACCTTCTTGGAAATTACAACATTTCGCTTCCAACAACAGAAGTGTATGACGCAGAAGGACAAGCGGTTGAAATCAAAAATTACAGCGATTTATTTGGCTTTATCACGCCAGCTCTTACAGAGATTAAAGAGAACAACCTTTATGATATTTTGAATAATTCTCAAGATACTTTATCTCTTATGAGCCAGCTTGCTTCACTTTTATCACAAGAGGGTAACGAGAACTTATTAAGTGAGATTATACTTCCACTCTCTCAAGTTGAGCCAACAAAGACCTTTGTGGTTGAAGAGATGTTACAGCCAATACAAAACAATGTTGTAGACTTTACACTCTTGACAAGTTATCAAGATTGGAAGAATGATTTAAGTTATATTTCAAGCTTGCTTGTAACATTAAATAATCTCACTCTTGGTGATGTCACATATCTAGAACTCGCTCTCAATGGAGATGTGCAATCTATAATAAATAATCTTACAGAAGACACTCTTACAAGCGTTGTAAAACCTGTGCTCTATGCAAAATCCACATCTGCTTTAAGGGATGATCTCTTTGCAACAATCACAGACGTTGTAGATGGTATAACTTTAGCCGCAAACACAATAGACCTAAGCGGTGTAACCTTAATTGAAGGTAGCAGTGAAGACCAAGCAGACGAAATATGCAACATTCTTTCAAACTTCTTAGAGCTTAATAAGGTCTATAGCGAAGGCATGGGCTTAAGAGATATAGATAAATCGCTTCTTGGAGAGTTTTTAACTAGCATGCAACAAAATGCTTATAGACAGGTGCTTTCAGAGAAACAGGAGACAGGTGCATTCAAGGGTGTTTACGACAATATTCTTGCAACTATAAAGACCGAATATCAAGACGTGATAGCACTTTCTAGCGACCTTCAACAAATGCTTGCTGAAGAGAATTATCCATATATCAATTTTACAGAACTCTTCAATATGATAGAAGAACTTGAAAGCTTGTAAACTAAAAGGACGAAAGATGACTGAATTTAAACATATTCCTGTGATGCTTTATGAAGTTATAGAAGGACTTGATATCAAACCCGATGGCATCTATGTCGATTGCACTATAGGTGGCGGTGGACATTCTTCAAAAATAATAGAAAAACTATCAGCGAAAGGTCACCTATATGGCTTCGATAGAGATGCCGATGCAGTAAAAGTTTGCCTAGAAAGGTTTAAAAACAATAAAAATGTGACAATAATTCATGCAAACTATAAAGATGCACCAAAGCTTTTGCAGGAAATGGGCGTAAATAAAATAGACGGCTTTTTGATAGACCTTGGAGTAAGTTCTTATCAAATAGACACGGCAGAGCGTGGTTTTAGCTTTTTGCATGAAGGCAGACTTGATATGCGTATGGACACAGAGCAAGACCTTGATGCTTTCCAAGTGGTGAACTACTACTCAAAGGAAAGGCTTTTAGATATCTTGTATAAATATGGCGAAGAGAGCAACGCTCGCAAAATAGTTGAAAATATAATAAAATATCGCAAAATAAAGCCTATTGAAACAACAACCGAGCTTAAAAATATCATAGAAGAGAGTTTTCCTAAAAAAGTGATATATGGCAAAGGTGGTGTTTCAAAAAAGACCTTTCAGGCAATAAGGATTGAAGTGAATGGAGAACTTAGCGGGCTTGACAGCCTTCTAAAAGAGCTTCTTTCAATGCTGTCAAGCGGTGGACGCGGAGCTGTTATAACCTTCCATAGCCTTGAAGACCGCATAGTCAAAAATGTGTTTAAAGAAGAAGCCACAGATTGCCTATGTCCGCCAAAAACACCTGTTTGTATTTGCGGGCATAAAAAGTCTGTGAAACTTGTAAGCAAAAAGCCAATCACGGCAGGAGCGGAAGAACTAAAAAACAATCCACGCAGCAGCAGTGCAAAACTAAGAATAGTTGAAAAACTTTAAAATATAGATAAAAATCATGTAATATAACAGGAAGGGGGTAAATATAATATGGATGAGAAGACCTTACTTGCTGAAATAGAAAAAGAGCAAAAGAAAAAGATAGAAGAAAAGTTTTTAGAGCAAAAGGGCAGTGTTCCAAGCGAAAACACAACTATAGCTGATACTCAACCTGAAACAAAAGTGCAAAGCGAGAAAAAACGCTCAAGAACAAGTCCTAGTGCATTTTCAGCAAAAGCATTTCCAAATAATGCTCTTAGCGAAAGACTTGAAAAAAAATATGCAGAGCTGAGCGGCGAACATTTCGAAGAAGAGCCTACAGAAGAACCAGATTATGAGCCTGAAGATGAGACCCTAGAGCAAACTTTGTCAGCAAGTGAGCCGTCTACTATCATTGAAAGACCGAACTATGATTTTATAGAAGAACTATCACCAGAGCAACGTGGAAAGATATTTAAACTAGAAGAGCAACAATCGCAAAGTGAAGCAAAACCAAAAACAAGCAAGGTTAAAAACATAATAATTGCAATTTTGTTTGCAATCTTTGGGGTGTGGGGAATAATAAATATTGCAACCCTTGATAATTTAGGTGGTCAGATAAGTGATATTTCAACAGAATATGATATGAATTTGATATCTTATCTCAACAATCTTCACAACCTAGATGCCACCAATGGCGAAAATATGGAAAATCTTTTCCAGACCATACCTAAAGACGAATTTCCACCAAGTTCCATCGGCGAGCAATCGAATTGGTTTGATAGATTTTGTAATTTCATAGCAGGGCTGTTTGGAGGCTAGTCTTGCAAAAAAAATTCACATTATTTTCATTAAAGAAAAGGATATTAGCAATTCTCTTGGTAATATCCTTTATTTTTTGTGCCCTAATTGTTAGATTATTTGTAATACAGGTGATAAACGGGAAAAGCCTTCAACTCAGGGCAACAGACCAGTGGACAAGAGACCTTTCAATAGTCGCACCGCGTGGCACTATCTATGACACAACAGGCTCAACACTTGCCGTCAGCTATACAACGTATAATGTATACGTCAGAGCAAGGGAAGTCACGTCGCCAAGCAAAGTCGCGTCCATTTTGTCACAAGAGCTGACCCTAGATTTTTCTTCAGTCTACCAAAAAATCAGCAACAAAAATGTCAGTGAAGTGCTAATAAAGATGCAGGTTGACGGCGAAACGGCAGAAGCAATATACAATCATAAGCTTGATGGTGTGTATCTTGCGGAGAATAGCGATAGATACTATCCTAATGGCAATCTTTTAACGCAGGTGCTCGGATTTATCAGCATAGATAATGTTGGTCAAACGGGTGTTGAAGCATATTACAACGATATATTAAGTGGCACAGACGGCTATAGCTATGTGCAAAGTGACCTTCAAGGCAAGGAGATAGGCGGAAGTTTAAGATACTATTATCCTGCAACAGCAGGCAGTGATATAACCTTGACGATAGACAGCAAAATGCAACTTATACTTGAACAGGTGCTTGAGCAGATCATGGAAGAGCAGCAGGCAAAGAACGTTTCAGGACTTATCATGAACGCAAAAACAGGGGAAATTTTATCTATTTCAAGCAAGCCAAGTTTTGACCTTAACGATGTGCCGCGTGATGACTTAGAAGCACTCTTTGACCAAAGTCGCGTAAAACTTGTCACGGATATTTACGAGCCAGGCTCAACCTTTAAAATATTGACGGTTGCCGCCGCACTTGAAGCAGGGGTATGCACTCTTGACGACACCTTTTATTGTCCGGGTTACAGAATTATAGACGGCGAGCGAATAAAATGTTGGAAAACAATAGGTCACGGCAATCAAACACTTGCAGAAGCCTTCTCTAATTCATGCAACTGCTGCTTTATGGACCTTGCTCTTAGACTTGGCGTTGATAGATTCTATGAATATATGGAGAAATTTGGACTTGGTCAGCAGACGGGCATAGACATCTCTGGCGAAGGCAGCGGAATGCTTATGGCAAAATCTCAGGTCAGAACGGTTGACCTAGCTCGTATGGGCTTTGGTCATGCAGTTGCACTCACTCCAATTCAGCTTTTGACTGCAGTTGCAGCAATTGTAAATGGCGGCACCTACAACGAACCACATATATTAAGTTCAATCACAGATGCCACAAGCGGCGAAACACAAACAATAGAAAGCAGCGTCAGGTCAACAGGTGTTGTCAGCAGCGAAACATCTCAAACAGTCAATTACCTTCTAGAACTTGCTGAAAACAAAACAGGCAAATATACCTTTGTTGAAGGCTATAATGTTGGCGGCAAAACAGGAACAGCTCAGAAATATAGCGAAAGTGGCGGTATAGCACAGGGCAAGTATATCTCAAGTTTTATAGGCACTTACCCAGCAGACGACCCAGAATATATTGTCTTTATTATGGTTGACGAGCCGAGTGCAGGGGCGTATTATGGAAGTATAGTTGCCGCACCTTATGGCAAGATAGTATTTAGTAATTTATTTGACTATCTCAACGAGCCTAAACAAGATGAAAGCGTGGTTATAGAATATGTAGATATGCCGAATGTCGTAGGTTTGAGCCTTGCAGACGCAGCGGTAGCACTAAAAAATCTTGGACTTTATTATGAGCTTGATGGCGAAGGCGAATATATCACGTCACAGCTCCCGCCTGCTGGCACGAGTTTGCAAGTTGGCACAACTGTCGTTTTGATAACGTAAAAAATCATAAAAACTTTTAAAAATATTAAAAATATTTGATTTAGCCAATCATAACGCTTAAAAAACTATCATTTACTTGATAAAAACTTTAAAAAAATATAAAATAATAATATGAGCACAACATGGATTATCATTATAGCTGTGATAGCATTTGGCGTTTTGTTATGTTTTTTGCTTGCAATAGCAAATTTTGCATACGATAGGTTTTTGCAACGCTATCAAGAACTTGATAAAGTTCCGCTGCAAGGAGATTTGTCAATTTATGATTTTATAAATTATATAAATCATAACGAGTTTGATGGAAAACTTCAATTTATTCAAATCTCTCAACTTGCAGGCGACGCCTATAGCAAAGGAAAACTATTTTTGTCAACAAACACACTAAACAAAAATTCACTGGCATCAATCACAATCATTGCTCATGAACTAGGGCATGCAAAACAAGATAAGGAAGGTGGGAAACTTAAACGCTTGCATTTCTTAAAAGCTTTTGGAAAAATTATTGGTGTATTTTTACCACTTCTTTTAATTGCTGGCGTTGTTATGCTTATCTTAGGTGAAGATTATTTCAATATAAGTTTCATACTTCTTGGATGCGCTGCTGGAATATTTGTTCTTTCACTTTTTACAAAACTTTTAACAATTTCCATAGAAAAAGACGCATCAAAAAAGGCGATTAAGATGCTTGAAGAATACCTTTCAGAAGGTGAACTTAAAAAGGCAAAAAGATTTTTGAAGGATGCAAGGCTTACCTATTGGGCAGACTTTTTAAGACTAATCTTAGGCTGGACAGCACTATCAAAAAAATCAAAATTATTTTAATATAAATAAAATATTGAATAAATAATAAAAAATTTTAAAAAATATATTAAAAATAAAAAAATAATAAAAATTAAAGAAAAAATAAAAAAATAAAGGAAAAATCAATAAAAAATTAGTAAAATTTATTATAATAAATATTTTTATGGAAAGTATATAAGGAGAATTTGCAATGGGATACTATATAGGATATATTGTTTCAGGTGTAGTGATAATAATTTCGGTAATAATTGCACTTGTTGCACAGGTGAAAGTTAACAATGCCTATGAAGAAAATAAAGAAAAATTATCATCACTTGATATGACGGGCGGTCAGCTTGCTGAAAAATTGTCGTCAGATTATGATTTGAATTTAATGGTAAGGCAGTGTAACGGAAGACTAACCGACCACTATGACCCAACAGACAGAAGCCTAAACATATCACAAGAAAACTTTAATTCAAAATCAATAGCCGCTCAAGCCATTGTTGCGCACGAGTTCGGACACGCACTCCAACATGCCGAGAACTATGCACCGTTTAAGGTAAGACAAACTGTTGTCAAAGCAAGCAATCTTATCTCTCGTATGATTATGCCACTTTTAATAGTTGGAATACTGCTTCAAATATTTTTACTTGGCATAGCAGGTCCGCTTGTCATATATATTTCAGTGGCTCTTTATGCTGTTGCTGTGATTGCAAACCTTATCACACTTCCAGTTGAAGTCAATGCATCGTCTCGTGCAAAAGATTTGCTTGTAAAATTAGGTTGCACAAGCGACAGCGAAGTTCAAGCCACAGACAAGGTGCTAAACGCCGCAGCTTTAACCTACGTTGCATCACTACTCGTATCCATGGCATATTTCTTAAGATTTTTATTCCTTCTCCTTATGTGGACAAAACGAGATTAAAAAAATAATATATAAAATAAAAATAATGTATCAAAATAGCCTAAAAATTATCTTTGAAGGGTTACTGATACATTATTTTTTATATAAATAAATAAAAATGTTATTGTTTTTAAGTTAAAATTAAGAATTATAGTAGAAAATAATTAAAAAACTCAAATGCTATTATTTATCATTTCATCTATGCTGACTTTCAAAATTTTAGATAACTTTCTAAGCATTGCAATGGAAGGCTCAGTTCGTCCTTGTTCCCAATTTGCATAGCAACTTTCAACAACGCCAAGCTTTTCAGCAACCTGTTTTTGCGTCAATCCTATATCTTTTCTTAAATATTTCAAATTATCACAGAATATTTTATCCATATAAAAATTTTAACCTAAACTAGACAAAATGTCTTGACACTAGACAAATTGTCTAGTATAATGATGTCGAAAGCAAGTTAGGGACAATAAAATGGGGATGGGAAGATTAATATTTTATTTATTTGAAATTTATTTTATTATAGGTTTAAAGGGGGGGATATCTTATGAAGTTTAAAAAATTAGACCCAGAGTATGCTATTTTTTATCTAATTGTATCTATTGTTGTTCCTCCATTATTTGTTATCAATTTAATTTTAATTTTAGCTCAAGTTATATCAAGGATAATTAAACGAAAAAAGGAGAAAAAAGAAATAGAAGCTTACAACGAAATAGAAAAGAGTGTATATAATAAGGTTATAATTTTAACAGAAGACGTGAAAAATCAATTATTACCATTATTGAATTGCATCTCAAATACATACTTAGGAGAAGATTCAATAAAAATAAGACGATTTGTTACTATGTGTATGTTAAATGATATGGTTGCGCAGGGTAGTATAATAGAATTTAGAAATTTTTTAATATATTTAGATGATATAACTCCTAAAGAATTAAAACTAAAAGAGATGCAAGATGCATTAGAGATATTAGATAATTTACTTAAAAAAACTTTGTCCTAGACAAAGTTTTTTGTTGGTTATTGTTCTTTTAACTTAGTTTTTTATTCAAAGCGGATTCTCTCAGAGATATAAGGAATAAGTTCGTCTATATTAAGTCTGATTTGTTCCATGCTGTCGCGGTCACGAATTGTGACGGTGTTGTTCTCAAGTGTGTCAAAGTCTATAGTTACGCAGAAAGGCGTTCCAATCTCGTCTTGTCTGCGATAACGCTTGCCAATAGAACCTGCTTCATCATAGTCGCACATAAATTCTTTTGAAAGCTTACTGTAAACCTCTTTTGCTTTCTCAGATAGGTTCTTTTGAAGCGGCAGGATTGCAACTTTATATGGCGCAATAGCAGGGTGGAAGTGCATAACAACTCTTGTTTCGCCGTTATCTAGGCTTTCTTCTTCATACGCCCCGCAAAGAATGGCGAGTGTCAATCTATCTGCGCCGATAGAATATTCAATAACATTAGGTGTATATTTTTCATTTGTGAATGGGTCAACATATTGCATGTTTTTGCCAGAATATTCTTGATGACGAGATAAGTCCCAAGTGCCACGATGATGTATTCCATTAAGTTCTTGCCAACCGATAGGGAAGTTATATTGAATATCACAAGCAGCCTTTGCATAGTGTGCAAGTTTGTCGTGGTCGTGGAAACGTAAGTTTTCAGCTTTTAAACCTAAATTTTCAACAAATTCAAGTGCTCTTGCCTTGTAATTGTTGTAGATGTCCATAGAATCTTCTTCGCGGCAGAACATTTGAAGCTCCATTTGTTCAAACTCAATGGTTCTAAAAAGGAAGTTTCCAGGTGTGATTTCATTTCTGAATGATTTTCCAATTTGTGCGATTGCAAAAGGCACCTTAGCTCTTGTTGTGCGTTGAACATTTAAGAAGTTGACATATTCACCTTGACAAGTTTCAGGGCGAAGGTAAACCTTGTCAGCATCAGCTTCAAGTGTTCCACGAGAAGTGACAAACATAGGATTAAACTTGCGAATTGGTGTCCAGTCAAAACCACCGCAGCGTGGGCAGCAGATATGATACTCATTGATGTATGATTCAAGTTGCTCATTTGTCATAGCTTCAGCAGAAACGCTGCCTTTGCTGTGTGCTTCAACAAGGGTGTCTGCACGAAAGCGTTGTTTGCACTTTTTGCAGTCCATTTTAGGGTCGCCAAAACTTGCTACGTGACCACTTGCTTCCCATACGCGTGGGTTCATTAGAATAGCCGCATCAACGCCATAGGTGCTAGGGTCTTCTTGGACAAATCTTTTCCACCATGCACGCTTGATGTTGTTTTTAAGCTCAACTCCCACAGGACCAAAATCCCAAGTGTTTGCAAACCCGCCGTATATTTCGCTGCCAGGGAATACAAATCCGCGATTTTTACATAAGTTAACAATCTTGTCCATTGTAAGTTCACTTTTTATTTCTTTAACTTTCTTTTCATCTTTCATTATATTTTCTCCTTTTTTACGATTTTTTATTGATTTTTTGCGTTTTTTCTTTAAATTTTTATTGTTTTATGGCAAAAACGGTTGCAAAATTAAAAAAGCCCTATGCAAAACTTGCATAGGGGCGATAAAATAAATTTCGCTGTTCCACCCTAATTCATGTTAAACTTATGTTTCTTATATGATTTTTATAAAATCACACAACTTAAAGTCCAACACCTTGTTTGCTGTCTTTACGCCGACACGCGTTTAGCTCGGGAGTCGCCAATTCCGTCATTGCTATAAATATTATAACAAAATAAAAATAAAAGTCAACAAAAAGCACACGATTTTCTTGTTTTAATATTGACTTTTTTATAAATCAAGGTATATAATTGTAATGTAAAGTTTTAGTTTATCTAAATTAAAAGGGAAATTTTATGGATAATAAATTATTAGAAAACATTGCATTTCAAGAGCATGAAGATTGGAAAAAAGATATTTTAAGTTTGCTCAATAATGAGCCAAGATGGTTCCCAGTAAAGGACGCAAACCTTGTTGCAAAACTTGATGAGCAGGATAGCGGGGAAGTCCCATTTGTTCCTTCAGTTTACCGTAAAAATAATGGCGAATGGGAAGTAGATGTTTTGCACGCAAACTTCTACCAACTTCCAAAAGAATACAAGGAAACATGCTTGGGACTTGCTGAAAGGGCTGTCTACATACTTCAAAATTTTGGCAAAGGTTTAAGCAAAGATAATCGTTTGAACAGATGCTATAAAAATGCACTTACTATGCTTAGCGCCACCGAAAAGCAATTTGAAGGCAACTTGGAAGATTTAGTCAAGGAATTTTTAGGTGAGAAGGCAAAAGGAAATAATTTTATTTATAAAATAGATGGTGCATATATTTTCACAAAGTTTGACAACCCATCAACCATCTATGCCAAAATTTATGGAATGTCGCATAAGGATAAGCATGATCTTGAAGACTACTATGCAATAAACAATTCTCACCAAATGAGAGAGCTTGATCGTGGAAGCCAATTAAGCATTGAAGAGATAATGGCTCGCGGCGAACAAGTTATACCACAAATTCTTCATGAAGAATGGGAAAAATACGTAAACAAATACACAGAAGAATACATCAGTCTTCAAAGATCTTATGGTTGGAATAAGGATAATAGCGACGAAACACTTAAATTTAGAGCAAAAAGAAGCCTTTTAAAAGTTGTTCAATTAATAGAAGATTTAAACAGGGGAAAGTCTACAAAGTCAGTTACCCCAAGAATTGATAACATTTTAGAGCTTGCTCTTATCGCTAAATTTGGCAAGAATGGCAATTTGATTGCAGATAATGTTGGATTTGTTTTCGACGAAAATCCAAGAAAAGCGAAATTAAGTGACCAACCACAAAGTACTAAAACAGAAGACACAGAAAATGAGTAGATATATATTGATATATAAAAGATTTACAATTTAATAAAAACACAAGGGGAGTAGAGTCATTTTCCATGTAATGTTTAAGAAGTGTCAATACTATTAAATGCATGCTTTGTCGAGCGTAAAACATAATCAAGACTTTAAATAAGTCTTGTTTTTTATAATAAAGAAGATAAAAAATAAATAAAATGCATCTTTTTATCAAAATTTTCACTTTTTTTGATAAATTAACAAAAATTTAAATTGAAAAGACAAAAAAGCGATAATTTAAAATAAAAAAATAGCAAAATTATTTTTTGCTATTTTTTTCAAGCCAAGTCATATATTCTTCATAAGTTCCAGTAAAGTCATTATAGTGGTCTTCATCAATGATGTCAATAATTCTGTTCGCAACCGTTTCAATTATTTCTTGGTCGTGTGTAGCGAATAAGATATTGCCACGAAAGTTCTGCATACCTTTGTTTAGGGCAGTGATGCTTTCAAGGTCAAGGTGGTTTGTAGGCTCATCAAATATCAAAAGATTGCCTTGTTCAAGCATCATCTTTGCAAGCATACATCTCACACGTTCACCACCAGAAAGCACATTTGCAGGTTTTAGGTTTTCTTCGCCAGTGAACAGCATTCTGCCAAGCCAACTTCTAATATATGTTTCATTCTGGTCTTTAGAATATTGTCTAAGCCAGTCCACAATAGAGCTTGTGTTGCCTTCAAAATATTCATTGTTATTTTGTGGAAGGTTGGTGATTTTTATGGTCTTTCCAACAGACACATTTCCACTGTCTTGTTTTTCTTTTCCTAAGATAATATTGAATAAAGTGGTTAAAATTTGGCTATTTTTTGCAAAAAATGCCACTTTTTGTCCTTTTTCTATGTTAAAATTCAATTTTTTAAACATTCCAGCTTTGCTCAAGCCTTCAACTTTCAAAACTTCTTTACCAATTTCTTGGGTGTATTCAAAGTTGATATAAGGGTATTTTCTCGATGATGGTTTAATGTCCTCAATAGTCAATTTTTCAAGCTCACGTTTTCTGCTTGTAGCCTGTTTTGATTTTGATGCATTTGCCGAGAATCTTGCAATAAATTCTTTAAGCTCCTTAGCGCGTTGCTCAGCTTTCTTGTTTTGGTCTTTCATCTGGCGAAGAATAAGCTGACTTGACTCATACCAGAAATCGTAGTTTCCAATATACATATTGATTTTGCCATAGTCAACGTCGCAGATGTGGGTGCAGACCTTATTTAAAAAGTGACGGTTGTGAGAAACGATGATAACAATGTTTTCAAAGTCTAGCAAAAATTCTTCTAGCCATCTGACAGTTTTAAAGTCAAGGTTGTTTGTAGGCTCGTCAAGGATTAAAATGTCAGGATTACCAAAAAGAGCTTGTGCAAGCAGAATTTTGACCTTTTCCTTAGGGTCAATATCCTTCATTTGAGTGTAGAACATCTCTTCACTTATGCCAAGGTTTTGAAGTAGAGTTTTAGCTTCACTTTCAGCTTCCCAACCCCCAAGCTCTGCAAACTCAGTTTCAAGTTCGCCAGCCCGCAAACCATCTTCTTCAGTGAAATCAGGCTTTGCATAGAGTGTATCCTTTTCTTTCTGCACCTGCATAAGTCTTTTGTGTCCTAAAAGCACGGTGTCTAGCACAGTTTCATTGTCATAAGCATTTTGATTTTGAGCAAGCACACTCATACGCTCACCAGGAGTGATAAAAATTTCACCCGTGTTAGGCTCAATTTCTCCCGTCAAGATTTTAAGAAAAGTTGATTTTCCTGCGCCATTTGCACCAATTATACCATAGCAGTTGCCTTTTGTGAATTTCAAATTAACATCTTTATAAAGCACTCTTCCGCCGAATGCCAAAGATACATTGCTTACTTGTATCATAAAATAAGTCTCCTTTAAATCCTTTAAATAATTCTAGTTTATTATAATTGAAAAGTTTGTCATTGTCAACAAAAAGTGATTTAAGAAAATATTTAAAACATATTAAAATATGTATTTTTTCAAAAGACTAATAAAAAATCAAAAAAATAATGATTTTTAAATAAAAATGCTTAAATTTTTTATAATTTTTCAATAATTTTTTTATTTTTTAGAAATTAAAAATCTATTTTTTAATATTTTTAAATTTTTAAATATTTTTGCCTTAAATAATTATAATAAATATAATTTCTTAAAACTACGACAAAAAGCGAAATTTATTTGCCTTTTTCGTAGCAAAAATTTATAATAGAATTGTAATATATTTGTGAAGGTGAGGTGCCTTAAATGAAAAGAATGAAGAAAGAGAAAAAAGCAAAGAAAACAAGTGGCAAAAAATGGCCGCTGTGGCTGACTTTAATACTCGTTATCGCAGGCGTAGGCGCTATATCTGGCATAACAGTGCTAGGCGTTTATCTTGCAGGCGGTTTTGAAGAGCGAATTATAAATCCAGAAGCAATAGCTTTTTCTTATGATGAATCTTTATATAATGAAAGCACAGGGCAACTTGAAGTTGTTGACGATTTTAGCTTGACAATAACAACTCCAACAAATCCTATCACAGAAACGGCAGTCACACTTTCATTTATAAATAGCAACGTTACATACAGAGTTGTTGGTGATGATGGAATCACGTATATTGACAATGGAATTATTCAAGTTCCAGAAAATGTCACCTTAGGGCAACCTTTCACAGTTAGACTTATAAGAGACAACTATCTTGAAGATAGTGAAGGAAATGAAATCTTAGACGGAAATAATCAGTCTATTGATTGGATTGTTGGTGGAATCTCCACTTTGCAGGCAAGAAGTGAATACAATATGATAAGTGCAATCACTTTACAAATCGCAGTTGACGTGCCTGTTTATATGACTGAAACAGTGGCAATCAACTCAGTGGGAGAAACAACAAATCAAATAGTAACGGGCGAGGCATTCACTCTTGACACAATCTTCTATCCAGCAAAAAGTGAGTATGTTTATAGTGATGACACAAACAGCAATATCGCAGAAGAGAATAAACGTGTGAAACATGCATATTATCAAGCAATAAATGTAGATTCAAGCAATCTTTCAACAAGATACGATGGAAGATATGAAGTAACATTCATTGCAGGTGACCAAGCAGTTGATAATATAACCATGTTTGGCTATACATTTAGGGATGCAGCCACTCAGATTGCAACAGAAAATCTTTACACAGATTCAGCCGATGAACTTTTCTATTCACAAGTTTTAGGCTATCTTTACACATCAACAACAGACGTTTCATCTCAGTTAAATGTAAGAATTGGCACTGCAAGTGTATATAATTTCACAGTAAGCAAAGCGGGCTCAACAGTATCAATGAATACTGACAGCACGTTGAGATTATATTTAAACCAATATCTCTACGACCTAAATTCTGAATTTTTAGGAGTAAATATATATTCAACTTCAGGTTCTCTTATTGAAAATATGCTTCCAAATATAGCACTCTCATTTGAATATAACGAGCAAGACCCAACACAGAGCGATAGCACCTTCTTTACAGTGCGCGGTGGTCAGCAAGTAGAAGTTGATGGCACCTACTACTACAAGCCATATTCAAATGTTACTAATTTAAACTACAGCTATTGGGATTTGCTAGCATCACAAGACGCAGAAATTACAGTCAATGTTGTGCTTTTAATAGAAAATGAAGATGGGTCGTATTCACTATTTGGAACTCCATCTTTGATATACAACTTTACTTTGGCTGTAGAAGAACATACTGAAGCTGCTATTTCTTGGGCTGATTCAAGCGATATTGAAGTTATGCTTGACTATAATGCAGACGGAAGTATCAGTCAATATCCATTGAATTTAGATAGTCTTGTTTCAATACCAACTGATAATATCTATCAAGACTATGTATTCTTCGCATACTTTGGCGAAGGTGAGAAAAACACTTTGGTTCCAACAGCTGATGCAATTATTGGACCAACGGGATATAACTATGATTTAACAGGGTATTATTCAACAGATGTTGACAACCTTATGCTGTTTGCAATAAACGGAAATTCAATAACACTTCAAAATACCGGAACATTTAGACTGTATTATGCAACAATAGTAACAGAAAATGGTGTTCCTGTTTATGAAGAAGACCAAAGCGGAAATAGAACATATCGTATTGCTATGATGTGTAGTGAATATATCACTGTTATTTGCGAAAAATCACTCTATCAAGATTCAGTTCAAGCGGGCGAAATTGATACGAGCGCTTTCCAAGAAATAAATGGTGAAATAGCAATAAATCAAGGCGCGCAGCAGACTATAAGCGTGTCATTCAGAGTAATGGCAGAATCCGTGTCTGTATTCCAAGAAGAATATGACAATGGTTATATAAGTTTAATAATAAGAAATGCACAAGGTGCAGATGTAACGTCATATTTTTCTATAGTAAATAGAGATTTCTCAGTTGTTGGAGCGTCTGGCGAAGGCATTTTAGAATATCAACTTAGTGTAAACACAGGCGTAAGTATTGATGTTTTAAATGGAATATATATATATCAATTTATATTAAATTACAATAATAATGACGATAAAAATATTGATTGGATAATGTCTGTTCCAACTAATACACCTATTTGCATATATAGTCCTATTGCAACAGACATTGAAATTGTTCCAGATGGAGCTTATGATTATGAAAACTTTATAACAGGGCTTGAAACAATTTACGTGAATCAAACATTGAATGCAGGCGGTGCTTTTACTACAACTATCAATCTTGGAAATACCACACTCGCAAGCGTATCAGACCTTTTAGCTAGACTTATAGGTCTTGACAATAGTTATGTCACAATAACAGACCAAAAACAAAGAATAGACACTCTTGCTAGGAATTGGAGATTTGTTGTTGAAAGTGGAGCAAGTGATGCAATAAACCTGAACGGACAAACCTTCACATTCAGACAAGCAAGCGGAGCGGAAGTAATCCTAGCACTTGAAAGTTTGGATGGCAATGCAACAAGCATAGCAAACGGACAAAGCATAACTTTAAATATATCATCTGTTGGCGTAACCTATGCCGATAGCACAACTTCTCTCGACCCATTTGTAAATAATAATTTCGTAGAAGCCGATATTTCAAATATCTCTGTCAGCAAATATGGTGCTCAATCATCAAGCGGTGCAGACGTTATCACTTTAAATACACTTGCAAGGTTCTATGTTGGAGAAGATGCAAGCAGAACGCAATATAACAACATTCGTTTTCAACTCAGTCAACAATATCTCAATGACAGCACACTTACCGATGAAATGATAATTGACTTGTTTGGACCAAATGGCATGCTTACACTTTACAATGAGACGGGTGTAATCACAGGGCTTGATGGCAGCGCTGCTTCAATCAGAACAGCACTAAGCGGACAGACAATCACAAGAATTTTGATAAATAAAGACTTTGCAGTAGACTACATCATAAGATTTTCAATTTCTGACACAGGTGAAAATGGAGCTATAAGTTCAACCTTAAACTTAACACTTCTGGCAAATATCACACTATCATCTCAGAATTATCCAAATAATGGCGAAACTTTGTATGCAAGTGAAGCGTTAGTGCTTGAGAACACAGTAACAAATAATTACCTTAACTATTTATCACAAGAATACGACAGTTCATTTGCTTCGCTCTATGCTGATGGTGCTTCAACTTATTATATTGTAAGAAGCGGAAATAATTATATCTTGCAATCTAATATGCCATCTTCTTACGTAGGAATTTACTATGCCCAAGACACGATGGTCAATGGAAACTTGATCTCAGCAGGCTCAATAATCTTCTCAGATTTTTGGAATGTTGCTTCTCAAACCTATTCAATAACCTTCACACCTGATGGCGACAACAACTTTACTTTAAGCCGAACAATTAGTTTTGTTGTAACACGTGACCTTGCTGTTGAAGATTTGCAAAATGTATACTACATAATGAATAGTGGCACAAATTTTGGTATAACCGACTTTGTAAACTTGCATAGAATGTCAACAGCGGGTGGAAGCGCGGCAGAAACAGCTATAGAAGGCATTGATGTTGAATATGTATTCTCAGACTATCTAGTTTATGAAAATAACAATGTCACAAAGAGCGATGATTCATTCTTTGTGTTTGACTATAACACAACAGAACTTTCAACAACTCTAACTATAAACTATTTAGTTCGTGGTGCAAACAACACTATAACAGAAAGAGTGGAACTTGGCTCTATTGAAATTAAAATAAGATTGTATTCAAATGGCGATGACTTTGACCTTTATGAGTATATTGCAAACTTAATATCTTATGATTCAGACTATAGCATCAAAGCACAAATTCAAAATATTGGCTCAACTGAATATATAATGTTGCAAGAAGGCACTTGGTTCTTAAATGACGATTTTGCAACACTAGGAACAAATAACTTTAATATCTATGGCAATATGAGAACATACTCAACAACAGGAAATTCTCAGTCAACTTCAAATTATCTTGGCGTAACATATGACTCCACAGGACACAATGTCGAGGATGGAAATGGCGGAACTATAACAATAACCGGCACAAGACTTACAACAAGAAATTCAAGCAACAGGCTGTTTCAAGGGCTTGGCAATGAACAACTCTTCCTTGTTGTATACTTTGGCTCTGCAAGCGAAAATGGTGGAGAAAGACCTGAATTTCCGGGTAGTATAGCAGTTATGTATGTGCCTATCATAATCACTTCAATAGGTTTTGATTACGTAAATTATGCAAGCGGAGTTAATGAAAGTGACAAACTTGCAACTGCAATGACCGACCCAAATACTCTTATTGAAAATGGCATTTATGACACAATAACAGCAGGGCAGGTAACTCAAATTTTAAGTGAATACACCTTTGGCGAAACTGTAACAAATGGCCTATACATGATCACAAATTCAAGTCTCACAAGCAATATTCAATATTATCCTATAGACACCACAGGCTCTGTTCAAGCAAATTCAGAAATTGTGAAATTAATCTCCATAGAATCAGAACAAGTTGGAAATGGAGTTTATGAAAGGGTAGGGAACCTTTATCTTAACCACCTAACAACTGCAATGGACAATTTCTACTTGGCACTGAGATACACAATTTCAAATTCAAGTGACAGCCGTGAATTTTACTACGTGTTTAAGGTTGTTCCAGATGTTGTCGTTGAAGATTCGGTATATGGCTACAATGGAAACTCGGAATTTTTAACAAGCGAAATTGGTAGTGAAAATATGGTGGAACTTGACTATATATTTGGTTCTACCACACTAAATGAAAATCAAAAGAGATTTAATATCACAAAGAGACTTTCTCTTGTCGATGGCAACTTAATAAATGGAAGTGCAACGATTGTAGAGAGCGAAGGGGAAGTTATCACAACACTAAAAGTCAACATTTTAAGTGATATGACGGTTATGATTTCTCTCACAGATGATTTAGGTGAAGCTAAAGGTGAGATGCAACTTATAACAATCACAACACAAGACCAAACAGTTGACCTTGCAGATTACTTTGATAATATTGTAAGTGGTGATAGATTTACAATCAGAAGCATATCAGGCTCGGGCAGCATCACTTATGATGGAAATGGTCGAGAAATAAGTGTAGCACGTGACACCATCACAGAGCTTCAAGTTGATATAACAAGAGAGATGCAAGCTTGGATAGCTCTATATGATAGTGATAATCAGCTTAAAGCAGACGCTCAACTTGTGACTATTTCAGAAGATGAAAAAATTGTTGACCTAGAAGATGTATTTGCAGAATACGACGCAATTCCAAGTTTTGAAATTGCCACAGGCGATATTCTTACAATCAAGATAATTTCAGGCGAAGGTGATATAACATACAATGGCACAGAAGTATTCTCAGACTTAAGTTATGTTAATGTTGTTGAAAGTGTTGTTGTAGGTGAAGACCCATACTACACTGAAGAGACTTGGTCAGATTATGTTCGAATATATTTCTCAGAAGACTACTCACAAATGTATTACACTCCATACTCAAATGAGCAAATCACAATCAATATCAGACACAGCTATCAAGGCGGTGCACAAGATAACGATTTAGCGGTCGTTGGTGGAGAGCAGTATTACACCTTCATTCTTAACACAACTTCTTACAACTATTCAGTAAGGTTTGCAGAAGAAGGGCAGTCTCCTGTTATAACCGATTCTAACAATGTAACATACACTTGGGATATTTCTAGAGCAGATATTCCAGAAGACAGAACTATATCTATGGATATAAGATTGCTTGAAGGTTATATTTCAGGTTCAGCTCAAAGCTACACAGAAGTATGGGATATACTTGAAATAGCCATGACAGAAGAAAGAGAAGGAACGCAAGAGATAGGTATTGGCACAGATTCAGCTGTTGCAAGCTATTCCTATGATTCTTCTCAAGCAAATCAAGGGCAATTTAATATCACATTTGCAGATTATATTTCAAGTGATAGACAGATAGAGTTTACTCTTTACACAGAGCAAGGCTATCTCGCAACCCTTATTGTAAATGTTTCAGCCACAGCAAGCTTTGAAGTAAAAGTTGAAAATAATACCCTTGTTGGTGGCAACACCTATAACTTCTCAGATGTATTTGATATAAGACTAAATGACTCAGAGAACATTGTATCTGGAGATGCATATGATGTCACATTGGAGGCTATGACAAGCACATCACAAGATATAAATAGCTTTGATGGCACAGACTTTGTGACATTTGATAGTGATGAAACCTTTATCGTTGCCGACCTTATCAGAGATTATAATGTAACGCTCAGTTTCACAATCAGATTTAGAACTAGTGCAGGCGATAGTTACGTAAATCAAATATTTGCATTCACAGTTGAATTAACACTTGGACGTAATGTAACGTATAGAACAAGCGTAAATGGCGGTGTTGTTCTCGCAGGAAGCGATTTAGAAATAGACGAAGATGGTATATTTAATGCAAAATATAGTTATGATAACACAGACGTTGTCTATAACGGCTCATCTTCAAGTCCAGCATTTGCATCAATAGAAGGCACAACAATCCATACAAATTATATTGCAAGCGACACAAATGTTGATGTGAATATGATAGTCACACTATACTTCAACTATTCAAATGCTGACAATCTTACAAATGTATCATATCAATCATTTACTATAACTTACTCATTTGACACATATAGAAGCGTATCACTCGAAGCCAAATATCCTGCTCCTAATGGCGAAGCACTCACAAGAGAATATTTAGACGATGGTGCAACCTTTGATAATATTCTCAATGACTTTATTTCACATAAACCTGTATTTAACCAAACTGAAGGAAGCCAAGCACTCGATAGAATATCATTCAAGCAAGGTGAAATTTCAGGTAATAGTGCGGTTTATAACGATTTTGTAAACTCATTCAGTGTTTCAGAACTCTCAATCACAGTTATAGCCTTGTCAAACGCAAGCATCTATACTGATGAAACAAATAATGGAGCAGATACAAACGACACAAATTATGTTGTAAGCTCTGAAATAGATTCAAACAGCAGCATCACATTTAGACGTGGCGTTTGGACGTCCAATACTCAGAATAATTCAGTTTCGTTTAACGATAATGGAAATGAATCTTATGTAACTTTAAGAGTAACATATCAAGAAGTTTCATGCGATTATACAGTCCACATTCTTGCAAACTCACTAGTGGCTCAAATTAATTATACAAGTGCAAACATTGCAAGTGGAAATTATGGAGACACACTCGTAACTTATGAAACGCTCTATGTTGATAAAACTTCAACAGTAGACCTATTTGGACAAAATAGAATGGCAAGCGTAGAATTTAGCAGTGAACTTTCAGCCACAGGCTCATACTATATTGTTTTTGCCGAGAGAAGTGGATACATAGAAGATAACACAGTTAACTTCTATGCATCATACCCACAATACATCAGCACAAGCAATGCAGGACAGATGGCAAACTTAGATCTTGGCTATAGCATGGCAAATGCAGATGGAAGCGACTTCGTCTATGTTGGCACCTATGAAGTTTCTGCTTTTGAAAGCAACTTGCTTTCAGTGGGAGCAAATGGTCTAATCCAAAAGGCAATCTCAAGCGGTTCTACATTGTATTATAATGCAGATTGGGAAGATATCAATGTAATGACAAACAGCGATTCAAATCAGAGAATATTCTCAAATCTAACTCTTACAAATAGGATACAAATCATCTATGGTGGTTCAAATGGCGTGCCTGTTGCCTACAGCTACTATGACGACATGCTAGCTGAGTTTGATTTCACAAGCGGAGCAACTGTCAACTATGCCTTAGATACAATAAGCAGTTTATCTGTATTTGATGCTCAGCTTGACAAAGATGATGGCAGCAACTACAGCACAACAAACTTCTCTCTCAATTATTACTTCATGCCAAGCATAGATATCGACGTTGAAGAGAAGATTTCAACTCTATACAACTTTATTGAACTAGAAGTGAACTATGAAGTTCCAAGCATGGTAGAACTCTTCGGTGTTCGCCACCCAACAACAGGGGAATATATAAATGAAGGTGACTTCGGAGAAGGCAAGGCAAGCTTAACATTTGAGAGTGTAAACTATAATATCGGCAATGCGTCTAGCACTGTAGATGAAAGTCTTGAAACAACACTAGATGGCTATATAACAAATTATAACTTTGAAGATGAAGGTTTCAGAACAGAAGCATCTTCAAGCGGAACAACTCATTATATATACCTATACTCATCAGCTATCCTAAATGCAGGGCAATATGCTTATGACTATAGATTGCTCCCACTTGGTGCAGACAATCAAGGCGACTATGTTCTTACAAGACTTGCATATTCAGTTCCTATAGAAAACACAACACTGACCTATGAAAAGGAATTTTATATCGTTGTCAAAATAGTTCCAGATTATCAAGTTACCTATGGCGGAAATGTTGTTGAAAGTGATACAAATAGCGATGTAATCACAAATGCGGGCAATATATACAACATTGAAAGCCTTACCGAGATAAGCACAGGTAATAGCATATATAATCCGTTCACATTGACAAGTTCTAGCACGGCGTCAGATGGCTATGTTTCAGTAAGACATACAAATGGTGACAACACTTCAGCAGAACTTGCAACCTCAAACTTCACAATCACAATGCGCGTTCCGGGCAACACTATTGAAGGTATTGAATACAATAACTCAATAAATGTAACTCAAAAATTGAGTGGTGATTTAGGCAATACAACAGTATGGAGCTATAGCAGCGCAAATAGAACATACACGCTTCGAGAAGGACAGAACACAAGATTCTCATCAGCACAAGAAGTAATATTTGGAACACAATACTATTATATTGAAGCTGTTGACCCATATGGTTTCACATATATCCTTTACTTCAGCTTGCAGTCATCATATGATGAGCCAAGAATAGAAGCTAGCACAATTTCTCTAACAGAACTTGGATATATTGATTTTGGCGTTCAATATGAGCTTCTCAGTGTTCAAGAAGTAGAGAATGATGATCAAACACAATACTATATCAATGCATTGCCATATTCTCCAGAAGCAACCGACGGAACAGTTCAACTTATAGAGATTACAGGAATTGAAGCATACCTATTCAATGGAGACCCAAGTGGTATGGGTGGCATTTCTGAAAAAGCAAGCGGCGGATATCAAATTTTAAATAATAATGATATAAGAAATTGGCCAAGATACACAGAAGATAGCTCATATTTTAAAGTTCCAATGTTTGCCTATGTAACAGTTGATTCAGTCATGTTCTATGATATGAATGATGAGCCAATTATAGCTGAGGCAATAGAGCCAACTAGACATACAGCAACATCACAAGGCTATACTCTTGCCACAACAACAGGTCTTGAAACTGCAGATGGTGGTGAAGCTGTCTATAATGGACTTGGCACTGGCGACACAGGACGTATGCCTTATATGAACCCAAGTATGTCGGGCTATGAAGGTGATTACTATCCATTCCAAGTTCCACGTATAACAGATACCGATTTGTTTGAAGATAGCAACACAGCAGATGCTCAAATGGTTGTCAGACTTATGTATGAAAATGACGGTGTTGTTGAATACTATGACTTAAAGGTAAATGTCACAATCACAAGAGAAGTATCAATCATGGCAGAAGAGCAGGCTCCTGTTCGAGATGGCGAAAGCTTCGCTCTAGCCAATGAATTTAGCGTAACAAGTGGCGGAGACGAACTTGGCTCTTCAGATTCTGTAACCTATATAAATGACACACTTGAAGTCCTCGTCAATGGCGGTCAATCAACAACTTTTGAAATGTATCTATATAGAGGTGGCTCACTTTATAACGAAACTCCAGCCATTGTCGATATTTCAAACACTGGAAACAGCTGGGCAAGAACAGAATATATTTCAATTTCTCAATATATAGGAACAAATGTAAGAGTTGACGACACAATACGAATTGTTCGACGCGATACTAATTCAACCATATATTATGTATATAACAGTGGAAGCAGTGTAAGATATTATGAGTATGCACCTGGCAGCACTAATCAGGTGATAACCATACCGATTGCATCTATAACTCGCGATGTTATCTATGTTGAAAATGCATCACTTCTTGAAGCTAGAAACTACTATAATGTAAGAAAATATTATATAGTAAGTGTATCTTTTGGCGGAACAGCAAGCTCAGCATTTAACTACAGAGTTTCTAAAAACTACTATGTAACCGGTAAATACTTTGCGCTTCAACGTGAATACACAGCACAAGATATAATTCCTTTGATCACCTGCGTTTCTAGCGGCGGACGTTATGTTTCATACCTTAGCGGTTGGTCTGATGCATTCACTTTGCGACCTGCAAATAGCAATCTTCAACCTAACACTTCAAGTGACCTTACTATAAATACAAATTATTTAACATTCACTCTTGATGCAACAGATGGTGCATCTGGTAATGCCGAAGTCGCAGCGAACGGAACTATCACATTCTATGATTCATTCACTTATGATCAATATATAAATATCATAATCAGAATGAAAGTTTCAGGTGCTGATAGAGACATCACCGAAGACGATGATTGTGGTCTAATAACACTTGGCACATTGAGATTAAGCTGGGATAGAAATTATAGAGCTTAAACTATTATCTAAAAACATACACTATTAAAAGGGGGAAATATGAACTGGTTTACAATAAGCTTCACTGTTGTTGTATGCATCAATTTTCTCCTTTCGATAGGTATGGTATTCTATGAAAAACGCAAACCAGAGAATATCATCGCATGGCTGACGGTTTTAACCTTTTTGCCAATAATTGGTTTCTTATTATATGTTGTCTTTGGAAGTGGTCTGAGTGTAACAACACGCCGAATGATAAAAAAGAAATCAATTTCAGAACGTGATATAATCAGAAATATTGACGGCATACAAACGCTAGAAGAGGCAAAGCTTGACGGCATACTAAAGGATGACCAAGAGCTTGTCACTCTTTGTTATTCCTTTGGCTCTTATCCAATTCCGGGCAATGACATCAAGATATTCACCAATGGAAAAGATAAGATTGAAGCCTTAAAGAAAGACATTCTAAACGCTAAAGAATCAATCAATATTCAATATTATATCTTTGCAAATGATAAAACAGGCAAAGTTATTATGGACCTTCTTTGCAAACGTGCAAGAGAAGGGATAGACGTTAAATTGATATATGATTCCATTGGCTCAAGAAAAGCTCCACGCCGATTTTTCAAAAAACTTGAAAAGGCCGGCGGGCAGGTTGGCGAGTTTTTCCCGCCACTCTTGCATATAAGAAATCTCAATTTAAAACTCAACTATCGTAATCACAGAAAGATAGTTGTCATTGATGGAAGAATTGGCTATACAGGTGGCATAAACTTACGTGATGACCACATGGGACTAGACAAAAAAATCAAACCATGGCGTGATACCCATATCAGAGTGGAAGGCAGCGGCGTCTACGCTCTTCAAAATAGTTTTCTAGATGACTGGCGCTATTGCACCAATGATAACACTCCACCTAAACTATATCTAGAAAATGGCTATTTCCCAAGTCCAAAAATTTGTGGCACAGCCACCGTGCAATTTGTAACATCAGGGCCAGATAGCCAAGTTCAAAAGATAAAAGAAACTTTTGTTAAAATGATAATCAACGCAAAAAAGCGTGTTTACATTCAAACTCCATATTTTATTCCAGACGATGTATTTTTTGCGGCACTTCGTATTGCGATAAATAGTGGGGTTGACGTGCGTGTTATGGTGCCAAATGTTCCAGACAAAAAGACAGTATATCTTGCCACACTTTCCTATTTAAAGGAAGTGGCAGATATGGGGGTTAAAGTCTATCTCTACAATGGTTTTTTGCATAGCAAAACCATTTTAGTAGATGACAACAAACTTTCTATAGGAACGTGCAACACCGACAACCGCTCTTTTGGACTTAACTTTGAAGACGCTATGATAATCTATTCTGAAAGTTTAAATAAAGAATATGAAAATATATTTGATAACGATATGAAAAATTCAATAGAAGTGAATAGTGAGTTTTTCAAAAAGAAAAAATGGATTACAAAGATGTTGCAAGCAATCATGCGACTTTTGTCATCATTATTTTAAAAAAATACAAGGAAATTCCTTGTATTTTTTATTTTTAAAAATTATTTAGTTAAAAAAATAAATAGACAAAAATTAAAATAATAAAAACAAAAACAAAAAATAAAATAAAAAATAAATAAAATTAAATTTTTATTTATTTTTTAACTCTTCCTATTTCTACATTGTCTTCTTTTCTATTTCTTAAACTTTTGACGGGATGCTCCTTGTCTTCAAGTCTATAGTCAGTTTTGAATTGCTTTATATGGTTTTCAATCACAAGATGAGAAGGCATCGTTAAAACATCCTTAACGGCTCTTTTTTGATAATCAAAGAAGTGGGCATTGTCGGGGAGTTTGTTGACAGCACAATAATTCTCAAGATTGCAGGTATTGCAAACTGTTTCACCAAGAATTTTCCTAACATATTCTTTTTGTGGGGTGAAAGCAATAAGTTCAGGGAAATCACCACCGGGTATCACGTCAAACCAATCTTTGCTCTCATATTTTCGCACAAGCTCAAGTGCAGAGTGCAGGTGAGAAATCTCTTGCTCAAAAAGCATCTCCCATATTTGCTTAATATGCGCGTCAATTTCATCATTATACATTGAATAATAAAGATAACATTCAATATACTCATGCATCAAAAGGTCATCAAGCATTGTCATAGATGGGTCAATAAGAGAGCCGTATTGCGACACGTGCTCTTCTTCAACCATAGCAATTTCGCTGTATACTTCTCGGCCTTTTTGATTTTTATAGAATGCCCCTAAATTCATATAATAATTCATAGTCTGCTGCTCGGCAGCTGTTATTATTGAAACATCACATTTTGTAATAGGGTCGGCAGACATGTTGCTTATTGGCTTTTTAATGTTGTCATAAGGGTGTCTGTGATGAGCCACTGTTGGTCTGCCGGGCATGATTTCAGTATAAGAGCCGATATATTTTTCTGCATGTTCACCCATATCAGTCTCAAGCAGATTGGCATATCTATAAAGGTGGTCAAAATCTTCAAGCAGTGCAAAGTCTAATGCGTTTTTAACAAAGCTGTTGGTCTGTCTTTGTGCAAGGATTGCAGTAAGGTCAACCGCAAGCTGTTCATAGCCTAAAGTGGTTTGCAAAATGTTCTCGTCAATAGGTTTCAGCGCAGAGATAAGTTTTTGTTGTTGCTGCTCACAATTTCTTATAAGCCCAACAGCCCGTCTTATATCATTGTTTCCGCAGTGTCTATTCAAATGGTGCTTCGACCATACAGCTTCATACTCCGTTCCGTTCATAAGAATGCATCTTACTCGTGTATAGGGGTCAACTTCATCTTTATTATATGGCTTTGGTGCAAGCATTTTAAAATTCATAATAGTGCTTTCAATTTTCTTCGGTTTTGCTAAAAATGGGTTAAAACTCATAAAATATTCCTCCAAAAAAGAGTTTACCCAATTTTAATTTTTTAATACTCTAAACAGAAATATCACTTAACAGAAGGGGAATTGACGACTTCTATATTTATAAGCTTGCTAGCATTAAATTAAAAGTCTATGTTTTTTTTGCTTATCAAAAAAACATGGACTTAATTTAAAGCCCATGTCTTTATTTTTAAATTAAATTTTTAACCTTGAATTTGTTCTGTTTCCTTTGGCTCGTCAACGTCTATTGGAGCGTAGTTTTCTTCGTTGAGATCAGTTGGCATATCAAATTCACCATTGTAGCCTGCCATGTTAAGCTCGATATCTCCATCAACAGTAACAAGCATAGGGTCTTGACCTTCTGCAACAGTAATAGCTATTGACATATCAACACTTCCAGTAACATTCACACCAACAAGTCCGTCAGCATTGCAAACAACGTAGATAACAATGTCGCCAAATGAGTTAAAAGTTACAGTAGAAGCAAGTTCTGGGTCACTTTCAGCAATCATGCCTGTAACATATTCTTGCATGAATGTTCCGTTAAGAGTAATTCTAACTTTATAGTCATCTTCTTCTTCACTTGTTTCAATCACAAGTTCTGTGCCGTAAGATCCTTCAGGAATATATTGTAGTAAGTCTGCAATATTAAATTCTGGCGTTGCAGCAACATCTTCTTCAGGATTGCCAGTTACAAGACTTTGAGAGAACTTTAAGCTAGGAAGACTTGCGCCAAAACCTGTCAAAAGTTCCTCAGCTTCTGTAAGGTCAACGTATTGCACACCTTGCGAAAAATACATATTAGCTGAAGCTTCAGTTGTAGTTGTCTCTTCGCCAGCAGTTGTAGTCATTGTAAGAGAGTTTTCACTTATCATATCAACTTTTGTAACGTCAAGAGTGCCAGCTTCTGAGCTGTTTCTAATATAGTTATCAGAAGACATTGTAACTCCCATTGTCACGCCAGCTAATCCAACGTTAGCATCCACGTCTAATGTAAGTCTAGCTCCGCCAATGATATCTTCAACAGTAAGCCCTCTTGTTTGAAGGTCTGCAAGAACGTTTGCGTATTCAGTGGTTTCAACTGCCGCATAGTTGCCATCTGTATTAATGTTAATTCCGCCGTCACCACCGCCGCACGCAGTTAGCACTAACGCACAAGGCACGATAGCAAGCCCAAGTGCCATAGATTTTAAAGATTTTTTCATATTTCCCTCCTTAATGTATAAATAGAATAACATGGAACAAAGTCATTTGTCAAACAAATTTAGCATCAATAAAAATTTTTTGCAACATATCTTTATCTATTTGCTTGAAAAAACACATCAAATGTTCTAATATTGTATATATGAAAAATTTAGAAATACTATCACCAGCAGGGAATTTTGAAAGTTTGAAAAGTGCAATATATAATGGTGCAAATGCCGTCTATTTAGGTCTAAATAGCTATAGCGCAAGGGGGAATATAGAAAATTTCACACCTGAGAACTTAAAGGCTGCGGTAGAATTTGCACATCTTTATAATGTTAAGGTATATCTAACGCTAAACACTTTGATTAAAGATAGCGAATTTGATGATGTTCTAAAACACGTCAAACTTGCTCTAGGCGCGAGAGTTGATGCCTTTATTGTGCAAGATATAGGGCTTTGCTATTTTTTAAGGCAGAATTTCCCCAATATTGAACTCCACGCAAGCACACAAATGGGCATTCAAAATTTAGAAGGGGTAAACGCACTAAAACCCTTAGGTTTTTCACGTGTTGTTCTTGCAAGAGAAACGCCGCTTAGCGAGATAAAACGAATAAGCCAAAACTGTGATATTGATATAGAATATTTTATTCAAGGCGCTTTATGTGTTGCCTTTTCAGGGAATTGCTATCTATGTTCGCTACTTGCTGATAGCAGCGGCAATAGGGGAAAGTGCAAACAATTTTGCCGCCTTAAATATAGCCTTTCATCCGACAATCAAACCCGTCAAGGTTACCTATTAAGCACAAAGGACTTTTGCATGCTTCCGTATTTAAAACAGCTTGCAGGTAGCGGCGTTTCAAGTTTTAAAATTGAAGGCAGGGCAAGACGAGAAGGATATGTGGCGGTTACAACAAATGTGTATAGAAAGGCACTCGACAATGATTTTAAGTATACAGATGAAGATATAAAGTCTCTTATGAAAGTGTATAATCGTGGCAATTTTATAGGCGGCTATTTTGCTGATGAAAAGATTATCTATCCTTACGCACAAAATCATATAGGTATAAAGATTGGCAAGGTGATAAATTTTAAGAAGGGCAAAAAATTTAACGAAGTAACAATTCAGTCAAATCACGAGCTTAAACGCGGTGATGTTGTTAAGTTTTTTGTAGATAACATAGAGCAAGGCATTATAACCTTAGTTGATATAAAAAAGTTGTCAAACAATATGTATCTTGCCACAACCACTGCAAACTTGCCAAATGGCAGTGAAGTAAGACTTGTTGTTGATAGCGAATTTGAAAATGAATATCTTAGTATTGTTAAGAAAATAGCAGTAGATGCTTCACTAACAGCAAAAGTAAACGAAAGGGTTAGATTGGAGTTATCTTTAAATGGCACTTTCGTTACCATTGAAAGTGAGTATCTAGCCCCGCAAGCTAAGACATCACCTTTAACTTATGATGAAGTTTTTTCTCAGCTTTCAAAAATGGGAGAAAGCTTTACTTTAAATTCTTTAAAAGCAAACCTAGAAAATGTATTTTTAACAAAATCCCAACTAAACGAATTAAGAAGAATAGGAATAGAGAAATTAAAAAATAAAATAATAGAAAATTATAATAAATTAAATGAAAAATCAAAATATATTCAAAATAATATAGAAATTATAGATAAAAAAATAAAAAATAAAGATATTTTAATTTTTGATAAT